>Ga0302226_10003145_pt1 | contig 11358 bp, 9 predicted proteins | sample II_Palsa_E3_3_FD_193524 | JGI IMG/M metagenome (GOLD analysis project Ga0302226, IMG submission 193524) | Peat permafrost microbial communities from Stordalen Mire near Abisko, Sweden - II_Palsa_E3_3 | ecosystem: Environmental > Terrestrial > Soil > Palsa > Peat permafrost | place: Sweden...
CGGCTTTACGGTGGTGTCGCGATATACGCCGGCAGCGACGTAGGGATCGGCCTTGGCCCAGCTTTCCGCCTCGGCCAACGAGGCGAACTCGGCCACGATCAGGCTGCCAGTGAAACCGGCCGGGCCCGGATCTTCCGCATCAATCGCCGGAAATGGGCCGGCCAGCAGCATGCGTCCTTCGTCCTGCAGCTGCTGCAGGCGGGCCAGATGCGCCGGGCGCGTGGCCTTGCGCGCGTCCAGGGAGTCCGTGTTATCGGTGCCAATGATCGCGTACCACATAGCTCAGGCCTCCGGGCGCATATAGGGGAACAGCAGCACATCGCGGATCGAGGCGGAGTCGGTCAGCAGCATCACCAGTCGGTCGATGCCGATGCCGAGACCACCGGTGGGCGGCAGGCCGACTTCCAGTGCACGGATGTAGTCGGCGTCGAAGTGCATCGCCTCGTCGTCGCCGGCATCCTTGGCATCGACCTGGGCCTGGAAGCGTGCGGCCTGGTCTTCCGGGTCGTTCAACTCCGAGAAGCCATTGGCGATTTCCTTGCCGTTGACGAACAGCTCGAAGCGATCGGTGATGCCCTTGTCGATATCGCTTTCACGCGCCAGCGGCGACACCTCGACTGGATGGTCGGTGATGAAGGTGGGCTGGATCAGGGTGTGCTCGACGGTTTTCTCGAAGATTTCCAGCAGCAGCTTGCCCCAGCCATAGCCGGGCTTGACCTGCGCGTGCAGACGCTTCGCATGGGCCGCCATCGCCTCGCGATCACGCAGCTCCTCGCGTTTGATCTCCGGGTTGTGCTCCAGCACGGCGTCTTCCATGCGCCAGCGACGGAACGCCGGGCCGACGTCGATCGCTGCGCCATCCCACATGAGCTCGGTGGTACCGAGCACGGTCTGCGCGGTGTCGCGGATCAGCTCCTCGGTGAGATCCATCACCTCGTGATATGTCGCGTAGGCCTGGTACAGCTCCAGCATGGTGAATTCGGGGTTGTGCCTGGTCGACACGCCCTCGTTGCGGAAGTTGCGGTTGATTTCGTAGACGCGGTCGAAGCCGCCGACCACCAGGCGCTTGAGGTAAAGCTCCGGCGCCACGCGCAGATACAGATCCATATCCAGCGCGTTGTGGTGGGTGATGAACGGCTTGGCCGTGGCACCACCGGGGATGAGGTGCATCATCGGCGTTTCCACTTCCATGAAGCGGCGCGCGGGCGATTCAAGCCACTGGCGCATGAAGCCGATGATCTTCGAGCGCTGCATGAAAGTGCGCCGCGCTTCCTCCGTGACGATCAGGTCGACATAGCGCTGGCGATAGCGCTGCTCCACGTCGGCCAGACCATGGAACTTGTCCGGCAGCGGACGCAGACTCTTGGTCAGCAGACGCAGGGCGTCGACACGCACCGACAACTCACCGGTCTTGGTGCGCATCAGCACGCCTTCGGCGCCCACGATATCGCCCACATCCCAGCCCTTGAACGCTTCGTAGGTTTCGCCCAGCGTGCCCTGATGAATGAACAGCTGGATGCGGCCGCTGAAATCCTGCAACTGCACGAAACTGACCTTGCCCTGCACGCGCTTCAGCACGATGCGGCCGGCCATCTTCACGCGACGTGCCGCCGCATCGATCACCTCGGCCGTTTGCACGTCCTTGTCGGCGAACTCGGCTTGCAGGTCACCGGCGAAACTGTCGACCTTGAAGTCGTTCGGGAACGCGATGCCGTGCCCGCGCAGCGCATTCAGTTTCTCGCGACGCTCGGCGATCAGCTTGTTTTCGTCGATGGGTAAGGTGTCGACCGGTTCACTCATGGGGATTCCGTTACAGCCGGCGCTCGTGCCGAGCGTCGGACGTTTCTCAGTTTATGGTTGGGTTGCAAACAACATGGGAGGTTTTCTTCGGAACGGTGCCGCCCGTCAATCGTCCTTGTGAAACACATGCTTGACCGCATGCCTCGTCGCATTCCAGCCATCGCGCGCGCCGTGGCCGACGGCGATACCGGCCTTCTTCGCGCCATGCCCGACCGAGACGGCGACGTGCTTGGTTGCGTGGCCGATGTCGCGGGCGCCGTTGCCGACCCCATGGCCGACGGCCTTGGCATCCTGCTTGACGCCCTGCCCGGATGAGCTCTGCTGCGCACCAACCGTGCCGCTGAACGCCACAAGTGCGGCGAATGCGACAAGGATTCCGCAGATCTTCTTGCTGTTCATGCCAGGACTCCTTGCAGGTGATCGGGCCGATTCAACGGATCAGTACTCACGCATCGCTGCGTTTCGAACCCGCCTCGAGACCGGATTTGAGACTGGCCTCGATGAATTCGTCCAGGTCGCCGTCCAGTACCTTCTGCGTGTCGGTGCGTTCAATACCGGTGCGCAGATCCTTGATGCGACTCTGGTCGAGCACGTAATTGCGGATCTGGCTGCCCCAGCCGATGTCGGATTTGGTCGCTTCCAGCGCATCGCGCTCGACATTGCGCTTCTGCACTTCCAGTTCGTACAGCTTGGCCGCCAGCATCTTCATCGCAGTGGCGCGGTTGGCGTGCTGGCTGCGGCCGGTCTGGCAGGCCACCACAGTATTGGTCGGGATATGCGTGATACGTACTGCTGATTCGGTCTTGTTGACGTGCTGGCCACCGGCACCGGACGATCGGTAGACATCGGTGCGCAAGTCAGCCGGATTGATGTCGATATCGATGTCGTCATCGACTTCCGGTGACACGAACACCGAGGTAAAGCTGGTATGCCGGCGGTTGTCCGAATCGAACGGGCTCTTGCGCACCAGCCGGTGCACGCCGATCTCGGTCTTCAGCCAGCCGTAGGCATAGTCGCCCTCGACCCGGAACGTGGCGGACTTGATGCCAGCCACTTCGCCGCCGCTGACTTCCATCAGCTCGGTCTTCCAGCCGCGCGATTCGCACCAGCGCAGGTACATGCGCAGCAGCATCTCGGCCCAGTCCTGCGCCTCGGTACCGCCGGCGCCAGCCTGGATGTCGACGAACGCATTGGTCGCATCCATCTTGCCGGAGAACATGCGCTGGAACTCCAGCTTGCTCACCTGTGCATCGAGTCTGGCCAGATCGCTGACCACCGAATTGACGGTGTCCTCGTCGCCATCGGCGACGGCCATCTCCAGCAGTTCGCTGGCGTCGGTGAGTCCGCCGGTCAGCGTGTCGATGCCGTTGACGATGGTGTGCAGGCGGGCGCGCTCGCGGCCCAGTTCCTGCGCGCGTGCCGGATCGTTCCAGACGTTCGGGTTTTCCAGCTCGCGGCCTACTTCTTCCAGACGTTCGCTTTTTGTAGCGTAGTCAAAGATACCCCCTAAGCGACTCGACGCGGCCCCTGAGGTCCGCGATCTGCGCGAGGATCGGATTGATTTCGATCATGGTTGAGCCAGTTGAAGTTTCAGGCGCTGCAAAACGCCGCCGATAAAGCAGTACAGGATAGCAAACCGGTCAAGCCAATGCGTGACTATGCACCCCACGCACGGCGCGCCCGGATGGATCGGCCGCATTCGCGAAGGCCGGGTCCCACGCCAGTGCGGCGGTTGACGAGCAGGCGATCGACTTGCCGCCCGGCACGGTAGCCGCGCAGGCCTCGCCCGGAAAGTGTTGTTCGAAGATGCGCCGGTAGAAATACGCTTCCTTGGTCGCCGGCGTATTGAACGGGTAACGTGCCGCTGCCGCGGCGAATTCGCGATCACTGATGGCCTGCTCCGCATGCGCCTTCAGCCCGTCGATCCAGCCATAGCCGACGCCGTCGCTGAACTGTTCCTTCTGCCGCCACAGGATGGAGTCCGGCAGCGCGCCTTCGAACGCCTCGCGCAACACCGCCTTCTCGATCCGGCCCTGCCCCGCCATCTTGTGCTGCGCGTCCATGCCCATCGCCACGTCGATGAACTCGATGTCCAGGAACGGCACGCGCGCCTCGACGCCCCAGGCCATCATCGCCTTGTTCGCGCGCAGGCAGTCGTAACTGTGCAATGCATCGAGCTTGCGCACGGTCTCTTCGTGGAATGCCTCGGCGGACGGCGCCTTGTGGAAGTACAGGTAGCCGCCGAACAGCTCGTCCGAACCTTCGCCGGACAACACCATCTTCACGCCCATCGCCTTGATCCGCCGCGCCAGCAGGTACATCGGCGTGGCGGCACGGATGGTGGTGACGTCGTAGGTCTCGATGTGGCGGATCACTTCGGGCAGCGCATCCAGGCCTTCCCAGAAGGTGTAGACAAAGCCGTGATGCACGGTGCCCAGCGCATCAGCCGCAATCTGCGCGGCCGCGAGATCCGGCGAGCCGTCCAGGCCAATGGCGAACGAGTGCAGTCGCGGCCACCATGCTTCGGTGCGATCACCCTCTTCGATGCGGTGACGGGCAAACTGCGCGGCACAAGCCGCCACCAGTGAAGAATCCAGTCCTCCTGAAAGCAGCACGCCGTAAGGGACATCGGTCATCAGCTGGCGGTGCACTGCCTGCTCGAACGCCTGCCGCAATGCCGGTGCAACAATTTCATGGCCACGTGTGTGCTCATAATCGCGCCATGGCTTGTGGTAATAACGACGCAATTCGCCATCGGCGCTGTCGTAGACATGGCCGGGCGGGAACGGTGCCACATCGGCACATACGCCAACCAGCGCCTTCATTTCCGAGGCTACGCACAAGCGGCCCTGCGTATCGTGTCCCCAGTACAACGGGCAGACCCCGATCGGGTCGCGCGCGATCACGTGGCGCCGAGCCTCGCCATCCCACAAGGCAAACGCGAAGATGCCATTGAGCTTGTTGACGAGATCCACCAGGGAAACATCGGCACCGCGTTCGCGATACAGCGCATTGATCACCTCGCAGTCCGAGCCGGTAGTGAAGTCATAGGCGCTGGCCGCACGCAGCTCCTGGTGGTTGTAGATCTCGCCGTTCACCGCCAGCGCCAGTGCGCCATCGCGCGAACGCAACGGCTGTGCGCCACTGGCGGGATCCACGATGGCCAGCCGTTCGTGCACCAGGATCACTCCGGCATCCACGAATACGCCACTCCAGTCAGGGCCGCGATGGCGCTGCCGCTGTGACAGCTCCAGCGCCTGCCGGCGCAACGCGGCGAGGTCGTCGCCCGGCTGCAGGTCGAACATTCCGAAGATCGCACACATGATTGCTGTCCTTTGTGGTTGGTATCGGCTTTGTTGAAATTTTGCATTTCGCGAACGGATTCGCGTGAAACAAAAAGCAGAAGGCCCGCACTGGGCGGGCCTTCTTCGCGTGAGTTTCGGAAACTTGAAGCTACGCGTCGGCCCGCCAGAAGTTGGCGTTATTGTTCGCGCGATTATTGTTGTTGCCAGCCAGCACAAGGCTCCGCGCGGAAGGCGCGGTAGCGGTCTGGAGGCTGGAAATCATCGAATGCATGAGCCGACTAGAACAGATTGGACGGCCATACGCAAGTGTGCCGAATGGATAGTCCATCAAGCCGATGCCGCAGTGATCCACTGCGTCGCTTCGTCCAGTTCGTTCAAGTGGAACAGGCGGATCTCGGCCGGGATCATGAAGCTCATCGCCGCCGTGGTCGTGCGCAGCCAGGGTACGTCGCTTACCAGCGCCACGCGATCCCAGCCGCTGAAGTGGCGCATGCCCAGCTTGGCGTCGTCCCACATCGCACCAGGGTCGAAACCGGTGAAATCCTCGGCGGTGACGTACAGCACGCGCAGCTTGCGATTGAGCGCAAATGCCGCCTCGACATCCGGCACGATGATGTTCTCGTAATCAGCCGCCGTGACCTGGCCGTGAGCGCGAAACCCCAGTGTGCCAGCAGGCAATCCCTCGATCTGTGCAATCACCAGCGTTCTCCTTTGACAGGGTGGATACCAGCTTGACCCGGACCGCGTTAAAAGGACGCGAGCTGGGTCAGGCCGGTTCGATGTGCCGCAGCAACAGTCGAGGCGTTTCACGCCCCTGCCAGTCGTTGATGCCCAGTTCGTAGACCGCGCGCAGCCGCGCCGGCGGTGGCTGGCCGTGATACGCGTTGAACATCACCGCGTCATGCACGCTGCCGTCGCGTGGGTCGCGCAGCTGCAAGCGCAGATGCCGCTCGCCCATCACCTTCCAGCTGGCGCATTCGAACAGGTTGTCGAACAGCGGCTCGGGGAAGGCCTGCCCCCACGGTCCCGCATGGCGTAGTTGCCGGGCCAACTTCAGCGAGGCAGCACCGGGCGGCAGTTCACCGTCGGTGAAGAGCACGGCCTGCAGCCGCTCGGCATCGATCAGTTCACGGGCGATCGCATCGAATGCGGCGGCGAAGCGCGGATAGTCGCAAGTCTTGAGGCTCAGTCCGGCCGCCATCGCGTGGCCGCCGAAGCGTTCGATCAGGCCCGGCGCGCGCGCGTCGATCGCAGCCAGCGCGTCGCGGATATGGAAGCCGGCGATCGAGCGTGCCGAGCCGCGCAGATTGTCGGTGTCATCCTCGCTGGCCGGCGCGAACGCGATCACCGGACGATGCAGGCGATCCTTCAGTTTCGAGGCTACCAGACCCACCACGCCGGCATGCCAGCTCGGCTCGTACAGCGCCACGCCGATCGCATCGATGTCGGTCATGCCTGCCACCATCTGCTCGGCCTCGGCCACCATCGAGGCCTGCAGGTCGCGGCGCTCCAGGTTGATCGCGCTGAGCTGTTCGGCGTACTGACGTGCCTGCGCCACGCTGTCGGTGAGCAGGCATTCGACACCGAGGCGCATGTCTTCCAGGCGCCCTGCCGCATTCAGACGCGGGCCGACGACGAAGCCGAGATCGCTCGAGCACAGCGTTGCCACGCTGCGCTTGCCGGACTCGACCAGGGCTGTGATGCCGGCACAAGCGCGGCCACAGCGGATGCGTTGCAGCCCCGACTCGACCAGCACGCGATTGTTGAAATCCAGCGGCACCAGATCGGCCACCGTGCCCAGCGCCACCAGATCGAGCAGTACGGACAGATCCGGTTCGCTGACTGCCGCGAATACACCCTGCTCGCGCAACTTCGCGCGCAGGGCCAGCAGCAGATAGAACATCACGCCTACGCCAGCCAAGGCCTTGCTGGGAAAGGCGTCGCCGGCCAGATTCGGATTGACCATCGCATCGCATGCCGGCAACTGTTCGCCGGGCAGATGATGGTCGGTGACGATGACGCGAATGCCCTGTGCCTTGGCCACCGCCACGCCAGCCACACTGGCCACGCCGTTGTCGACGGTGACGATCAGCTGCGGTTTTGGCTGCAATGATTCGACCAGCGCCGGGCTCAATCCGTAACCGTGGATGAAACGATTGGGTATGGCATAACTGACCCGCTTCGCACCGAGCAGCCGCAAACCACGCACGGCCACCGCGGTGCCGGTGGCGCCATCGCAGTCGTAGTCGCCGGCGATCAGGATCGTCCAGTCGCCGCGGATGGCCTCGAGCAGCAGGTCGACGGCCTGCGTCATGCCGCCGAACGTCTGCGGCGATAGCAGGCGGACCAGCCGATGTTCGACCTCCGCCGGGGTCAGCACACCGCGCGCGGCATAGATCTGTTGCAGTACCGGATGCACCGAGTCGGGCCAGCCGCTGGGCGCGCCCTTGCTTTCGCGTCGGCGCAACTGCAGCGCGCTCAACGCGTTGCTCCGCGCCAGACTCGCCAGCGATGCCATGGTTTGCGCTGCCAGCGTTCGGCACTGGCGAAATGCAGGATGGCCGGCTGGCGACTGAGCAGCAGCCGCAGGGTCGGCCACCAGCGCGATGCGATCTCGCTGGTCGGCAAATCCTGCAGGTCGATCAGCCACCCGGACGTGGCGGCCCCCACCGTATCTATCGCCCGCGTCTTCTGCATGACATGAGCATGTTTGGCCAGGGCGCGCAGCAACAGGTCGTCACTGATCACTCCACGCAGATGACTGGTCATGTGCCCCGGCAGGCTGCCCCCGCCCCACAGCCACAGGCTGTTGATCGGCGCCAGACCGAGGGTACGCCGCTGCGCATTCAACGGATGCTGGTGCAGCAGCACCTGGACCTCGTTGAGCAACACACGCCAGCGGCGCCCTTCCGTACCTTGCGGAAGATGCTGCGAAAGGTCTTCGCCCAAGGCTTGTTCGGGTGCGGCGAAGCTGGGCAGCGAGGTATTGGCCGGCAGCTTCAGATGCCAGCGATCCGGCGTGGAAATTTCCAGTTGCAAGCCAGCTTCATCGAACACCGGTTTCAGCGGCTCGGCCAGCGCCTGCGCTTCATCCATGCCCAACTGCAGCTGGCCACAGGCCAACAGCCGTACCCCGTTCATGTCAGGCTGCACCCAGGCCGGGTCAGCCGATAACCAAGTGGCATCGGCCGCATCGCCAGCGAGAAACTCGCGCGTGATGGCCGCCGCCGGCAGATTGGCGTCAACACCCTGGAAATAATCGCCCAGGCCACCCAGGTAACCGGCAGCTGCATCAGTCAGGCGATCGGCGCGCGCCAGCAGTTCACGCAATGGATGACCCGGCTCGAAATGCGCCAGCGCAGGTAGCCACAGTTGCAGCGATTGCTCCGGCTTCGTGCTCACGGGTATCCCTAGGCTTCCAGTCGTTCGTACAGCTCCAGCCACTCCGCGTCCAGCGCTTCCTTCTCGCGGCGCAGCTCGGTCTGGCGCTGTCCCAGTCGCATCATTTCCTGGGTGGGGCCGTTGTAGGTAGCCGGATCAGCCAGCTGGGTTTCCAGCGCGGTCAGTTCGGTTTCGATCGTGGCGGCGCGGGCCTCGATCCGCTTCACCCGTTGCCGTGAGGTCTTCTCGTTCTCACGCTGGGCAGCGGCGTTGCGGCGGCGTTCTTCGGGCGATTCGTCCGGTACGACCTGGACCACCGGCTTGGCCGCTGCACCCGCTTTCGCTGCCTTCTTGTTGGCCGCGCCGCGCGTACGCAGCCATTTGGCGTAATCGTCGAGATCGCCATCGAAGCTTTCCACCACACCGTCGGCCACGCGCCAGAAGCTGTCGCAGACCATACCGAGCAGGTGCCGGTCATGCGAAACCAGCACCAGCGCACCGTCGAAGTCGGCCAGCGCATCGGCCAGCGCCTCGCGCATGTCCAGGTCCAGATGGTTGGTCGGCTCATCGAGCAACAGCAGGTTCGGTTTGTCCCACGCAATCAGTGCCAGTGCCAGGCGCGCCCGTTCGCCACCGGAGAAGCCATCGACTGACTCGAACGCGCGATCGCCGGCAAAATTCCAGGTGCCGAGGAAGTCGCGCATGACCTGGGTGGCTACGCCCGGCGCCTTGTCCTGCAGGTGGTCAAGCGCGCTGGCGCCCTCGCGCAGGCTTTCCACCGTGTGCTGGGCGAAGTAGCCAATCTTCAGATCCTTGTGTGCCTTGCGCTCGCCGCTGAGCGGATCGAGCTCGCCGACCAGGGTTTTGACCAGCGTCGATTTGCCGGCGCCATTGGGGCCGAGCAGACCGATCCGCTCACCCGCTTCGAGGCTGAAACGGACATCGCGCAGGATGATGTTGATGTCGTCGCCATCCATGGTCGGATAGCCGGCCGTGATGTCCTCCAGCTGCAGCATCGAATCGGGCAACCGCCCCGGCACCGGAAACTGGAAACTGAACGGCCGCTCGGCACGCACGGCCTCGGTGCCGGCCAGCTTCTCCAGACGCTTCATGCGTGACTGCGCCTGCTTGGCCTTGCTCGCCTTGGCCTTGAAACGGTCGACGAAGGACTGCAGGTGCGCCCGTTCGGCCTGTTCGCGCTCATGCGAGATCTGCTGCTGGCGCAGCTGCTCGGCGCGCAGGCGCTCGAACGCACTGTAGTTGCCGGTGTACAGCTTCGCCTTGCCATCGTTGAGGTGCAGCGTGTGGGTAATCACGCCATCGAGGAACTCGCGATCATGCGAAATGATCAGCAAGGTGCCCTGATAGCGGCGCAGCCATTCTTCCAGCCACAGTACGGCGTCGAGGTCGAGATGGTTGGTCGGCTCATCGAGCAGTAGCAAGTCGGACGGACACATCAGGGCGCGCGCCAGATTCAAGCGTCCGCGCCAGCCGCCGGAGAATTCCTTTACCGCGCGCTCATGCGTTTCCGGCGGAAAGCCCAGGCCGTGCAGCAGGCGACCGGCGCGGGCACGGCCGTCGTAACCGTTCAGCTCCTCGATGCGGTGATGCGCCTTGGCCATCGACTCCATGTCGCCGCGTTCGCCGGCATCGGCCTCCTCGCGCATCGCGTCGGCCAGCTCCTCATCGCCGCCCAGCACGTAGTCGATCGCGGCGTCCGGCAATGCCGGGGTTTCCTGTGCCACCGAGGCCAACCGCAGCTTGGCCGGCATGTCCAGCTCGCCGGCATCGCTTTCTAGCCGGCCCTGCAGGGCCGCGAACAGGCTGGATTTGCCGCAGCCATTGCGGCCGATCACGCCTAGGCGCCAGCCACTCTGGATCACCAGATCGATATCGGAAAGCAGCAGGCGGGTGCCGCGGCGCAAGGCAAAGTGTCGAAAGGAAATCATGAAAAACAGCATCCAAACCGGGCAGGCAATCGCTCGCAGCCGCCCATGATAGCGGTGATAGCGCTATTCTCGACGAACCGGCTGGTTATGCCTGCGCGATGGCCGAATGCCCAACCCATCGCAATCGGCGCAAACCGGCATGGCGCAATCGACACAATAGGTTTGCCACATAGGTGGCATAGTCGACATTTTGCTTGCCACAACGTGGCGTAGTTTGGGTAGTTCTGCTACAACGACGCCGCATACAGCCTTGTCTGGAGAGGGGAGCCATGGTCAAGTTCACGTACAGTTTGCCGGTCTTTGTCATGTTGATCGCTGCCGCCGGTTTTGCCGCGCCGCAGACAGTCCGTGCGGCCACTAACGGCGACAGCCTGCTGGTCCATCGCGTGCAGGAAGAAAAGGGCATGAACCTGCCCAGCCGAGGCATGAGCATGGCCCAGGTCGAACGGACCTGGGGCGCCCCGCAGCGCAAATTGTCGCCGCGTGGTGGCGATACCCCGAAACATCCGCAGATCAACCGCTGGGAATACTCGGACTTCATCGTGTATTTCGAGCATGAGCACGTGATCCACGCGGTGCTCAACACGCCTGCCGGCAACAACACCAACCCGACCGCCGCCAACTGATCCTGCTCTCCGACGACGCGGCCTGTGGCGACACGGGCCGCGTTTTTGTGTGTGCGGCCGATGGCCTCGTCGTACAATTCGCAGTCCGGCAGCCACCCTGGCGCCTCCCCGACTGAGACATCCCCGCATGACCGACCACTCTTGTGGCAAGCAAAAGGTTGATTACGCCACCTTGCGCCTGCCTGCGGAATGGGAACCGCAGGCCGCGGTATTGATTGCCTGGCCGCATGCCGACACCGACTGGGCCGAGCGCCTGGCCGCAGTGGAAACCACCTATGTGGCACTGGCAGCAGCAGT
>Ga0302226_10003147_pt1 | contig 11352 bp, 5 predicted proteins | sample II_Palsa_E3_3_FD_193524 | JGI IMG/M metagenome (GOLD analysis project Ga0302226, IMG submission 193524) | Peat permafrost microbial communities from Stordalen Mire near Abisko, Sweden - II_Palsa_E3_3 | ecosystem: Environmental > Terrestrial > Soil > Palsa > Peat permafrost | place: Sweden...
ACCCCACGAGCGTACCGAATTCCAGAAAACTGCCCATGAAACCGCGCTTCTTGTCCGTCGCGAATTCCGCGATGAACGTCGCCGCGCCGCCATACTCGCCGCCCGTCGAAAAGCCCTGGACCAAACGCGCGACCAGCAGCAGGATCGGCGCGAAAATGCCGATGCTTCCATATGCTGGAATCAAGCCGATACAAAACGTGCCGATCGCCATCATGATCATGGTCATCGCGAGCACGCGCTTGCGGCCGATGCGATCCCCCAGCGGCCCGAACACCATGCCGCCGAGCGGACGCACGAGAAATGCCGCGGCGAACGTCCCGAACGTGGCGATCAGTTGCGCCCCGGGATTAGCCGACGGGAAGAACACTTTGCCAAGCGTCACCGCGATATAGCTGTAGACGCCGAAATCGAACCATTCCATTGCATTGCCGATCGCCATCGCGCCGACTGCGCGCTTGAGCAGCGATTTATCGACGATGGTGATGTCGTCGAGCGACAGGGCTTTTTCGGGTTGGGGTTGTCGCCAGAGGCCGTCGTTCGGTGTTGCCATGAAGAGAAGCTCCAGGTTTGTTGCCAAGCCGTCCGTGGGACGGTTCGGCGTGCGCATAAGCGCACGTTGCCGGGAAAGTGCAGTTTCGCGACGAGGCGAGTTCCGGTGCTCGCACCGAAAGCGGTTGCCCGCACGCTGAACGCATACGAGATGCGCTGACGGGGCATCAGGCAAATGCCGATGCCTCGCGGCGATGTCGCGAAATGGCACTTCGTGGGTGGTGCACGAGTGCACGGGTATTACTCGGGTGCTACGGGGATAGATGGCTGGACGCAGCTAAATTGAGCAACGCGGGCGCTCAGTGCGCTGGAGTTCGGTTGCTTGCTGTGTCACGGATTGAGAAGGCTTGAGAACAACTTGTCCACGGGCAAATCCAGACCCGCGGAAGCCTCCACAACCACTCGCCGATATCTCGAATTAGCGCCTGAATGAATGCTTCATGCGCGTCATTGCTAAGAAATTGACTTTGAATTGCAGTTGGAAAGAAGGAGATGATAGCACGATGCACGACGATCCGCAAACTGGGGCATGCAGAGGGGCGCTCGTAGCGGTTTGCAACGGTCACGCAAAAAGAAAAAGCCGGCCTCGAAAGACCGGCTTTTCATGGCCAGAAAACAACTCGTCCGATCAGCTTTGCGGCGGCGGTACGTAGCCTTGAGCGGTATCGGCGCCTTCACCGAAAAAGTACTTTTCCGTCTGCTTCAGCAGGTACTGGCGTGCGCGCGGATCGGCCATGTTCAAGCGGTTTTCGTTGATCAGCATGGTTTGCTGCTTGAGCCAGCCTTGCCATGCTTCCTTCGAAATCGTTTCATAGATCCGCTTGCCGAGTTCTCCCGGCAGGGGCGGAAAGTCGAGTCCTTCGGCTTCTTTACCGAGTTTCGCGCATTGAATCGTTCGGGCCATCTGTATTTCTCCTGTAGCGGGGTAACTGGACGCCTCTCGCCGGGCCGCGCATGAGTGCGCCTGCAACCGGACGAACACGCCTCGAAATAAGTTAAAGCTGCTTCATCAGCACAAGCGATTTACGTTGCCAGTTGTAGAGCCGGCGGCGGTCTTCGGGCAGGTCGTCGACGGTCACCTTGACGAATCCGCGTTTGAGAAACCAGTGCTCGGTGCGCGTGGTCAGCACGAAGATATGCGTGAGGCCACGAGCGCGAGCCCGCTGCTCGACACGTTTCAACAAGCGTTCGCCGTCGCCGGAACCTTGCGCTTCCGGCGAGACCGTCAGGCAGGCCATTTCGCCGATGCGTTCCTGCGTGTACGGATAAAGCGCCACGCAGCCGAACAGCACGCCATCGTGCTCGATCACCGAGAAATGGTCGATATCGCGTTCTATCTGGTGCCGGCCGCGCCGCACGAGCGTGCCGTCCATTTCCAGCGGTTCGATCAGCGTCAGGATCCCACCGACGTCATCCGGCGTGGCTTCGCGCAGGCTTTCGAGATTCTCGTACGAGATCATCGTGCCGACGCCGTCGTGCAGGAACAATTCGAGCAGGATGCTGCCGTCGAGCGCGTAGGGAATGATGTGCGCCCGCGCCACGCCGCCGCGGCAGGCGCGAATGGTGTGCTTCAGGTAGAACGCGGCGTCTCCCTGCAATTCGCCGCTTTCGTGCAGCCTGTACGCGTCGTCCAACGACATTTCGCGCACCAGTTCGCCGTTTTCATCGACGAGACCGGGGGTTTCGGTGAGGAAAATGATCTTGTCGGCGCGCAACGCGATAGCTGCCGCCGACGCCACATCTTCCATCGACAAATTGAACGCTTCGCCCGTCGGCGAAAAGCCGAGCGGCGAAAGCAGCACGAGCTTGCTGCTGGTCAGCGAGTGGCGAATGGAATCGCCGTCGATCTTGCGCACCACGCCGGTGTGCTGGAAATCCACGCCGTCGAGAATGCCGACCGGCCGCGCCGTCACAAAATTGCCCGATACCACGCTGATGTGCGCGTGCGCCATCGGCGTGTTCGGCAAGCCCTGGCTGATCGCCGCTTCGATGTCGAGGCGCACTTCGCCGGCGGCTTCTTTCGCGGATTCGAGTGCGCGGGCGTCGGTGATGCGCAAGCCGTGCGAAAACTCCGATTCCACGCCGTGCAGGTTCAGTTGTTCTTCCACCTGGGGTCGCGAACCGTGCACGAGCACGACGTGAATGCCCATGGCGTGTAACAGCCCGACGTCCTGAACGAGCGCGTTCAGACGTCCTTCCTGCACCAGTTCGCCGCCGAACGCGACCACGAAGGTCTTGTTTCGGAACGCGTGAATATAGGGCGCGACGGAGCGCATCCATTCCACGAACTGGCCGTGTTGATCAGGCGCTTCAGGCTCGGCGATAACCGGCGGAGGCGCGGCGGGGAGGTCGGTTTGAGAATTCATGCCGGGATTATAATGCCGTGCTATGCCGAATGTTTCCAAACGTCCCGCCGATGCGGACAAGCTTGACCCCCAGGAGCAGTTGAAAAAGCTGCGTGAAGCGCTGCTGCGCGATGCAGCGGCGCGCGAAAGCGATGGCGAAGATGATGCGGAAGATTCCGCCGATAACGCCATCAACCGTAAGAAGGAAGCGGCTGCGCGGCGGTTTGCGGGGGCGTCAGACGGATCTGCTGCCGGCGCTTCCAAAGCGGCGGCAGGGGGGGCGGGCGCAAGTTCGGCTTCCTCGCAGATCGCGAAGAAAAATGTTCAGAAGGGCGCCGTGGGTTCGCCTTCGCCTTCTCGCGACCCATTTCAACCGAAAGGGTCTTCGAGTGCCGCTCCGTTGCCCCGGGAGCCCGCGCGGCGAAAAGACGAGCGCGGTGGTTTGGCCTTGTTGTCGACTTTATTGTCTGAAAAGACGGTTGGTCCGGCCGTTTCATCGAATTCCGGTGATCGGCGCGAAGAAGGCGCGAACGCGCGTGGTCCGAGCCGAGACGATTTATCGTCGACGAAACGGGCCATCGGTAAGCCTCCGGTAACCGAAACGCCCAAGCCCCGTGTTCATCCTGCTGCTGACGCTTTCGTACAACAGCGGGCTGCGGCGCAGCGTCCGGTACAGGCCAAAGAGGGGCCGCGTGAATCGAAATCTCGTATCGATACCCGCGGCGCTCCCGGGCAACCGGTAACCGGCACGCGTGCGCAAGAGCGCCGGGGACAGGACGGGAAAGCCGCGCGTGCTCAAGAGCGGTCGCCAGACGTGCAACCCGCGACTCGCGATGCGCGCTCGCAAACGCTTCCGGTTGGGTTAGAGAAGGCTGCGCATGGACGTGAACCGGCGCGCAACGCGCATCAGCCTAAACCGATCACCACCGATGCCCGCCCGGAAGGCCGCGAGCAGAACGCGAGGGCGGACCGCGTTCCTGAAGAAGGTCCGCGCGGTAAGACGCAATCGTTGACGGGTTCAGGCTCGCAATCATCCGGGAATCGGCCGGCTGTGAGCGGTGAGCGTGTTTCGGAAAGCGGCCCACTTCATCGCGACGACTCCGAGCGGCCGGGCATTGTGTCTGAACCATCGCGGGACGCAAGCCGTTCGCCTGAACCGCCCGCGGCAGCAGAGTCTGATTCGTCGTCAGCACAACATGCGGCGCGAACGTCCGAACACGCAGAGTCGGTGAACCAGCAGCCCGGGTCCCGTCGGCCGCAGGGCGGGACTGAATCGCCTACGGTAAAACAGTTAGCTCGAAATCCCGGGCATGCAGGGCCGAGTGCGCGAGAACGCACGCGCAACGGTCCGCAGGGTGTAGATACCGGCGCTGCCAGCGCCGCTTCCCGCTCAGCAGTTCAAGGCGCCCGGCCGCCCAACGAAGCGCGTGCGCCCCAAAATGCTCAGCAGAGGTCGAACGCGCAAACCGACGCCCCAAGCGCGCAGCGTCGCGACACGCCACGCCCGCGCCGAGTAGTCGAGCCGAACCCCATTCCGCCGATCCGTTTTCCGGAAACGCTGCCCGTCTCCGCTCGACGCGATGAGATCGCTGCCGCGATTCAGGCAAACCAGGTCGTGATTGTCAGCGGCGAGACGGGTTCCGGAAAAACGACCCAGTTACCCAAAATTTGTCTGGCCCTCGGCCGAGGCCTTGGCGCAGGCGGTTCGGGATTGATCGGCCATACGCAGCCGCGACGCATAGCGGCGTCAGCGACGGGACGGCGGATCGCTGAAGAACTCGGTACGCCGTTCGGCGAAGTGGTCGGCTACAAGGTGCGTTTCACGGACAACTTGTCGCCAGGCGCGTCGGTAAAACTGATGACCGATGGCATTTTGCTGGCCGAAACGCAGACCGATCCGCTGCTCGCCGCCTACGACACGATCATCATCGATGAAGCGCATGAGCGCAGCCTGAACATCGATTTCCTGCTCGGCTATCTGCGTGAAATCCTGCCGCGGCGTCCGGATTTGAAGGTGATCGTGACATCGGCGACGATTGATGCCGATCGGTTCGCCCGCCATTTCGGCAGTGACGAAAAACCTGCGCCGGTCATTGAGGTGAGCGGACGGCTGTATCCGGTCGAGGTGCGCTATCGCCCGGTCGAAGAGGACAGCCCGGCGATAAAAGCCGCACAGGGAACCACGCCCGGCACGCAGCAAAAAGATCGTCCGGATCGTCCGAAGAACCAGCGTGAAAACGACCGCGATCTGATGGAAGCGATTGTTGACGCCGTCGATGAACTCTGCCGCGAAGGCCCCGGCGATGTCCTCGTCTTTCTCCCCGGTGAGCGCGAAATCCGCGACGCCGCTGAAGCGTTGCGCAAGCACCATCCGCCGCACACGGAAATCCTCCCGCTGTTCGCGCGCCTTTCTGCGGCCGAACAGGAGCGTGTGTTCAAGACGTCGAACGCACGGCGCATCGTGCTGTCGACGAACGTCGCGGAAACCTCGCTGACGGTGCCGGGGATTCGCTACGTTGTCGATACCGGGCTTGCTCGCGTAAAGCGCTATTCGTATCGCAACAAAGTGGAGCAGCTGCAGATCGAACCGATCTCGCAAAGCTCGGCGAACCAGCGCGCGGGCCGTTGCGGACGCGTGGCCGACGGCGTATGCATTCGTCTCTACGAAGAGGACGATTACAACCTTCGCGTGCGTTTCACCGATCCGGAAATCCTGCGGTCATCACTGGCCGCGGTGATCTTGCGGATGAAATCGCTGCACCTGACGGCTATCGAAACATTTCCGTTTCTTGAACCGCCGCCGGGCCGTGCAATCGCCGATGGTTATCAACTGCTGAACGAACTCGGCGCCGTCGATGACGACAACGCGCTTACGCCGCTCGGCCGCGAACTCGCGCGTTTGCCGCTGGATCCGCGCGTCGGCCGGATGATCCTTGCCGCACGCGATCATCAGTCATTGCGCGAAGTGTTGATCATTGCCAGCGCGCTGTCCGTTCAGGATCCGCGCGACCGTCCGATCGAGGCACAGGAACAAGCGGATCTGGCGCACAAGAAATTCGCCGATGAGCGCTCCGAGTTCCTGCAGTGGACAAAAATCTGGGCGTGGTTCGAGGATGCAATCGCGCACAAGAAGTCGAACAAGCAACTCACTGATGCGTGCCGCGCGAACTTTTTGAATCACGTGCGTCTGCGTGAATGGCGCGATGTGCATTCGCAATTGCTGACCGTCGTGCGCGAACATGGCTGGCGTCTGAACGAATCCGAGGCTACGTTTGAGCAAATTCATCTCGCGTTGCTGACCGGTCTGCTTGGCAACGTGGGGCTCAAGGCCGACGACGAGCCGTATTACCTTGGCGCGCGCGGCATCAAGTTTTATCTGTGGCCGGGATCAGCGTTGCTGAAGAAGGCGGGCCGCTGGGTCGTCGCGGGCGAACTCGTGGAAACGAGCCGGCTGTACGCACGATGTATCGCGAAAATCGAGCCTGAATGGCTTGAGCAAGTCGGCGCGCATTTGCTGCGTAAATCGATTTCCGAACCGCATTGGGAAAAGAAAGCCGCGCAAGTGGCGGCGTTCGAACGCGCCACGCTGCATGGCCTGACTGTCTATGCACGTCGGCGCGTGAGTTTCGGCAAACAAGACCCGGAGCGGGCGCGTGAGTTGTTTATTCGCGGCGCGCTGGTGGACGGCGAGTTCGAAACCAAGCTGCCGTTTTTCGCGCACAACCGCAAGTTGCTCGCGGATATCGAACAGTTGGAGCACAAGTCGCGTCGGCAGGATGTGCTCGTCGACGACGAATTGATCTTTGGTTTCTACGATTCGCTTGTGCCGAAGGGCATCTATTCCGGCGCGTCGTTTGAGCGCTGGTATCGCGATGAGGAAAAGAAGGAGGGCGCGTCACGCAGGTTGTTCCTCTCCCGCGATGACCTGATGCGCCACGAAGCGGCCGGCATCACGACGGATCTGTTCCCGAAACGGATGACGATGGCCGGCATCGAAATGACGCTGACTTATCATTTCGAGCCCGGTTCTCCGCGGGATGGCGTGACGCTTACCGTCCCGCTGTTCGGCCTGAATCAAGTCGATGCCCGCCGCTCAGAATGGCTGGTTCGCGGCATGCTGAAGGAAAAAATTCAGTTGCTGCTGAAGTCGTTGCCGCAGAAATTGCGGCGGCATCTTGTGCCGCTGCCCGAGTTTTCTGCGGGTGTGGTCGAGCGACACAGCGGTAAGACGTTCGGCGCGGGCGGCTTGCTGGAAGCCTTGATTGCGGACATTCGCGAGCAGACGCAAATCGCAATGAAGCCGTCGGACTTCAAGCTCGAAACGCTGCCGGCACATTTGTTCATGAACTTCAAGGTCATCGACGAACATGGCCGGCAACTCGCGATGGGCCGTAACCTCGCGCAATTGCGTACCGAACTGGGTGGCCAGGCGCAGCAGCATTTCCAGAAGCTCGCAGCAGGTGCGACGTTGGATATGGGTGATGACGTGTCGGCGCCTGTCACTCGAAACGCGTCGACATCCGAGTCTTCGAGCACCGCGCTGTACGAAAACCTCAGCACATGGGATTTCGGAAAGCTGCCCGAATTGCTTGAAATCCGGCGTCGCGGTCAGACGCTGTTCGGCTATCCGGCGTTGGTCGACCGGGGGACGCATTGCGACGTTGAGGTATTTGATTCGCCGGAAGAAGCGGCACGGATTCATCGGGCCGGTTTGCGTCGGCTGTTTGCGTTGCAACTGCGTGAGCCGATCCGGTATCTCGAGCGCAATTTGAGTGGATTGCGGGAGATGTCGTTGCAGTACATGGCACTGGGTTCGCAGGAAGAGTTGGGCAGCCAGATTATAGAAACGGCACTGGATCGCGCGTGTCTGCAAGATCCCCTTCCCGATAACGACGCGGATTTCTATGCACGTCGCGATCAGGGCAAGAGCCGGTTGACGCTGCTCGCACAGGAAATTGCGCGGCTGGCTGGGCAGGTTTTGGCGGATTACGCGACGGTCTCGAAGAAACTGACGCAGGTTAAATCGTTCGGTGCCCCTTACGCGGATATGGTCACGCAGTTAAACGCCCTGATCGGCAAGCGTTTTATTATCGATACGCCTTACACGCAGTTGTCCCACTTCCCGCGCTATCTGAACGCGATGGCGTTGCGTATCGACAAGTTGAAGGCGGATGCTGTGCGGGACGCGCGGTTGTCGGCGGAAATTGCGCCGCTGCTGCAAAACTATCAGCGGGCGATTGCACAACGCGGCGGGGTGGCGGACGCGCGATTGAGCGAGTACAGATGGTTGCTCGAGGAATTGCGCGTGTCGTTATTTGCGCAAGAACTTCGGACGCCGATGCCGATTTCGGTCAAGCGCTTGTACAAAGTGTGGGAATCGATGCAGCGGTAATGCATGTGAAAAAGCGCGAGACGCGGCGGGTAGCCGGCTCGCGCTTGACGGGTTCTACAACGATTACTTCGTCGTTTCGCCTGAAGACTGAATGACTTCGAGACTGAGAGGCTCAGCCGACAGAACGCTCGGCTCAGCGCTTACCGCACCGCTAGCCTGCGTGCTGACAGGCGTCACCACATACTTCTGCCATTTACCATCGGCCAACGTTTCTACGCTATCACCACACTTGCGATAGAAATTGCGCGCTTCGTCACGTGACGTGAACACCGCTTTCAACTGACACACCATTTGCGGCGCACCCGCTTCGTTCGTGACGTTCAAAACATAATCCCATTCGCGGACACCGAAGAATCCTTCCTGGAATTGCGGACGGCCGAGAAGCGCTGCGATCTGGTTTTTGTTCATACCGGGCTTGAGCTTGCGCAAGGCTTCGGTCAACGGGTAGCTGCCGCCGAGGCTCGACGCCGAGTCGACTGCCGGAAAAACCAGTTGGTCTTTGCTGCCGTCGCTGGAAAGCTTGCTGCCCGTACCGCAGCCCGACAACAAAAGCGCCACGACGAGCGAGGCGGCGAAAGGAAGTGCACGCGATGGTTTGCGGAGGGTGAAGTTCATCTCTTGATCGGATCCGTTGTTTTCATTAACTCGGTGTCGCGGGCTTGTTCAGCTTGGCCGCGACACTACCTCTGTTTGCCTGCGCTGGTTTTACCAGTGCATTCCGGCGCCGACGGAGACGCCGAACTGACCGCGCGTGCTCGTCGTGCCGCTGACCTTGTAGGCCCAGATGCCGTTGTCGGAGAGTTGCGAAACCCCGATAGCAACAGCCGATTGGCCACCGTACGTGCCGCCACCCAAGGCCACCATGCCGCGGCCTGGCAATACCGCTTGCGGCAAGCCTGCGACTGCGAGTGCGGCTGCCGTGCCGGCGTAAGCGTCGCGACGCGTACCTTCCGTCTTGGAGTCGGTGTAGTCGTTGGCCTGCTTCAACGTGCTGCCGGCGCTTTGGTTCAACTGGTTTACGTTGACCGCGTCGGTACCCTGGGTGCCGGCTGCGACGTTCGTGATCTGACGTTCGCTGCCCGCAGCACCAACAGACACTGTGTTCGCGCGATCTGCAACCGAGTTCTGACCGAGCGCGACGGCATCGCTCGCCGATGCCTGGGCGCCGTTGCCCATGGCAACCGATCCCGTGCCGGTTACCACTGCGTTCTGGCCGAGCGCAACCGAGTTGTCAGCGGAGGCTTGAGCCCCGCTGCCCATGGCAACGGAGTCCGCGCCGGAGGCCACGGCGTTCGCACCCGCCGCTACCGAGTGAACGCCGGTTGCCGACGCTGCGTCCGTGCCGTCCGCGCTGAACAGCGGATCGCTGGCGTTGATCACTGCGTTCCTGACGGCGTCGTTGACCGCATTGCCAACGGATGCATTGACTTGGCCAATCGCATCGTCCAACTGGCCGACATTGACTGCGTCAGTCGCGTCGACCCCCGCTGCGACGTTATGGATGGCTGTACCGCCGTCGCCTTCGAGGGTGACATTGCCGTGATCGACCGAACCATCGGCGCTACGGTCATATTTGACCGCGGCATCCGCGATCGCAGCTGCGGCTGTCGCCTGGTCGCTGACCGCTTTCAACTGCGCGACGTTGACCGCGTCGGTGTCTACGGCACCGGCTGCGACGCCGCTGATCGTGCGTCCACCCACGTTCACTTCACCCGTCGATGTTTGCGGGTCCGACAAGCCATAAGCGGCATAGCCGGATTGCGCACCGACCGTGGTGACTGATCCGGCGCCGAGCGCCACGCTGTTGGCATTGTTAGCGATTGCGTTGTTGCCGATCGCGATCGAATTTTCGAACGCTGCGTTGGCGTTGCCGCCAACGGCAATGCTGCCGGGGCCGGCTGCGATTGCCGAATGCCCGACAGCGAGAGCATCGACTTCGTTCGCTTGCGCCGAAGCGCCGAGAGCGGTTGCCCCGTCCGCCGCGGCGATTGCATGTGCGCCCAGAGCGTTCGACGATGCGCCGTCAGCCGCCGATCCGTTCCCGAGTGCGATCGACTCAGCACCATTCGCTGCGGCGTTCGGGCCGATGGCGACAGCGTTTGTTGTCGCCATCGACGCGTTGCCGACCGCGATGGCATTTTCGTCGTTCGCGTTCGCCGCGACGCCGATTGCTACGGCGTTTTCGCCATTTGCTTGTGCGAAGGCGCCGATAGCCGCGGCGTTATCTCCCGCTGCTTGCGCAAAGGCGCCGACGACGGTGGCGCCTCCACCGGACGCGGCCGCGTTCGCGCCCACTGCGCTCGCCAGCAGATTGCCAGCGTTTGAGCTGGCGCCGATCGCCATTGCCTGGTCGCCGTTTGCGACCGCATTCTCCCCAGCGGCGTACGCGTTGACGCCCGACACCTTCGGGGCTGCCATGAGCCCCGCTTTCGGCGCCGCCCAATCGTCGCTAACCTGCGCATGAGCCTGTGCGCCCACCCCTGCCAACAAACCGCCAATCATTACCGTTTGCGCGATCCTTAGCTGTGCCGAAGAAGACCGCTTGGTCTTCGATTTCGACGTCTCGGAGGCCGCAACCCACGCGCCAGAGGATTCGTTCCAGACTGCTTTGAAAATTCTATTCATGAAAGAAGGATGTCTAACAATTTGACAAAAATACATGTCGGGTTGATCGATGAAACGCATCGCGCTTATGTCCGCATTGGTGGGCGGGTCATAGGACGTGACCGATCCTTGTGACGAGGACCTCCCGCTTCGCAAATTCTGGCCCGCTTGGACGTTGGACAGTCTTCCTACATTGCTACGCTTCGGACTCAGAAGCTCGGGATGATGGCGTTTATCGAGTCAGATAAATACACGATGTTTCCTAAAAGCATTCAGGAATTTCTATATATAATTCGGATTACAAATTAATTGAAAAAAAAGTAAAACTTTGTCGCATCACCTTTCAGAAATGACTTGGGGAGAACGTCATCGCTCTGTTTGTTGATCGATCTTTGTCCTGCTTGGTTGAGTTTCCCTCGAAAGTGAGCTCGGATGGCTACCACGGAGTTCGTGCCGCTGGTG
>Ga0302226_10003148_pt1 | contig 11351 bp, 10 predicted proteins | sample II_Palsa_E3_3_FD_193524 | JGI IMG/M metagenome (GOLD analysis project Ga0302226, IMG submission 193524) | Peat permafrost microbial communities from Stordalen Mire near Abisko, Sweden - II_Palsa_E3_3 | ecosystem: Environmental > Terrestrial > Soil > Palsa > Peat permafrost | place: Sweden...
CCTGCGATTGCCTCGCTGGCGAATTCATTGCCAAAACCGGATTGGTAACTACGGGACTGCATCGCATTCATCGCTCTTCGCCTTCGAGCCCCTCTCCCATTGGGAGAGGGGTTGGGGTGAGGGTTCGGTCTCCAGCGGCGCTCAAGATCGCCTCCAGCACCGCATCCATCTGTTGCAGAACTTCATTGTCCCAATATCGCAGAATTTTCAAGCCTCGTGACTCAAGGAAACGAGTGCGTACGTGATCGACTTCCTCGTTGTGCTGCGAACCATCCAGTTCCACTACAAGATTCTTGGCATCACAGTAAAAATCCACAATATACGGGGGGATCGGGTGCTGCCGGCGAAACTTCAGACCGTTCAGTTGCCCGGCTCGCATTCGGTGCCAAAGCTTTTGTTCGGCATCCGTTCCACCCTGGCGCAGCTCACGCGCATGATCGCGTGTTCGCGTGGGCAACGGTGGTTTGATGCGTCCTGGCATGACCGAACCCTCACCCCAACCCCTCTCCCATGGGAGAGGGGCTTTACATCGCCAACCCCACTTCCATGGGGGCTTTAAATCACAAGAACCCGCGCTTCATCTGATCACGCTCGATCGACTCGAACAGCGCCTGGAAGTTGCCTTCGCCGAAACCTTCGTTGCCCTTGCGCTGAATGATCTCGAAGAAGATCGGACCGATCGCGTTCTGGGTGAAGATCTGCAGCAGCTTGCGTTGCTTGGTCTCGAGGTCGGCGTCGATCAGGATCTTGTTCTTCGCCAGCCGCGCCACATCCTCACCGTGATTCGGCACACGCTCGTCGATTACCTCAAAATACGCATCCGGTGTATCGAGGAAGGTCACGCCGGCATCGCGCATCTTCTCCACCGTGCTGTAGATGTCGTCGGTGAAGCAGGCGATGTGCTGGATGCCTTCGCCGTGATACGCGTCGAGGTATTCGTTGATCTGTGACTTCGGATCATTCGATTCGTTGAGCGGAATACGCACCACGCCGTCCGGCGCCGTCATCGCCTTCGACACCAGTCCGGTCTTGGCACCCTTGATGTCGAAGTAGCGGATCTCACGGAAGTTGAACAGCCGCTCGTAGTAGTCCGACCACTTCTGCATGTTGCCGAAGTAGAGGTTGTGGGTGAGATGGTCGATGAAGGTGAGACCGAAGCCGCTCGGGTTCTGATCGGCGCCCGGAATCGGCGCGTAGTCGGCGTCGTAGATGCTGCCCGCGCTGCCATAGCGATCGATCAGGTACAGCATGCAATCGCCGATGCCCTTGACCACGGGCGCGTTCACCGCCTTGCTCGCTTCCTTGTGATCGACCGCTTCACCGCCGTTGCCAAGCACGGTGGCGAGCACTTCGGCGGACGGCTTCTTGAAGCGGATCGCGAAACCACAGGCGCTGGGGCCATGCGCCTTGGCGAAATCGGCGGCGAAGGAATCGGGATCTTCATTGACCAGGAAGTTCACGCCGCTCTGGCGGTAGACGGTGATCGGACGCGTCTTGTGCTTGAGCACCGCGGCAAAGCCCATCCGCTTGAACATGTCGTGCAACTCGTCGGCGCGCCCCGCCGGTGCCGCAAACTCGACGAACTCGAAACCGTCGATACCCATCGGGTTCTCGAACGTAGTGACCTGCATGCCAAGATTCGGCTGGGCGTTCATGGCGCTCTCCTGCGATGAGTTATAGCTAAGCTGGTGTGGTCCGCACAGGATGAGCGGACTCTTGCGAAGGATTCGCTAAGGAGTACGTTATAGTTACATATGAAACCATTTGCAAGGAACACCGCCGCAGTGCCGACTCCCCGCAAACCTGCCCCCGCCACCGCCGAGCACGCTCCGTTGCAGTTGGAGCGTTTCCTGCCGTACCGGTTGTCGATCCTGTCCAACACGATCAGCCAGGCGATTGCTGACGACTATCAGCGCCGCTACGACATCTCGGTGACCGAGTGGCGCGTGATGGCAGTGCTGGCGCGTTTCGACGGCCTGTCCGCGCGCGAGGTGGCCGAACGCACCGCGATGGACAAGGTGGCGGTGAGCCGCGCCCTGGCGCGACTGGTCGAAGCCGGCCGGGTCAGTCGTGTAACCCACGGCGATGACAAGCGCCGCTCCGTGCTCAGCCTGACCGAAGCGGGCTGGGTCATGCATGACGAAGTGGCACCGATGGCCCGTGCCCGCGAACGCGAGGTGCTGGCGAAACTCGACGTTGAAGAGCGCGCGTGGCTGGAACGCATCCTCGACAAGCTGCAGCCAGGCGCAGGTTGAATCCCCCCTCACCCCCGCTCGTCATCCCTGCGAAGGCAGGGACCCAGTAGCCATATATGCCTCGAAAGCAAGAGCGCTGGGTTGACCAGCTTCGCTTTTGAAAAGCGCCGTCTGCCTACGCAGGAATGACGGCAAATAGAGCTGGAGCATCGCCGCTTTCAGCTCGCAACCGGTCAGATCCCCTGCCCTGGCGCTTTGTGTCATGATTTTCCAAGATGGCAGGAGTGGCACGTCTGCAGGACGTTACGAAGTTCCAACAGCCATGAACATCAGTCGGAGCCGGGTCGGTGGATCTGCGCTCCGGTAAAAGGGGGACCGAGCGTGCTGCTGCGGATCAACCTGATACTGCTTGTCGCCTTCGCGCTCGGCATGGCCGCGATCTCCCTGGTCGTGACATCGACGCTGCAGGAAAACGCGACGCGCGAGGTGCTTGCCCAGGCCGGTTTGATGATGGACAGCGCTGCAGCGATCCGCTCCTACACCGAGACCGAGATCGGGCCATTGCTCGACGACAAGATGGTCACCGCGTTCCGCCCGCAGAGCGTGCCGTTCTATGCCGCAACGCAGAACTTCCTCACGCTGCACAAGGAGCACCCCGACTACTCCTACAAGGAAGCCACGCTCAACCCGACCAATCCGCGCGACCGCGCGATGGACTGGGAGGCGGACATCGTGCAGCGCTTTCGCAACGACAGCAGCACCAGGGAAGTGAGCGGAACACGCGACACCCCGATGGGCAGCACCCTTTACCTTGCACGCCCGATCCGCGTCGATGCCGGCTGCCTCGAATGTCACAGCCTGCCTTCGGCGGCACCGGCCACGTTGCTCGCACGCTATGGCCGCGACAACGGATTTGGCTGGCAGCCCAACGAGGTCGTCGGCGCGCAAATCGTCTCGGTGCCGTTCGCCAGTGCCGAGTCGAGTGCCGGGCGCGTCCGCCGCGACGTGCTGACCGCCATCGCCGCGATGCTCGTCATCGTACTGCTGATCGTCAACGCCTCGATCTATGTGCTGGTCATCCGTCCGGTGCGCCGGATCGCGCGGATAGCCGACCAGGTGAGTCTCGGCGATACCTCAGCCGCGGAATTCCCGAGTGGCGGAGGGCCTGAGGTGGCCGCGTTGTCGGCGGCCTTCAATCGCATGCGCAAAAGTCTGGACAAGGCGCTGCGGATGCTGGGCGGCTAGGCCATGGCACACGACCTGTTCGTCAGCTATTCGCAGCCGGATCGGGAAGCCGCTTTCGCGCTCGTGCAGCGCCTGGAGGCACGCGGCATCAGCGTATGGATCGCGCCGCGCGATGTATCCCCTGCGGCCGACTGGGCGGCCGAAATCATCGATGCGATTTCCAGTGCGCGGCTCATGGTTCTGGTTTTCTCCGGCAGCAGCAACGACTCGAGTCAGGTGCGGCGCGAGGTTGAGCGGGCCGTGCACAAGCAGTTGCCGATCCTGCCGTTTCGGATAGAGGATGTGCTGCCTTCAAAGAGCCTGGAATACTTCCTCAGCACACAACACTGGATGGATGCGTTTCCGCTACCACTCGAACCGCACATCGATCGGCTATGCGATCACCTCGATGCAGCCCTCGGCAGGCAAACCGCCCACGATGTCCCCACCGAATGCCGGCCATCGCGGGTCGCCGAGCCAGCCGATGCCACTCACCCAAGCGGTGTCGATGCGGCGCACTTGCGCCTGCTGGAAACAGAACTCGCGAAACGCATCGGGCCCGTGGCCGCACACCTGGTGCGTCGGGCCGTGCAGGGCGGCGGCGACCTGGATGCCCTCGCGCAGCGCCTCGCACTGGAAATTGATGGCGACTCGGAACGACGGATCTTTCTTCAGGCCTGCTGGCGGATCGGCAAAGACAAATAGCTGGCGGGACGATCGTGCATGCCCCGCTTTGCGCGCCGCTCAGCGCACGCCATGCATCAGCTTGTTGATCAGCGGCGAGATCAACAACAACAGTACGCCCGCGCCGGTCAGCAGCCAGAAGCTGAAGGTGAAGCCGGAAAGCGCCGAAGCGGCGGTCATGCCATTTTCGCCGCTGATATGGCCGGCCAGCAATCCGGAAAGGTTGCCACCCACCGCCAGCGACAGAAACCAGCCGCCCATCGCCAGGCCGACCAGTCGGGGCGGAGCGAGCTTCGTCACCATGGAAAGCCCGATCGGCGACAGGCACAACTCGCCCACTGTCTGCAGCACGTAACACAGCGTCAACGGCCAGAACGGAATCAGCCCGTTGCCATCGATCAAGCGGGCAAGCGCGTAGACAAGTACGGCGAATCCCAGCCCGTTGAAGATCAACGACAGACCGAACTTGCGCGGGATCGAAGGCTCCTTGTGGCGCTTCGCAAGAAACGCCCAGATCAGGGTCACTATCGGTGCCAGCGCAATGATCGCCAACGGACTCACCGACTGGAACCAGCCAACCGGGAACACCCAGCCACCGAACATCTTTCGGTTGACCAGATTCTCCGCCAGGAAGTTGAACGACGTGCCCAGCTGAAAATAGAACATCCAGAACAGCACGCTGAAAGCGAAGATGATCAGCATGGCCAGCACACGATCCAGCTGCACGCGATCATGTCGGATGGCTTCGATAATCAGCATGATCGCGACAGCGACAAACAACGGCCCGAGCACAAATTGCAGGCCGTTCGCGCCGACGTAGGCCAACAGCAAATACACTAGCGGCACCGTGACGACGACGCCGAGCAACACCCACACCACGCGCATCCGGCTGGCTGCCTCGGGCGCGGGTCGTCCGACGCCACGCAGACCGCGTCGACCGAACCAGAACCAGAACAGACTCAGCAGCATGCCGACGCCTGCAGCGCCGAAGACCAGCTTGTAGTTCTGCTGCAAGGGGGTGTCGGTGAAATAGCTCGCGAGCCAACCGGTCAGCAGAGGTGCCAGCAGCGCGCCACCATTGATGCCCATGTAAAAAAGGGTGAAGCCCCGATCACGACGGTCGTCGTTGCGGCCGTACAGCTGACCGACCATCGAAGAAATATTCGGCTTGAACAGACCATTGCCGACAATCACCATCGCCAGGCCGAACAGGAAAATGTCCCGACTCGGCAACATCACGGCGAACAGCCCCAAGGCCATCACCAACGCGCCGATCAGGATCGACCGCTGGTAACCGATGATCTTGTCGGCCACATAGCCGCCAAAGATGCTGGAGGCGTAGATAAGCGCCGTATACGATCCAAAGATTTGCGCGGCCCACGCCTGCCCCGCCGGATCGCCGTTGTAGAAGTGCGCCACGATGTACAAGGCCAGCGCCCAGCTCACGCTGTAGAACGCGAAGCGCTCCCAGAACTCGGTCATGAACAACATCCACAGTGGGCGTGGATGGCCGAGCATCTGCGGATAGTCGGGCGCGATGCTCGTCTCGATAGCCTGGTTCATGGGTTCCCCTGGTAGCCCCGGGGCGGCACATCACATGCGCGCCGGAGTTGAGATTCGTGATGTGTGATTGCTGTCGAACGGTGTAACCGCTGGCTGCGCGCGACGTCAAATGCAGCGCAGCATGGGCTTAGCTACCGAGCACGGTTCGCACGTCCAGCAGCTCGGGGAAAAACTCCAGCTCAAGCGCCTTTTTCAGGAAGCTCACGCCGGATGAACCACCGGTGCCGCGACGATGGCCGATGATGCGTTCCACCGTCTTCATGTGGCGGAAACGCCACAGCTGGAAGCCCCCTTCCACGTCCACCAACTGCTCGCACATGTGGTACTCCGGCCAGAATTCCGCGCGATCCTCGTAGATGCGCTTGAGCACCGGCAGCAACGCCTCATTGCGCTGGTAGGGCTGCGCCCAGTCGCGTTGCAGCAGTTCCGCTGGCACCGCATGACCACGACGCGCCAGATAACGCAGGAATTCGTCGTACAGGCTCGGCGCTTCCAGCACCGTGCGCAGTTCGGCCTGTGCCGCCGGATCGTGCGCGAACACCTTCAGCATCGCCGCGTTCTTGTTGCCCAGCAGGAACTCGATCTGCCGGTACTGCAGTGACTGGAAACCGGACGATGGACCCAGCACGTGGCGGAACTCCAGATACTCCGACGGGGTCAACGTCTCCAGCACCGCCCATTGCTCGAACAGCTGCCGCTGCACCTGCTTTACCCGGGCAAGGATTTTCAGGCAGGCGTCGATGTCGTCTACCTGCAAATGTGCCACCGCCGCCCGCAGCTCGTGGATCAGCAGCTTCATCCACAACTCGGCCACGTGATGTTGCACGATGAACAACATCTCATCGTGATGCGGCGGCTGACTCAGCGGTTTTTGTGCCGACAGCAGAAGGTCCAGATGCAGATAGCCGCCATACGTCATCTGACCGTCCAGATCAGTCTGGATACCCGCCTCGAGCTCACGCTGGTTCTCGCTCATAGTTTCCGCACGCCGGTCAAAGACGGCATGTTAACGGCTGCGAGTCCCGCTGACTTCAGCCATGCACGAGAAATGTCCGATTTGTGTCGAAGAGCTGGGCAGGGGGCGCCGATGAGCCTGCTCGGGCCGCGCGCCCTCCCCTGCTCGCAGGGGATGGCTGGGGAGGGGTCGCTTTTTGGTCGCAAAGTCAAAAGCCCCCTTCCAACCTCCCCGTCCGACCGAAGGACGTCCCTTCTTCGCGGCAAGCAGGGGGAGGAGCACCGCACGCTTAGGTTGGGATGCGAATCCCAACGTTCCTGCTCCAAAGCTGAGGGATTCGCTGATGCTCATCCCAGCCTACGCCGCTGCTCGGGTGGCGTTCCCTCGCCGACTCGCAGGAGCGCGCTGGAGAGGGGTTGCTCCACCCGCATCCAACTTTTTCCTTCAGCCCCACAAACAGCCGCAAGCCCTTCTGGCCGCAGGAAAACTGCCCTTCCGTACGCTCACGCATGCTGCGCTGTACCTTGCAGCGCAACATGCCAGCCTGTTATCAAGAGCGGTCTTGTTCGGTCGTTTGCGCGCATCCGGAATCGCCGGAGCGCGTCTTCTTCCAGGTTTTTCCCTCCTTCCCCACCTCGGAGCGAGTCGTGACCATCGCCGCCAAGTTTGAAATTGAATACCTGCAATACCTCGATGCCGAGGGCAAGCAGGTCCGTGATGACCTGCCTGAGTTCGCCAAGGATCTCGGGCACATGGTCGAGCTGTACAAGCTGATGCTGTCGACCCGCGTGTTCGACGCCAAGTCGATCGCGTTGCAGCGCACCGGCAAGCTCGGCACCTACGCCAGCTGCCTCGGCCACGAAGCGGCGCATGTCGGTATCGGCAGCGCGATGCGGCCGGAAGACGTCTATGCACCGAGCTACCGCGAATACGGCGCCCAGCTCTATCGCGGCGTGCAGCCGCGCGAGGTGTACATGTACTGGGGCGGCGACGAGCGCGGCAACGACTACCAGAAAGAGCCCGCGCGCCACGATTTTGCGTGGTCGGTGCCGATCGCCACGCAGTGCCTGCACGCAGCCGGCGCCGCACTCGCATTCAAGATCCGCAAGGAGCCACGTGTAGCGGTTTGCACGATCGGCGACGGCGGCTCGTCCAAGGGTGACTTCTACGGCGCCATCAACATCGCCGGCGCGCAGAACCTGCCGCTGGTAGCCGTGATCGTCAACAACCAGTGGGCGATCTCGGTGCCACGCAAGATCCAGACCGGCGCGCCGACGCTGGCGCAGAAAGGCATCGCCGCCGGCCTGTTTTCCATCCAGGTGGACGGCAACGACATCATCGCCGTGCGCAAGGCGATGGAAGATGCACTGGAGCGTGCGCGCTCCGGCAACGGCGGCAGCGTGATCGAGGCGGTGACCTATCGCCTGGGCGATCACACCACAGCCGACGATGCCCGCCGCTACCGCGGCGAGCAGGAAGTGAAGGATGGCTGGGAACGCGAGCCGATGAAGCGCCTGCGCAACTGGCTGGTCGGCAAGGGCGTGTGGGACGACGAGAAGGAAGAGGCCTGGAAGGCCGAGTGCGACGAGTGGATGGACAACGAGGTGAATGCCTACCTCGAGACCAAGACGCAGCCAGTGACGGCGATGTTCGACTACATCTTCGCCGAAGTCCCTGCGGATCTCGCCAAACAGCGCGACTACGTCCTTTCGCTCGAAACCAAAGGTCACTGAGCCATGGCACAAATTACTCTCATCGAAGCAGTCACCCAGGCGCTCGCCTATGAAATGGCCCGCGACGAAAGCGTCGTGGTGCTGGGCGAGGATGTGGGCGTCAACGGCGGCGTGTTCCGCGCCACCCAGGGCCTGCAGGAAAAATTCGGCGAGCTGCGCGTGCTGGACACGCCGCTGGACGAAACCACCATCGCCGGCGTCACCGTCGGCTTGGCCGCGATGGGCATGAAGCCGATTGCCGAAGCACAGTTCGAGGGCTTCATCTACCCGATGATGGAGCAGATCGCCTGCCACGCCGCGCGCATGCGCAACCGCACCCGCGGCCGCATCACGGTGCCGGCCGTGTTCCGCGCACCGTGGGGTGGCGGCATCCGTGCGCCGGAGCATCACTCCGAAGCGAACGAGCATCTGTTTACCAACATCCCCGGTCTGCGCGTGGTGATGCCGTCGTCGCCGGCGCGCGCTTACGGCCTGCTGCTGGCGGCGATCCGAGATCCGGATCCGGTGATGTTCTTCGAGCCGAAGCGCATCTACCGCCAGTACAAGGAAGAGGTGCCGGACGACGGCGAAGCGCTGCCGCTGGACGTATGCTTCGTGCTGCGCGACGGCACCGATGTGACCCTGGTGACCTGGGGCGCACAGGTGAAGGAAGCGCTCGAGGCCGCCGACGAACTGGCCCAGCAAGGCATCAGCGCCGAAGTGATCGACGTCGCCACGCTGACCCCGCTGGACTTCGACACCATCGCCGAATCGGTGCAGAAGACCGGCCGCTGCGTGATCGTGCACGAAGCGCCGAAGACCGCCGGTTTCGGCGCCGAGATCGCCGCGCGCCTGTCCGAGGAATGCATGTACGACCTGCTCGCGCCGGTCGAGCGCGTTACCGGCTTCGACACGCACATCCCGCTGTTCCGCCTGGAAATGAAATACCTGCCAAGCGTGGAACGCGTCGTTGACGCGGCCAAGCGTACGCTGGCTGCCTCGTAATACATCTAAGGAACCGTCATTCCTGCGAAGGCAGGAACCCAGTCAAAAAACCGTGCGAAGCACACAAAACCTTTCGCACGAGTTGCGCGCTATCGTAACTGGGTCCCGGCCTGCGCCGGGATGACGGCAACATGAAAACTTACGCCTGACTACGGATGCGACTCATGGCTGATATCAAGACTTTCTACCTGCCCGACCTCGGCGAAGGCCTGCCCGACGCTACCGTGGTCGAGTGGCACGTCAAGGTGGGCGACAGCATCAAGCTCGACGCCCCGCTGTGCTCGATGGAAACCGCCAAGGCGGTCGTCGACGTACCCTCGCCGTACACCGGCAAGGTCGTCAAGCTGCACGGCGCCGCCGGCGACATCATCGAAACCGGTGCCGCACTGGCCGACTTCGAACCCGATCCGAATGCGAAACAGCGCGCGGAAGCCGAATCCACCGGCCATCACCACGGCCCGAAGAAAAGCGTCGGCAGCCCGGCACCGGACGACAGCCACAAGGTGATCGCCTCGGATGAAGGTGGCGAGATCGACAACAACGGCAAGAAAGCCGATCGCGAAGACGAAGGTACCGTCGTCGGTGCGATGGTCAGCGGCAGTCATGTGCACGTCGAGCAGGCCGCCAGCATCGGTGGCGTCAAGGCCGTACCGGCGGTGCGCGCGCTGGCGAAAAAGCTCAAGGTCGATCTCGCCCGTGTGCGCCCGAGCGGCGCCGACGGCGTGGTGACCCTGAAGGATGTGAAGGACGCCGCCGCGAACGGTTCGGCCGCACTAGGCGCAGCCCCTGCGCGTGCCGTAGCGGCTTCCGCCGGTCGCCACCTGGCTCCTGAACTGCCGCCGCCGGACGCGAGCCGTACGGCTGTGTCGCTGGCGGGCAAGCCGGTGCGCACCTCGTCGCCCAGCGCACATGCCAGTGGCCAGCCGGAACAGCTGAAGGGTGTTCGCCGCAACATGGCGCGCGTGATGGCTGATGCCCACGCCCAGGTGGTACCAACCACCCTGGTCGACGACGCCGACCTGCACGCCTGGATCGGCAAGCAGGACATCACCGCCCGCCTGGTCCGCGCGCTTGTGTCTGCATGCAAGGGCGTGCCGGCACTGAACGCGTGGTTCGACGGCAAAAACCTCACCCGCACGCTGCATCCGCATGTCGACATCGGCATTGCGGTGGACACTGACGACGGCCTGTTCGTGCCCGCGCTGCGCAATGCCGACGTGCTCGATGGCGCCGGCGTCCGCGCTGCGATCAAGCGCCTGCGCACGCAGGTCGAGGATCGTTCAATTCCGGCTTCGGAGCTGTCCGGCTACACCATCAGCCTGACCAACTTCGGCATGTTCGCCGGCCGTTACGCCACGCCCGTCGTGGTGCCGCCGACCGTCGCCATCGTCGGCGCCGGCAAGCTCAGCCACGACGTGGTCGCGGTGATCGGCGGCATCGAAGTGCATCGCCGCATGCCGCTGTCGATAACCTTCGACCATCGCGCCGCCACCGGCGGTGAAGCTGCACGCTTCCTCAAGGCGATGCTGGACGATCTGGCCCTGCCAAACTGAGTCGAGTAGTCATGGACAAATAAAAGGGGCGCCTGCGGGCGCCCCTTTTATTTTCCCGCCGCCGCACTCTTACCGCGACTTTTCAAACGAGGATCAGTAGTCGCGCACGTCCAGCATCATGAAGCAACGGGCACTGTAGTCGCGTTCGCTCAATGGCCACGCGACGGAATCAAGTGCAAGGGTTCCCGCCGTCCACGGTTCGTTGTCGAACAGCGCTTCACAACGTACATCGCCGTCCGTTCCGTGCTGATGAACCAGCCGCAGCCAATGCAGCTCCGGGGTGAGCGCCTCGCGCGTCACCGCCGCTTCGATTGCCGCCAACGCTTCCGGCGGAATCTGCACGGTGTTTTCGTCGGCGCCACGCAGCGTGAACGGACCGATAAAGACATCCCACGTGCGCACGCCGATGTCCCACGCCGTGATGCGCATCCTGCGATCGTCGGTGACATACCAGCACGCT
>Ga0302226_10003149_pt1 | contig 11350 bp, 16 predicted proteins | sample II_Palsa_E3_3_FD_193524 | JGI IMG/M metagenome (GOLD analysis project Ga0302226, IMG submission 193524) | Peat permafrost microbial communities from Stordalen Mire near Abisko, Sweden - II_Palsa_E3_3 | ecosystem: Environmental > Terrestrial > Soil > Palsa > Peat permafrost | place: Sweden...
AGTATTTTAATCCGGCCAGCAACAACGTCAGAACTGGTGACGCAAGCCTGCCATCGCGCCCAATTGCGTACCCTTCTGAGCCAGTCCAATACCGTTGACGCCTTGCAATTGCGCGCCGATCAGGTCTCCCCGGTATTGCGAGTAATCCGCTTCAAGGTACACGTCCGTACGCTTGGACAGGTTGTAGTCACCCACAAGCTGATACTGCCACGCCGAGCCATCCTTCGATTGGGTCTTGCCATCCTGCAGCGTACGCCAGACGTTCGCCGCAAAGTGCCACGCATTGCCAACCTGCTGCGTAACGCCGCCCATGATCATGCGACGTTTTGAGAAGTCGGTGTACTTGAGCGCCGTCAGCGCGGCCGCCGTGAACGGTCCGTTAGCGAAATTGGAGAAACCCGCAGCGTTCTGGTCGACGATATACCCCAGCGCAAATCGCGTCTTATCCCACGTATACGATCCTCCGAAGGTCCATGACTTCGAATCGCTGCCGTTGACCGAGTCTTTCGATTCCTTATAGGCGCCGCCCAACGAGACCGGGCCGTTCGCAGGTGCGTACGCGGCGGCCAAGCCGATCTCGCTGCCATACGACGTGTGACCGGCAACGCCACCAAACGCATAGGCCGCCGAGACCATGAGGTCGTGGGCGTGAAACTGGTACTGAACCTGATTGCTCGTCCAGATCCCGCCGCTCATTGTCACCTCGGGCTGGAAACTGAAGTCGTACGGGACCCATGGATTGCTGCCGTACCCGCCAATCGTGATCCCTTCAATCATCACGTTATATTGACGACCTATGATGACCTGACCATACGTACTCGAACGTATTCCGACCTGTGCCTCGTTGAAATACGGCAGAGTGGGGTCGCTTTGACCGTTGTTGATGTCGAATCGATTTTCGAGTTTGAAGAAGGTCGACCAACCGCCACCCAGATCCTCGACGCCCTTCAGGCCCCATCGGCTTTGTGTCATGCCGCCATTACCAAGCGCTACGCTTGAATCACCCGCTTTGTTGGCGTTCGTCATGTAGCGGACGCTTTCGTCGACAACACCATACAACGTGACGCTCGATTGCGCATGCGCTTGCTGACAAGCCAGCACGACCGGCAGCAAGGCGTAACGCCACTTGCTCGACTTCCTCATATTGTCTCCCCTTTTTTGAGTTTCGCTTTCTGCGAATGGGTGGCTTTGCGCCGGAATCAACAGCCCTCTGAATCTCCACGCAAAGGCTTGCCGATTCGTTCTGCTGATTTACAAGACAGTGCTTGCGACTTCAATTTGACGGTAAGCCCGCGATAATTCCAGTGCATTGTTGTTATTGTCTAAATGCAGTCGCTGCATGGAATGCGCGGGTGCGCCGGAAGGCCGGTAGAGGCCTCAGGCCGGGATGGGCCGCCGCCAGCCGCCCAGGGCTCTTTTGCAAAAAGGCTGGGGGCGCAGATCACGAGCGCGTTAGGACGAAGCGCGAGCCCGCAATAAGTAATCTCAAAGTTGGCGACCGTTGCACAGGCGCTGCAGGCCTGTCTTCGAGGCATGCGGAATGGGCGACAGGAGCCTACACGTGTGCGTAGTTTGCTAATCGTCGTGGACGATCCTCTGTTCGGTGAAGCGTCGCGCAAGCGTGACGGTAACCACTTTGCGAATTCGCTTGGCAGCACGCTGGGGGCTAACGCAGGTTCGATCCCGGTAACGCTGTTGCAGATCGACTCTGAGGCAGATGCACGCGCTTTGCCCAAGACGATTCTGTCGTCTCATGCGACGCAAATCATGCTTGTCAAGGCCACACGCGTGACGACAACCTCGCGCGGTGACGCCGAGGCCGTCTGGCAGCTCGCAATCTCCGACGTCAATGCGTCAATCGTTCCCAACGAGCACGACCCTTCGCGGCCCAACACGCGCGTAGAGATGAAAACGTTCTATCGGGAACAGATCAGCGCCGACGTTATCGCGGGCTTGGACATCTTTGTCGGCGGCATCGACAAGAACGCAGAGAAAATGGGTTTGGCGATCGCCGCGCGCCTGCGCGAGGAACACGTGCTAACGCCCGATCCATCAGTAGGCGCGACGCCGGTCGTGACGCCGGAACACTCCTGATCGGAGGCCCAGCGCGATGAGGAAGTCAGCGCGATCACTCTGAGCGACGGTGCCCGGGCAACGCGGCTGAGCGCTGGACAGTTGGACGCCCGCCGATCCGTCGATAACGGACATTAACCGGGCGACGTGACGCCGCTAGCGCCACCACAGCCAACAGCAAATTCAGATTTCACGGCGGACTTTTTTTGATTGGTAAGTGGGTCCTCTTTCAGCGGAGGCGTCGAGCACGAAACGCGTGATACGTCCTTGCGCGCCATCTGCAAAGCCCGGACATATGAACTGCCCGCTTCAGGCTTGCGCCCCCCCTCACATCGAACCGGGCATCTAGCTCGGGACATCGCCGGGTGCGCCGTCAAAGCGGACGCGCGCGGCATGAATCTCGGAATAACGACGATCGGCCCAATCGATGAGGGCCGCCATCGGGTCCAACAGGGACTGGCCTAGCGGGGCCAGACGATATTCGACGGTCGGCGGCCGGGTGGGAAATACATGGCGGGTGACGAGTCCGTCGCGCTCCAGATCGCGGAGTGTCTGGGTAAGCATGCGCTTGGAAATGTCAGGGATGGCCCGGTGCAGCTCGCTGAAGCGCTGCGATCCCATCGCGAGCTCCATGATCATGAGCATGCTCCATTTGTCACCGATGCGGTCGAGCACGTCACGAACCGCGCAGTGTGCGGACTGGGCGTCGCGTAATTCACGCTGATATTGGCTGAATCTCTCGATCGCATTCTGTGCGGTGCTCATTCGGGTTCCCTTTAACTCTTCTGGTAACAAAAAACTGCCTCCTTACGGCGCGAAGCATAGGTCTCTATGATAGACCTGCTCTCAAACAGAGACCTTTCGAAAAGGAGCTTTCATGTCCAGACCCAGTTCCCGGCTGCCTTTCATACTGAACTCCGGCGGGCTTCTGGGCGGTCGTGTGGTGAAGTTGCCAGTGAAAGTGGGAAATTCCAATGTCACCGCATCCAGCCGCAGCTGCAGACTTGAGCTGCGTCGCCGGGAAGGTTAAAGCAGATATCAACGATCCAATCACGCTCGCCGCGGCTCTTTGCCGAAGTCGAGCGCTTGCTGATCTTCTCCCTCGTTGGATTGGTCACATTAATCTTTCTGACAACAGCGATTTGGATAAATCTCCAGATCGCGAGTTGATTTAAAGGCAGTACTATTTTTAGGAGAAACGCATGTTTTTGGTAATGGGAATGACGGGACAAGTAGGTGGCGCGACGGCCAAACATTTGTTGGCGCAAGGCAAGAAAGTTCGCGCGATGGTCCGCAATCGCGAGAAGGCGACGACTTGGGCGGATCAGGGTGTGGAACTGGTCGACGGCGACTGGAATGATGCGGCCGCCGTCGAGCGGGCGCTCGAAGGGGTCGAAGGTGCGTTTGTCATGCTGCCCGCTGTCTGGACACCCTCGCCTGATTTCAAAGAAGCAAAGGGCCTGATCGCGAACTATGTCCAGGCCCTGACCGAGGCAACGCCGCCGAGGATGGTTGTGCTCTCGTCGATGGGTGCAAACAGAACCAGCGGCCTGGGAATGATCACGGCCCTGTCGCTTCTCGAGCAAGGACTTCGCCACCTGACATTGCCGAGCGCGTATGTGCGCGCCGGCGGGTTTTTCGAAAACTTCCTTTACGGCTTGCACGTCGCCCAGGGCGGCACGCTGCCCGTCTACTACAACCCGACGAGCCGGAAATCGACCATGGTCGCGACCGACGATATCGGCGCCGAGGTGGCAACGCTGCTGACCGGGCCGGCGTGGTCCGGGCATCGCGTCGTCGAGCTCGGCTCGATGGTCAGCGCCGATGAAGTCGCGGCCCAACTGGGCGAAGTCATGCAGCGCGACGTCAAGGCCTTTGCCATCCCGCGGGGCGGGTGGCCGGCAGCGTTCGAACAGCTCGGCATCCCGAAGGGCCAGACCGGACCGGCCGAAGCGATGTTCGATGCCGTCAACGCGGGCTGGATGGACCTCGGCGTCGAGGGTACGGAACACGTCGCGGGCACCACGTCCCCGCGCGACGTCTTTGCGGCGGCCCACAAGGCCGCTACGGCATGAACTGCGGCATTCACACCCAGAAAGATCGAGGTCCGACATGAAGGCTTTTGTTTTGAATGCAACGGGCGGAACCGGACGGCTGTCCAGGATTTCCTGGCGCCAAGTATTACCTTTGGTGCTTGCCGCTTTTTTTGTCGTGGGATCGCTCAGCAACATCCTCGCCCCGCGATCCATCTTTGAGGAATACCTGAAGTGGGGATATCCGCACTGGTTCCATTTCGTGACCGGTTCGCTGGAACTCATGACCGCCATTCTGCTTGCGCGGGCACGGACGCGGCTGTGGGGCTCGGCGCTCGGCTGCACCGTGATGTTGGCTGCGCTCGCGACCGTCACCCTCCACGGCGAATACGGGCATGGGGTGGCGCCACTTGTCGTGGCGACACTGTCGATTGTTGTCGGCTGGATCGCTTGGCGCAATCGGCTCGCCGCCGGTTCCATGGCACGGGCCTAAACTTTACGCGGCCTCCAAGAACTTAAAAGCCTGCCGGAGCTGCTATTACCAATCCGTTGTCGGTTTCAATCCCGGATGCAACAGGGTTGAGTTATTGAATTGAGCGCGGCGGCTGCTGGGACAAGGCGAGCATTCGAGCAAAGACTTCGAGAGGGGAATGGACGGCGTGCGCGAGCGTTGGGGCTGTCGGCCATTGCATCGAGATCGTCCTGGGTGAAGGTGTTCAGGTCGGTGCCCTTGGGCAGGTACTGGCGCAGTAGCGCCGAGGCGGTAGTGGCGTCTTCCATGCGGAACCCTGCATATCGGTCCAATCAATGACTTGACCCGTGAACCCGGATGCGTGTTTTTTTGACTGTCAAAGGCGACCTGAGCATGAATAAACCTGGGGCTCACACGCGTGAGCCAGTATTTACTCAACCGGGCTTTGTTTGTGGGCACTCGGTCTCGTACCAGATATCGACCTGACGCTGCGCGGCCTCAAGATCGGCCGGGTAGTCAGGATCATCATTAAACGCTCCGGGATGGTAGCCCGCTTTTTCCAAGGCTGCCACTTCACTCATATTGCGCTCGTGGGTAACCGGTGCCTTGTCCTTGATCTCGGTCAGGTCGCGGCATTCCACGGCGCTAAGGTGGCCCCCTGTGCCTGCCTGCATGCCCCCTGTGGCACATGCAGCGAGCAGGAGCACTAACGCGGTAAGCATCGGCCAGGCCTTGTTTGCGTTCTTCATTTTGCGTTTCCCTCCATTGAAGCAATACTGACCAAGCATGGCTCATTCCCGGCCGCAGGCTCGGGTATCGAGCCGAGACCTTTCCGCCCCTCGGCCTTCGCAAGCTTATGATGACAGGCGGTCAACTACGGGCCAAGATTGCTATGGTCTCCCGGCCCGGCAGTTTGCACGAGGCCCGCGAGCTCTCGCCTCTTTGGGACGGGACCTGAAACTGCAACGCCGTCATCGGTGTGATCGCCCGACTCCGTGGTGACGCCTGCAGCGCGGGCAACTATTGCTAGCCAAGCTCACAATGAGCTCGCGTTCTCCAACGACCAAGTCGGGATAAGCAAACGCCCGACAAGCCCTGAGATTTACTCACTGAATCATTCGTACATTTTGAGCACCTCCGCCAGCGCTCCTTCGATTATCTTGTTCGACAGACTCGGGTCCTTCACTGCGCGGGCGAGTGCTATTGAACCCACGCAGGTGCTGAAGATCATGACCGCTTTATCCTGGGCACCTTCCGTCTCTGAAAAAGACTGCGCGAGCAAATTGATGATTTCACTGACACGTTCGGTGAATACCTCGCGGGTTGCATCGGGAGCGCGCGCCACATCGTTGACCAACGCTGAAATTGGGCAACCTCTGCCGACGTTGTTCCGATGACTTTCTGACACATAGGTGCTTATCGCGCGCTGAGGCGCCGTCTTGAGCGCGTCCTGAATATGCTCGATGTCCTGCAACGCCATGATGAAAGCCTCGGTCACAAGCGCATCGCGTGACTCGAAATGCTTGTAGAAGCCGCCGACGGTCAAGCCAGCTTCTTTCATGATGTCGCCGACACTAATCCCGTCGATGCCGCGCTCGCGGAAACGACGAGCGGCGACCTCCACAATCCGCTGATGCGTGGCCAGTTTGTCAGCTTGTGAGTGCCTCATTTTTTCAGTCTCAAAGATGCGTTGTGCCGCGAGTCAATCGGCAATGCCGCTCGCGCGGCCCTTGCGCCAAAGCGATTAGTTTGCGGCAGCCGAGGACCTCACGATTGCCGTCAGTTGCAGCGTCCTGGCAATGCGAAAGCCGAGCTCCCGATACAGACGAACCGCGGGAACATTGCTGGTGAACACGTGAAGGAACGGTACTTTGTCGCGTTCCTGGATTGTTGCCGACAGATGCTCCATCAACACTCGACCCAACCCTCGTCCACGCCACTCCGGGTGCGTGCACACGGCGCTGATTTCAACGTACTTTCCGGCTGTCATTCGTTCGCCCGCCATCGCCACCAGCTGGCCGCCCTCCCTGATGCCAAAGAAGTGACCTAGTTCGTTGGTCCGGGCGTTGAATGGTCCGGGTTCCGTCAGCTCGGCGAGTCGGAGCATATCAGTCGTGTCGGCGGCACCGAGTCGCACGATCCGCTCATCGGACGATACGGCGAACCTGTTGGCGGCAATCATCTGATATGCAACAGCCTCGCGTACCACGTCGAAACCGGGCGGCAAGTCCGGTTTGCCCATCGTAAAGAATGAAAGACGCTGGGCTGGCTGCAGCATCGCGGCAACGCGCGAGACGCTTTGCGCGGTGTAATTTTGCGCGGCCCCGAACGGCGCAAATTCCGGTCGATACCGGGCCCCGCTTTCACGGCGCTCGACGAAGGCCGGGGACGCCTCGGTCAGAGCGATCCATACGGGATTGGCGAGGTATTCCTCAGTTGCGATTTCACTGGCTGCATCAATGCCGGAGGACTGCATGGCAAGCTCCTGTTTTGTTCGTCTTCTCTGCTGTGGGACCGCGCTCAGGCGAACTTTGCCGCGTGCTTCCTGATAAATGCCTGGACCGTCATTGGCGGCGTGCCGGTCAATTCCTCGATGAAGGAATTGGTGCCGGCGAAAATGCCTTCCTGGTAATCGACGGCGACAGACAGCAGATGCTGCGAGAAGGTGTCGCTAAATTTTGCGTCGCTGTCCAGGCGTTTTTTAAACAGGTCGAGATCGACCGGTTGATACTTCACCGACCTGCCCAACGCCTTGCTCATCTCTGCCGCAATCTCATGGTGATTCATCTCGACCGGCCCGTGCAGCGGATATACCTTGCCCGCGTGCGGTGCGGGGTCGCGAAGGATGGCGGCAATGACGCGGCCCTGGTCCTCTGCTGCGATAGGCGCGTGGCGCCCATCGCCAAAGGGAAGGCGCAATACGCCGTCCTTTTTGATGCTCGCGACTTGACCCGGGTAAGTGAGCCATTGAGCGAAGAACGTAGGGCGCAGATGCGTGACCGGCGTGCCAGCCCAGTCGAACACCTGCTCCGAGATCCAATGGTCTCGCGCGGCATGGCTTTTCGCCTCACGGCGCGCCGAAATCTGCGACATGTTCACAATGGATTCGATTCCGGTCTCACGGGCGGCCTGTGCGAACGAAGCGCTGGCCGCTATCCCTCCTGCCTCGATCGGATAAACGAAATAGGCCGATGAGATGCCTTCAAGCGCGCGTGCGACGTCGTCAATATCCGAGAGATCGCCGACCAGCACCTCGACGCCCTGCGCGCGCAGCCGCTCCGAACGGTCGTCCTCGCGTCGCACCAGGGTTCGTACCTGTTCGCCTGCAGCCAAAAGGGCAACTGTCGCTGCTCCGCCCGTGTCGCCAGTCGCGCCTGCGATAAAAAATTGTCGAAAAGCCATTTGAAAGCTCCACTCGTTTCATTAGTTGGGAAGGTGATGAGCGCTTCAGTCACCAGATATGATTTAGAGTATAGTCATAATCCTTAGCGACGATTGATGATAATCTCGTACTAGTCTTTTGCAGAATGCCCCTGTCGACGCAGCCGGCAAGCGCGTTTGGCAGCGTTCGGGAAGGCACGCTGCAGATGGAATTCGAAGGCCGCGTCCTTCCCGGACAACCCGTACATCGGAGAATGTTCCTGCCATGATCGCCCACACCTTCGCCTCACCCCGTCATTCCACGCGCTATTGGGAGGCCGGACCCGCCGAGGGGCCATTGATGATTTTCCTTCACGGCTGGCCTGGGGTCGGTCTGATGTGGCGCGCGCAGATCGAGGCTTTCGCGTCGGATGGCTGGCGCTGCATTGCGCCGGACATGCGCGGATACGGCGGCTCGTCGACGCCAGGCGCGCCCGAAGCCTATGCGCTCAAAGAGGTGGTTGACGACCTGGTCGAGCTTCATGACCATCTGGGCGCGAGTCCTGCGATATGGGTCGGCCACGACCTGGGCAGCCCGGTGGCCGGGGCGCTGGCTGCGCATCACGCGAAGCGCAGCCGCGCGGTTGTGTTCGTCAGCGTTCCGTATATGCCCGAGAGCTTCGGGTTGCGCAGTCTGCTGCCCCTGGTCGATCGACGCTTTATCCCGCCGACCAGTATCCGGACGGCCAATGGGACTACTACCGCTTCTATCTGACGCATTTCGATCAGACCGTGACCGACTTCAATGCCGACATAGCGTCGTCACTGGCGGCGATCTATCGGTCTGGAGACCCTAAGTCCGTGGACCACGTCTATCGCTCTGCGCTGGTCTCGCGCAATGGAGGCTGGTTCGGTTCGGCACGTCGCGCGCCGGCGGTGGCGCCGGACGCGGCGCTCTGGCCGCCTGCTGACTTCGACGCGCTGGTTGATGCGTTCCGTGTGACGGGCTTTGGTCCGGGTAACGCCTGGTATCTGAACGATGACACCAACGTCGCCTATGCTCGAATTGCGCCCGACAGCGGCCGCCTGAGCCAGCCCGTACTGTTCGTGAACGGCGACTTCGATGGCATCTGCGACATCACCCGCAGCGCGCTCGGCGAACCCATGCGAAACGCCTGCACGGATCTGTCTGTGGCGACGCTGGACGCAGGCCACTGGCTTCCGCTCGAACATAAGGCTGAACTCGTCCAGTTGATCCGCACCTGGCTCGAGGCGAAGGGGCTGTCGTAGCCATCACGGACGCATTCTGACCCGCATCGGGTCCTGCACGTCGACTAAAGGAGTTCAATGAAATGAGTGCCTCGAACAGCGATGACATGACTTCAGATTTCAGCGAAGGCATCAAACAATACGACATCGAGACCAACGGCATTACCTTGCATGTGACAGAGCAAGGGGAGGGGCCAGCAGTACTGTTCTGCCACGGTTTTCCCGACACCGCCTATACGTGGCGCCGGCAGATGAAGGTCATCGCGTCTGCGGGATATCGGGCCATTGCCCCGGATATGCGGGGTTATGGGGAAAGCTCGGCCCCGCTCGACGCAAGCCTGTACACACCGTTGCACACGACAGGCGACCTGATTGGCCTGCTCGATGCGCTGGAGATTCCCCGCGCCATCCTCGTCGGTCATGACTGGGGCGCGACACATGCGTGGAACGCGGCGCTCATGCGCCCGGACAGATTCGCGGCGGTATTTTGCCTCAGTGTCCCTTTCGTGCCGCGCTCAGACGTCAGTGTCTTCGACAGGATGCGAAAGGCCGGGCTTCAAGACAAGTTCTATATGTTCGAGCAAATTCGGGCCGACGCCGACGAAATCTGGGCCAACGCCGCAGTGACCATTCCCGGCATGCTGTATTGGGCATCGGGTACCGCGCCCGCCGGCCAGCAGTGGAGTCCAATGGATCCGGCTCGAAGCCTTTATCGTGCTGCCCCTGGACCGGTGCCTTCGTGGGCGCCACCGGACTACGTCGCGCATAACATTGCGCAATTTCAGCGTACCGGTTTCCACGGAGGGTTGAATTACTACCGCGCGGCGGAGCCGTATTTCGCCTTGTCCGCTCCTTGGAAGGGCGCGAAGATCGTTCAGCCGTCGTTTTTTATCTGGGGCAAGGCGGACGGTCTGAAAGAGCTCTATCCGCTTAGCCTTAACGACCTTCGAGCCGGCTTGCCGGGCCTGGTTGGCGGGCTCGAACTCGATAACGTGGGGCATTGGGTACAACATGAGGCCGCCGCCGAAGTCAGCGACCAACTGCTGAAGTTCGTGCGTACTGTTGATCTCGCATGATGGTTACGTACACTGCCCGGTTTGCTCTCGTTTCAGGCTCCGGCTCGTGGAGCGAAGAAGATGGTGGCGTAACGCAGGCTCACGAGAGTCTTCAATGACCCTTGTACTAAAGGAACGGCGATCGACCAAGGGGACAACGGTTGTCCGAGTTGGGCCGACAAGAGGCGTTCACTCCTCCCGGCAGCCGAGCGGCCACGGAACCGTCAGGGGTAACGTCGAAAACAACAATTCACCCTTGCGGACAATGCGCTTAATTAACAGCGCCTGCCTTCCTACAATGGACATGCATCCTTCTCGTCTGCATTCCAATTCAATCAAGGAGACCGGGTCATGAACAAGGCAACCAGTACATTAGTCGCTGCCGTCGCCGCACTCACGTTGTCAGGCGGCGCTTATGCACAGAGCAACAACTCGCTGGCGCGACCGAGCGTAACGTCGCCGGTCGCTGCAACGGGCGGCTACGGCACGCCAGGCACCACCAACTCGGACAGTGGCAGGGCCGCCGGGGCGCCAAACTCGGGGCTGCCGAATAGCGTCAATGGCACGACGCCTGCGCCCACCGTTTGGAAAAGCAATAATTCGCTGGCGCAACCGAGCGTAGTGTCGCCCGCGGCCGGTCAATAAACAGATGGGCGATGAAAACTAGACGTTAGCCGCGAGGTGTCATCGCCCATCGGATTCGTGGGCAATATCCCCTCGGCTATGGGGTGGACTTTTCCCACACCGTGGGCTTGCGGCGCAGAGATTGCGATTCTGCTTTCGAGCAAATGCCGGCCATCACCGCGCATAGCGCAGTATCACCGTCGTCGATGGTCCTCGGCGAGCTTGTCTTGAATCCCAATCGTTGGAGCGCGTCTCCGTCTTCCGAAGTATCAACGAGAATCCGCGCGCGGTTATTCGCGGTTATTCGCGGTTATTCGCGGTTATTCGCGGTTATTGTCGGTTGATGGCGAATCGTGCTGAAAAGCATGGTCCCAAGTCGGCCGAAGCGCGGACCTCGAGAATGCCGTTATCGGCGACTTATTTGCCCTTCGCAACGCAAGAGCTTAAGTGCCGCAATGGCCGAC
>Ga0302226_10003150_pt1 | contig 11347 bp, 9 predicted proteins | sample II_Palsa_E3_3_FD_193524 | JGI IMG/M metagenome (GOLD analysis project Ga0302226, IMG submission 193524) | Peat permafrost microbial communities from Stordalen Mire near Abisko, Sweden - II_Palsa_E3_3 | ecosystem: Environmental > Terrestrial > Soil > Palsa > Peat permafrost | place: Sweden...
CCATAGCTTGCGATTCATGCCTTCTTGCGGGGCCTCGGTGCCAGTTCCTTTCGAGCGGTGATGGCGATGAACTTCCGCAGCAAAGACGCAGACGAGAACTTTGGTCCCGTATGTGTCAGCCGTCCGGTATCCCGCCTTTTGCACGGTCACTGCTTCGGGGCCTATCCGGCGCCCTGCGGCAGCTCGCTCTTCTGCTTCGGCTACGCCGCCCTACGGGTTACGGTTTCCCTTCGGGACCCTCCGTAAATGCAGAGCTTCGGCACTTGGGAGCCGGGCCCTCTTCGCTATTTAGTGACCCGAGCAAGATCGGGAAATTCAACCAAACGGAGACACCATCATGTACCAGAACAAAGTAAACCTCATCGGCTTCCTCGGCAGTGACGCAGAAGTTCGCGCCAACAACAATCGCAGCTTCACAATTCTCTCGCTGGCAACCCAGTCCTCCTACAAGAAAGACGGCAAGTACATCTCGCATACCGAGTGGCACCGTTGCGTGGTTTTCGGGAAGCTCTCTGACTTCGCCAAGACCCTCAAGAAGGGCGCACATCTCCAGGTTGAGGGTGAGCTTCGCAGCCGGGAGTACGACAGCAAGAAGACGGACAGCAAGCAGCGCATCTGGGAGATCAAGGTCGATTCGATCCTGAAGCTCGACCGCGCTGAGAAGGCAGCCGTGGAAGCGGAAGATCACGACGACAGCCCTGTAGAGGACGTGGCCGCTTAGGCCATCCCATTTCACCCACGGAAGCCCGGCAATGCTGGGCTTCCATCACTGGAGACCCCCCTATGAGCTTCGAGCTAATCCTGCCGTTCCTTCGCCCCATCGAGCCGCTGCTGTTGGATGACAGTATCAGCGAGATCATGGGCAATCCCGACGCTTCATGGTGGTACGAGCGCGACGGTATTGTGCGGCGGGAAGAGAGCATCTCCTTCGACGCAGGCAAGCTCCGCACCGGCCTCGAAGTGGTTGCCAACAAGCTCGGTAAACGGTTGGATGAAGACAACCCGGTCCTCCACGCGCAGCTTCCGGATGGAAGCCGCTTGGCGGCTGTCATTCCGCCCGTTGTGCGGCCTTCGCCCGCCCTGACGATTCGTAAGTTCACCAGCAGGAAGTTCACGGCTGAAGATCTGATTGCTCGCGGGGCGCTAACGCGGTCGCTCGCCGATCTCTTGGCAGAGCAGATTCGCAGCGGAAAGACGCTGCTCATCAGCGGGGGAACCGGCACCGGGAAGACAACCTTGCTAAACATCCTCGCGAACGCAATCCCCGAGCATGAGCGCGTTGTCGTGATCGAGGATACGTCTGAGCTTCGTATTCAGAAGCCGAACCTATTGGCCGTGGAATGCCAGACCGATACCTTCAAATCGGCCGTCACGTTCGACGACCTCTTGAAGTCCGCTCTCCGGTGGAGACCGGATCGCATCATCCTGGGAGAAGTTCGTGGAACCGAGGCGCGTACGCTGCTCGATTCCTTGAATACAGGGCATGGCGGATCGCTGGCTACTATTCATGCAAACTCCGCCGAGAAGGCCCTGCGGCGATTCGCCAATTTGGTTATGCGGAGTCACGCGCAAGCCACCCTCTCTGATGTTGAAGCGGAGATCGCCGAGGCGGTCAATCTCGTTGTCCATGTAGAACGCCAACCGGGACGCCGTCGCATCAGCGAAGTTCTTGAGATTGAAGCCTACGATCGTCGGCTTCAACGCTTTGAAACCACCCCACTCTATCGGGCCGATTGCTCGCCGGAATCGGCTCACAACCTTACCCCTGAATCATCTCGAAAGGATGTCCACAATGCCACTGCTTGAAGTTACCCAAACCAAACACATCAGCGCTTCCATTCGGCTATCTGAATCGACAGCGTCGCAGGTTGATCAATATGCCGCTTACATCCAGGCCACGGCAGACGATGTCGTAGAGAAGGCGCTCCAATACGTCTTCGGCAAAGATCCCGGATTCCGGGATTTCCAGAAGACTCCGGAGGCTTCCAAGGTCACCGCGACTTTGCGTATCCGCAAATCCGTGCAGCCGGTGACGCCATCCGAGGGCGCAAAGAAGCCAGTTGCCGCCATGCCAAACCCGAAGGATGCCGGTGCTAGCAGTGTTGCAGCTCGCGCATAACTTCGTTCCGGTGCAGGCACGGTGCTTCGCACCGGAAGAATGTTGACACTCCACCCCTCCGAGGGTCGTGTCAGGGACACTTGGAACCGCCTCAGACACAAGTTGCAAATGCAAAGACTTACGGGTGTCAGGTGCCCTTGAGGACACTCGGGGACACCTAAGGACACCCGTTTAGGGAGCAGAACATGAAGCTCACAGATGACATGCAAATCACGACCAACGCCGAGAAGCGCGCCAACTTTCGGCTGTTGGGTGTCACGACCAAATTGAACCCGCGCGAGGTCGAAGACGTAGAGCGGCTGGCACGGTCACGCGGCTTGCAGCGTGGGGAGCTCATCCGCAAGCTCATTCTCGATGAGCTTGCGCGAGACGCGGGTTCGGTCGCAGCCAGCACGGAACTTACCGAGATCATGGGCATTCGATTGATGCTGACCAATCTCTTTCGCCCACTCGCGACGGGCCAGAAATTGACCCCGGAAGCCTTCGACAACATGCTCGCCGAGGTGAAGAAACGGAAACGCGAAGTGGCTACCGATGCAATGCAAGACCTGGAGCGTGTATGATGCCGACGACACAATGGGGCCGCAAAGAAACGATCATCTTCCCGCCACACAGCCCAATCTATTCCTACGGCGCGGTCTTCCTCGCATTCGTGTTCACCGGGCTATTTCTGTACCTCCGGTTCAGCTACGGCCAAACGCCGTTGCAGCAGTTCTACACGCCGATTTATGTACGGAGTGCTGTGGGAGGGGCGTTCAACAAGACGCATCCCTACCAACTCCTCTATGCCGCAGGCGTCAGCGCCGGAGCTGAAATTGCGTCGGAGTCAGACGTGCAGGCGGGTACGACTTTGGCCTCGCAGGGAAAGCAAATCCCACTCGCACTCTCTAGCGATGCGCAGCGCCGAGGGCTTGACGTGCTCTATCGCGGCACCGAACAGAAGTACATCGACGGTCGCTTGCACACCTATCTGCGGAACGCGGTTTATGCCGGGGATCAGCTCAGGGACATCTACGAGTGGCCGCTCATTTTCGGACTGGTTTCTCTGCTTGTCCAACTGCCTTTCTCAATCCGTAAGGACATTCGCCGCCGCAAGGAATTGAAGTATGGCCGGCGTCTCAAAGGTCCGGTACTCCTCACTCCCAAGGAGTTCAACAAGACCGTTGCCGGGGATGGAGTCGGTTTTGCGACCACCGAAGCGAAAGACATGATGCGTATTCCTTTGCAGGCGGAAGCGCAGCATATCGAACTCATGGGAGATACCGGAGCGGGCAAGACGACCCTGATTATGCAACTCCTCCGCCAGATTCAAAGCCGAGGCCACTCAGCAATCGTCTACGACCCGGCGTGCGAGTTCATCCAGCGCTTCTATGACGAGAGGCGGGGTGACCTAGTTCTCAATCCGCTGGACGAACGTTGCCCCTATTGGGGACCGTCCGAGGAGCTACGACGGAAGGCGGAAGCGAAGGCAATCGCTGCGTCACTCTACCAGCCGACCAGCGACAAGAAGGGAGAGTTTTTCACGGAAACGCCACAGAAGATCTTCGCCCATCTTCTGACCTACGGGCCGAATCCGCAGCAGCTAGTGGAATGGCTTTCCAATCCCGCCGAGATTGACAAGCGGGTCAGGGGTACTGAAATGGAGGCCATGATTGCAAAAGGGGCGCAGCAGCAGAGGAACGGCGTTCTGGCTTCTTTGGGTCTAGTAGCAGACAGTCTTCGGATGCTTCCCACGAAGGAGCAAGCCAAGAACAAAACTTGGAGCGCAACGGAATGGGCGGCCGAACGGAAGGGCTGGATCTTCATTACATCCAGCGCCACCGAGCGCGAGGCTCTGAGGCCGCTGCATAGTCTCTGGATCGACTTGCTAGTCATGCGCCTGCTTACCGCGCCGCAAGAGAACCAGACTCCCGTTTGGTTTGTTCTGGACGAACTCGCCAGCCTTCAGCGCCTCCCTCAACTCCATACCGCAATCACCGAAAATCGAAAATCCAGGAACCCGCTGGTTCTCGGATTTCAGGGGAAAGCTCAGTTGGAAGTCATCTACGGACACTTGGCGGAGGTCATGCTCTCGCAGCCCGCGACCAAGATATTTCTGAAAACGACAGAGCCAAAGGCCGCCGAGTGGGTATCGAACGCCATCGGGAAAATTGAGATTGAGCGCATGAAGGAGACGCACTTCGACGGCTCCCGTTCGGGCAAGAACTTCACCATAGATCGCCAAGTCGAACCACTGGTCATGGACTCGGAAATCTCCGGGTTAGAGAATCGCCATGCGTTCCTGAAGCTGGGCAACAACGTCGCCCGCTTTCACTTCGAGTACATGGACGTGGCGCAGACCACGCCGGGTTTCGTCCCCCGCAAGGTGGAGGATGACGAACTCCCATTCGACCCGAAGACTCTCGTCCCGAAGGCACCAGCCCCAGTCACTCCGGGCATCGACCTGGAGGCAGACGCGCCCGCATCCCCTCAGGCCACTGAAGAGGTAGAGGAGCCCGAAGATGAGGAGTCCGAGGAGCCAACCGAGGAGGAGATCGAGGCAAGCCACCTTGATCCAGACAGCCCCAATGACGACCAGGAGGAAGAATATGTGCCGGTCGCAGCGGATGAACCGATGCGCGTCTGAGACCGCCCATGCTTACTATCTCCAAACCGCTCAGTTCTGGACAGGCGCAGACCTATCACGCCAAGGAATTCACGTCTGCGGAGCAGAACTATTGGAAGCAGGGCGATTCGATTCTTGGAGAGTGGCAAGGGCGCATGGCCGAGCAGTACGGTCTTGCCGGGGGTATCGACGCAGAGCATTTTGCTCGTCTCAGTGACGGACAAAATCCCTTGACCGGCGAACAACTCGTCCGGCACCGTAACGGCCAGGAGTACACGACCGCAGAGGGAGCGACGGTAAAGCCCGTGGAGCATAGAGCGGGATGGGATGCCACGTTTTCTGCGCCCAAGTCTGTCTCACTGACCGCCCTTGTCGGTGGAGACGACCGTGTTCGCTATGCCCATCGGGAAGCAGTGACAACGGCCCTCACGGAGTTGGAGCGGTATACCCAAGCTCGAATAGGTGGAAACCGCGCAGCAGAAACTACCGGCAAGTTCATTGCTGCGAAGTTCGAGCATGACACCGCCCGCCCGGTGGACGGTTATGCCGCTCCGCAGCTTCATACCCACGCAGTCATTTTCAATATGACCGAGCGCGCGGACGGTTCCACACGAGCGGTTCAGCCTCAGAGCTATTTCGACAGCCAGCAATTTGCGACGGCGGTATACCAATCGGAACTAATGTACCGCTTGGCTGAGTTAGGCTACGAAATCACGCCGGGTAGAAGCGGCGCACCAGAGATCAAGGGATACACGCAGGAATATCTTGATGCCTCCAGTCCACGGAGCCAGCAGATTCGCGAGTATTTGGAAAAGAGTGGCTTTGCCGGGCCAGAGGCCGCGCAAATTGCCGCTCACTCTACCCGTGACAAGAAGGAAATTCACACGCCTTCCGAGGTCTTGGCGGCGCATCGAAAGGTGGCAGCGGAGTTTGGTAATCAGGCCGATCAGGTCGTCCAAGAAGCGCGACAACGCGCAAACAATATGGAACGGAAGCCCCTTGCGACGACACCGGAGCAAATTCAAGAAGCAGTCACTTTTGCAAAGAGCCGCAACTTTGAGCGCGAAGCCGTCACCGATGAACGAGACATCATGCGCGACGCCTTGCGGCGCGGCATGGGCGATCTTACTTACGGCCAGGTGCGCGACAACTTCGCGCAACGGGAAGCCACCGGCGAGTTCCAACACGCCCCCGGTCTCAAGCACGACACCGGGCGGCAATTCACCACCCGCGAGGCCATTGCCGAGGAGTTGGCGACCATCAAGCACATGCAAGAGGGCCAGCAAATAACCGAGCCAATCATGCGCCAAGAGGATGCCGCCGCCCACGCCCGTACTCGCGATTTTCTGAATCCGGCACAGCAAAGAGCCGTAGAAGAGGTGCTCGCCTCCCAGGACCGGATACATGGGCTGCAGGGGTTGGCGGGCAGCGGCAAGACCACCACCCTTGAGGCCATTCGTGAGGGTGCGGAACGGAACGGATACGCTGTCGAGGGCTTCGCTCCCACAAGTCGAGCCGCCGGCCAGCTCCGCGACGCGGGAATTCAGGCCGACACCTTGCAAGGTTTTCTGGCGCGGGGAGGCGTGGAGCGCAGCGCGGGAGACCCGAACGCCCGGCACCTTTATATGCTCGACGAATCCAGCCTCGCCAGCACCCGGCAGATGCAATCGTTTCTCGAAAAGATTGGACCGCAGGACCGGGTTTTGCTCGTTGGCGACACCCGACAGCACCAGGGCGTCGATGCCGGAAAACCCTTCGAGCAGATGCAGGAGGCCGGAATGCGGACATCGCAGCTTGACCAGATTGTGCGCCAGAAAGACCCGGAGCTGCTACGCGCCGTCGAACATCTCTCTCGCAACGAGACGGCCACTGGCATTCAGCTTCTTCAGCAGCAGGGCCGCATTACAGAAATTTCCGACCCCCACCAACGCATCGAGACCATCGCCAAGGATTATGTCGCACGCCCGGAGAACACGCTGGTTGTCTCGCCCGACAACGCCAGCCGCCGCGACATCAACGACGCGATCCGCGCCGAGTTGCAAGGCAACGGCACCGTATCCAAAGACAATCACGCGATGACCGTTCTTACCCAGCGTTCGGAGCTAACCAGCGCCGACCGCAACTGGGCCGCGCTCTACCAGCCCGCCGACGTTCTTTACTACACCCGAGGGAGCAAAGAGCTTGGCATCGAGCGCGGCACCTACGCTACTGTCGTCGCCACAGACCCCAAAGCGAACCAACTCACAGTCGAACGGGAAGACGGCCAGCACGTCACCTACGATCCCAAGCGGCTGCATGGCATCGCTGCCTACCGGGAAATCGCCAGAGAGTTCGCCGAGGGCGACCGGCTCCAGTTCACTGTCAGCAAGTCCGACCTGGATATTAAGAACCGCGATTTGGGCACCGTGGAACACATCCACGGTGCCAACATGACCGTCCGCATGGATGGCGACAAGGCTCGGACTCTGACGTTCGACGCCTCCGAGATGCGGCATTTCGACCACGGCTACGCCGTTACGTCGCACAGCTCCCAGGGACTCACTACGGATCGTGTTCTCGTCAACATGGACACCAAAGCGCACCCCGAACTCATCAACACACGCTTCGCTTATGTGTCAGTCTCTCGCGCGTCCGAAGATGCGCGAATCTACACGAACAACGCAACGACGCTCGCCGACCGCCTCAGCACCGAAATCAGCAAAGCCTCCGCTGTCGAGGTCGCAAGACCAAACAGCGAAACGCAATTTCATCAACCCCAATCGAAGGAGCAGACCATGACAAACACCAAAGAACTAACCCCCGAAGAGCAAAAAAGGCAGTTCCAACAGGAAGCCCACGATGCTGCAACCGACAAGGCGCACGCGCCCTCTGAAATCGACCAACGGCATTATGCACCGCTCCACAATGCGTTGCCGAACGATGCCTCTGGTTACGAGTGGAAGCGGGAGACCGGCGACATCCAGAGCTACCAGCACAACCAAACTGGCGGGTGGTTGCATATTGACCAGCAAAGTCAGTTCTACGACCGCCATGCCCAGCCCATTGCGAAGGAGCACGCTTTGGAACACGCCGGGCACCTCACTCTTGCGGTCAGCGAAATCTCTCAAGCTCAGTCCATTGCGAAAGGCACCGCCGGCGCCGACCAGGGATTGAGCTTGTGATCCATCGACGCGCCCAACTACTCGAATGTCAGTTAGTAGTGAACAGCGGACTCAAGGGTTTTCCGATGGAGCTATGTCAAGTTTTGTCGCAAAAAAACTTGACAATAGGGCGTCGGCGAGGCAGAGTAAAAGAGATGCCGAAGGCCGCCAAAACCCGCAGCACCGCCAGCTCCATCCGTCTGCAGATTGAACGCGGTGGCGAGAAGTTGTGGCGTCACAATGACTTCCGGGATCAGCCTTTTCCCGCCGTTGCCCAGACGCTTTCCCGCCTGACCCGCAACGGCACACTAGAGCGGCTGAGCAAAGGTGTTTACTATCGCCCTCGCTCAACAGCCTTCGGGCCGAGCCGCCCCAGCCCCACGGCAATCAAGAAACTGGCAGAGGGAACCAAGACGATGTTCCCGTCCGGCACCTCAGCCGCGAATCTGCTAGGTTTCAGCACGCAAACACCGCGGCGAAGCGAGTTGGCAACAAGCTCACTCAGTCTCCCCAGGAAACTCATCGGCGCCGAGACCCGCGTTCATGCACGGAGGCCGGAAGCATGGAAGAGCCTGTCTGAGACAGAAGCAGCCCTCCTCGACTTTTTACGCAAGGGCGGTAACTCAAGCGAACTGTCCGCCGAACGCACCATTCAGAAGACCTTGGCCCTATTGGCAACAGATCGCCACCTTGAACGACTGCTCAAGGTAGCTGATTCGGAGCCGCCACGGGTTCGCGCTCTCCTGGGCGCACTAGTGGAAGAGCTTGAGCGAGATCCCGCCGCACGAGCGCGTCTCCGTGCCTCTTTGAATCCGCTCTCCCGGTTCGACTTTGGACAATTCACAGCCCTGGCACACGCGCGCGAGTGGCAGGCCAAGGAAAGGCCCAAAACGTGAGACTGTTTGAACATCCTGACTTCGATCAGGTGATCCTTCAGGCCGCAGAGCACTTTCAGCTCCGCCCGGCGATCATCGAAAAGGACTACTACGTCACCGAAGTGCTGCGTATCATCGCTGCTACAGCCGGCGACAAAGTTATCTTCAAAGGAGGAACCAGCCTCTCGAAAGGCTGGAACTTGATTCAGCGGTTTTCAGAGGACATTGATATCTTCCTCGACCCGCTTGCCTTCGAGCCGCCCTTGACCAAACGCGGCATCGACCGCGAACTAAAGAGCCTGCGCGATGCCGTGGCCGCGCATCCGGCTCTTCAGTTTGTTCCCGAGGAGAGCCAAACCATAGGAGGCTTCGGGCGCAATGACCGGTTCTCTTATCACCAGCTCCACGGCGGTCCCGGTGAAGTCGTGAACCGTGTGCTCCTTGAAGCAGGAGCAGCCAGCGGTCGGGAACCCACCGAGAATGTCGAGCTGCGCTCCTATCTCGGTCAGTTTCTACGTGAAAAAACTGTCACGCTCGGGGCGGAAGACGAAAGCTCGTTCCCGATGCGTTTGCTCCATTTCAGGCGGACCTTCGTAGAGAAGATGTTTGCCATTCACAGTAAAGTGGAAATCCTCAAACGGGATGGACGTGCTCTGGGCACCTACGCTCGGCACTATTACGACCTGTTTCAACTCGCATCCCGGCCCGAGATTTTAGAAATGCTGCAATCCGCCGAGTATGGCGAGATCAAGCGGGACTACGACCTCATCAGTCGCACACACTTTCCCGGCAGCTACTTCTACCCGGATCAAATGAGCTTCGCCAACAGTGATGCGCTCTTTGCGACAGGAGACCTCTCTGCCGCGATTGGCCGCGAATACAAGGGCCAGTGCGAGGTTCTCTGTTTCGGCTCCCACCCCTCTTGGGAGATCGTGCAAGCCCGCTTTATGGAGCTTCGCAACCTACTTTAGAATAGGAATGCAGTCGTCTGCCTTAGGGCTGCGGTATTGGATTCACAGCATCAGTGCCAAACCATCGCGTTACGGTAGCCAACGCAACGGGAGAAAGCATCTGAGTGAAAAGAAGGGCCAGCCGCTTCTTGGGCCGTGAACAGGCGACGTAAAACAGGTTTCGATTCTGCTCGTACTTGTTTCGCTTGTCGGTGGGCACTCTAGCAGGTTGCGCCGACCATTCGAGCATTTCGGAGAAGTTGTAGTCATTCCACCCGCGCCCGATCACAACGAGTACATTTTCGAACTCTGCGCCCTTTACACCATGATTCGTCTCGAAAGGTGAAAAGCCGGAATGATATGCCCGAAGAGCGATCATCTCTCTATATGGCACAGCGTGAAGCTTTTGAAGTTCGATTAATGGTCTCGGTACCTCGCTATCTGGCAATGCGTCAATCTGATCCAGTTCGGCTTCGAGTTGCTCAACAGCATCGGGAAGCCAAGGTCGCCCAGTTGCTCGCAAGTGTGCCACCACGTCGCCGACTGTGCCCGTCTCTCGCAATTCTAGAAGCCGCGTCATGGAGTTGGACCAAACCCTTTTATCAGTTTGCGATTTGATCGGGGGAACTTTGCTTCCTAGAGCGGCGAACATTGCGCCGAATCGTTTTTCGACAAAGCACTCAGCGGCGGGTTCCAAACTATCAATGAGAAAGCCAATAAGCTTATTCTCTTTTTTTGTGAATGACGAATTGAAACTGAAAATTCCTGGCAAGCTGTTATAGCCTTGTTCGCGCGCTAGTGCGCGGTGAGTGAGCATAAGAATCTTCGTATGTTTGGCGGAGAAATCCCATCCCGTTTCAAGAAGTACCTTCTTGACTCCATCGAAGGCCTGCGCTGACATCGCTTCAGGCAAGTCGCCGGCCCAATGAGACCCCGTCCTCCTAGTCGCACGCCAGTTGTTGGTATGGAAGACTCTGACGTCGCCTGTGGAGTTAGGATCTTCTGAGAACTGGGTAAGCTGCGGACGCATCCGGTTCAGGCAATCAACGATACTTTGAACTGAGCGAAAGTTCGCTTGTTTCCCAATGACTGTGAGGCCGGGGTGAACAATTTCTCCGCAACCCTCTTCGTATATCTTCTGCCAATGATCGCCAAAAAAACCGAACAGCGGTGATCCTGCCTGTCCTAAAAAGTGTGTCTTGATCGCCTCGACCCACGCAGCGTTGGTGTCCTGGTATTCGTCAATCAGGATGATCGGATATCGCGATGCGAACAACGTTCGGAATTTGGCGTGCTTGAGCATCTCAACTGTGAGTGGAATCACGTCATCGTGTCCGAGCGAAAGTGTTCTCTCGTCTACCCGCCGATGACCAAAACTGTATTCCACTATCGGCGGCACGCTCTTCTCTTCTTCGGCTAATTTCTTTATCCAATCCGGTAGCGTGGGAACCAGGTCATGTAGTTGCTTTTGAAAGGGTGCAATGAGCGACCAACAAAATCCATGTACCGTGTCGCAGTGGATCAAAGGACTGCGATCCGTACGGGCCTCGATTTCGTCTTTGGCGACATTTGTGAAAGTGATGCACGCGATCTTGCGATTTGTTCGCGGATAGTCAAACTTATGCTGTTCCACAAGATCGCGAAGAACCCGCACAAGC
>Ga0302226_10003154_pt1 | contig 11344 bp, 13 predicted proteins | sample II_Palsa_E3_3_FD_193524 | JGI IMG/M metagenome (GOLD analysis project Ga0302226, IMG submission 193524) | Peat permafrost microbial communities from Stordalen Mire near Abisko, Sweden - II_Palsa_E3_3 | ecosystem: Environmental > Terrestrial > Soil > Palsa > Peat permafrost | place: Sweden...
CGCCGCTAGGAAATCTTTATAAGCCTCACAGTCCTCGACCAACGGCGAACTCACAGCGGTACCGCGCACGCCTATCGCCCACAGCACGAAACGCTCGAGCTCCTTAGTATAGGCTCGCAAGGTCTTGGGTTGATCGCGATAGCGGTTCAAATACGCGCGAATCGCCGCCAAATCATGCGCCGCCGCCACATAACAAAAGCTGCTGGCCCGATTGGCGCCCTGCGCACCCGACAGGGCTTGGGGCAGATCCATGCGCTCCAGCGGCGCCAGGCGCGTCTGCCCCGCGCTTAAGACCACGCGCTGCGCCGCCGGTGCCTGAAAGGGTTCGGTGCGATCGACATCGGCGTCGACCCGCACGCCCAGCGTGTCGGCGTGGCACCGCAGCCACTGCACCAGAATCTGCGCGCGGCCCGGGCCAATCCGCGGCACAGAACGCCACCAAGTCGGGCCCCGCTGATTGAGAGTGAACCAAACCGTGGGAGGTCAATTCACGCCGCGTGGCGCGCACTCGGCGAGTTTGCAGCTGCAGAAATCTTGGTCAAAACGGCAAGTTTCTGAACCGAGAATTCTTCGTTGAGAATAGCAACTCTGACCTGTGCCAGGCAGTGCGCTCCCTCGTCCGTCCATCGCATTTGTTGCTTCTTCGCCATGCGATGGCCGACCACCAGGTTCATCCATCACCCCCTGTTGTGACATTACCCTATGGAACAAGAAGTGTCCGAATTTCCGGTTCCCGGTAATTTTCCGGACTCACCATAGTCGCATTAGTAAAAATCGTTCGATCTTTGACGGGAGTGTTTTTCACGACTGCAACGGCAGCCTTGACCGCGAGATAGCCCATCTGCCGCGGATCTTGTATGACCAGTCCGTTGATCTCGTGTTTCTCCAAGCCATCGAGGAGAAAGGCCGTCGAATCAAAGCCGACGAATTTGATTTTGCCAGCCAGGCCAGCGGCCCGCAACGCGCTCAGCACGCCCTCGCTTGATGACTCATTGACGGCGAAAATGCCGTCAATGGTTGGATATTTCTTCAAAAGCTCCACCGCCTTGCGATAATTCTCACCTCGAGATCCACCGCCATATTCGTCTGCGGCAATGTTCATATTGCTCGCATTTTTTTCAGGTAATCGCTAAAACCCTTTGCCCTATCCTCGGTCGAGGCACTTCCCGCTACCGTGCGCAGAAGCAGTACGTTTCCCTGCGCCTTCAACAAAACCGACAAATGTTGCGCTGCTAACTTCCCGGCTGCGTAATTGTCTGTAGTGACGAAGTTCTGATAGTTATTGCCGTCGAGTGCCGAATCGACCACGATCACCTTGATGCCCCGCGCCTGCGCACGCTGTGCCGATTTGACTAAGCGGACCCTATCCGTGGGAACGAGAATAATGACATCAACATCGGACGCAATGTATAGCTGTACTATTTTGATTTGCGAATCGGTGTCGTCGTTATGTGTCGGTCCGCGCCAAGTTAGCTTGACATTGCCTTCTTCTCGAACAGCTTTACCCACACCTTGCCGCATGAAGGTCCAATAATCCTGATCGCTGGATTTCGGAATAAAAACTATATTGATCGGCTTGCTCTGGGAAAAACCCGAAGACGTTGCAAACGCGATACACGCGAACAACAGCAGCAGGCACTTTTTCATATTATTCCCCGTCTAACCCATCGCGTTATACACATCTCTGTCCGCCAAGCGCCAAGCACGGAAGAACTTGTTTACTTTCAATGAGATAGGCGGGCGCTTGTAAACTTGGCGCAAATCGCGTTTACTCTTACTTTTTGCGTGAACGCCTTGGCCCTGGATACGACCCGCTGGACGGAAACCGAATTCGCCCACCTCGACCTTGGCGACGCGCGTTTGAACAAGCGAGCGAGGACCTTGATGGAACGATTGGCAGCCAAGCCGACGGCCGGCGTGCCGCAGGCCTGTCGGGGCTGGGGCGAGACGATCGCGGCGTACCGCTTCTTCGACAACGACGAAGTCGACTGGGGCGCGATACTGGAGCCGCACTGGCGGCAGACCGAGCAGCGGATGGCAGCGCACCCGGTCGTGCTGTGCCTGCAGGACACCACGGAATTGGATTTCAACGGTCGGCAGGCCGTCGGCCTTGGGCCGCTCTCGTACGAGGCGCAACGCGGCATGTATTTGCATCCGACTTACGCGGTGACGCCCGAGCGCGTGCCGCTGGGCGTACTCGATGCGTGGATGTGGGCGCGCGAGCCGAAAGACACGCAAGGCGCGCGCGGCGGCGTGAAGGAAAGTCTGCGCTGGATCGAGGGCTATGAGCGCGTGGCGGACACCGCGCCCAGCCTGCCCGACACGCGCTTGGTGTACGTGGCCGATCGCGAGGCGGACATGATGGCGCTGATGGTGCGCGCGCAGGAGTTGGATACCCCGGCGGACTGGTTGATTCGCTCGACCCATGACCGCGCGTTGCCCGAGGGCGTCAAGCTGTGGGCGGCGGCGACTGAGGGCGAACCGATCGGCGAGATTGCCTTCACGATGGGCTCGCGTCACGGCGTGAAGGCACGCGAAGTGCGTCAGCACTTGTGGTTGCGTCGTATCGAGCTGCCGGCCGGCAAGGGTCAAAGCGTGGCTGCCACGTGCTTGGTGGCACGCGAGTTTGGCGCACCGGCCGGCGTCAAACCGGTCGAATGGCGCTTGCTGACCAACCGCACGGCCACGACATTGCAGGAGGCGATCGAGCTGATCGACTGGTATCGGGCACGCTGGGAAATCGAGATCTTGTTCAACGTGCTGAAGAACGGCTGCCGCGTAGAGGCACTGCAGTTGAGCACAATCGAGCGGCTCGAGCGCGCCTTGGCGTTGTTCCTGGTGGTGGCTTGGCGTATCGCTCATCTGATGCGCATGGGGCGCACCTGTCCCGATCTGGATGCCGAACTGTTCTTCGATGCCGACGAGGTTCGCGGCGCGTATTTGCTGACTGAGGTCAAGCCACCGGCTAAGCCCAAGCTCAACGAGGTGCTGCGCTTGATCGCGCGCCTGGGCGGCTTCCTCGGCCGCAAAGGCGACGGTGAACCCGGCGCGAAAGCTATTTGGCTCGGCCTCAAAGAAGTTCATGTCGCGGCAAAAACCTTGCGGCTACTACGCTCGGACGGCAATGCCGGAACTTGTGTATAAGCCGATGCCTCTGGCGAGGTAGGTCGAGCCAAGTGCTTCAGAAAATTCAATTCTCTTTGGAAATCGCCTGTATGATTTTTTAAATAAATCAATGGCAAATTCCGTTTTGCCTTGTTTTTGCATGATGATGCCAAGTATCCAATTGTAATTGGCATCATTTGTCGAATCCGGGTCCGTTAAATTTATTTCTGATAAGCAAATGCTTGCCTTTTCAATGTCATCATTATTTAAATGATGGATGGCATCATGCAAAAGCTGGATCGATTCTTCGCTTTGAATGCTGGGGCCAGGAGTGTTTGTCATGGCGAATGCGATTTGCGTATGATGGTTTGGGCGGTATTCATAGCGTAACATTCCGGCTTTATCGCGCGAAATTCTACTGGTTTCGGAAAATACTATCCTGCACGTTACAGAAATTAGTCCGCAGTCGGTAGCGTTAGTGTCCGCATCGAATTACCGTAATCACCGCAAGCAATATTTGCGATTTCCTTGTTATTATCTGGTGTCGATTGAATACGGTGAATGGCGTCAAGCAAGGAGTTTGACTTGCCGGTTGAGGTGGTTGCAAGTCAGACGCAGAAACCGGACCAAATCATGGCCCGTGTTCGCAACCTGTAGTGGCTGACCAAGGATTGTGCTGCGGTGGTAAGCCTGTGTCAGCCCCAATTCAAGTTGGGGGCTGTCAGCGTATGTCGGGAATTTGCAGGGTCACGCGTCTGCTGCGGTGAGGCGCAGAAACGCATCTCCAGGCACAACGCCGCAAGCTTTGCACCAATCGATGTAAAAGAGAATGTCGACATACCGCTCGCCACGCTCGATTTTTGATAGGTACGACTGCTCGACCTCCAGGCGTGCCGCCAATTCAACTTGTGTCAATGCGGCGGCTTGCCTTAATTCCTTCAGGTGCAAGCGCAGGGTGGTGTATCGGGGATGATGAACTGATGGTCGCATTAAGCGATCCTGTCAGGCGATCAACAATAGTCCACTTAGGACTATTCATGTATGATTTCGGATAGCGCGTTGGGGCGGTCTGGCGTAGCGAATAATCCACGTGAATTGGTGAATCCAACTCCCCACATATCAATGTCAAGGTTCCGCGTACAACGGCGAGCCTTGATCTTTCCCCCCGTTCCTGATGAACCTGTTTCTCGGTAGGCAACGCCACCCAGTAAAAGCCATATTGACGGCAACGGTCATTTGGCTCGCGGGTTCAATCATAGTCATCGGAATATTTGTCGAATCGGAAATCGTTCGGCTTAGGCAGGATTTCACGGTCCAGAGCGAATCGACCTACGAGATTATTCGCCAGCGCCTAGACCAAAACGAGGCTGTCCTGGCCGGAGTCGATTCGCTTCTGCATACATTTCCTGGATTAGATCCCCAAGGGCTACGCGAATACGCGCGGGAAATGCTGGCTCGGTATGACCACATCTACATGATTGAATTGCAGCCGCGTGTCGAATTGGCAGGACTGAGGCAGTTCGAAGGGTGGGCACAGAAGAATGTCGACGGCGGGTATGTCGTCAAGGATTACGGATACGGCGGCGAGCGAAAGTGGCATCCCGTGTCGGCGCGCCCGGTCTACTACCCGATAACCTTCATGGAGCCATTCGAACAGTCAGCTCGTCCGGTTCTCGGGCTTGATGTTTACGCCGATCAGAAATTCCGCACCGCGATAGACGAAACGATAGCCACGGGCCGCCCGTCAGTGTCGGCACCATTCGATCTATTCGAGGGTGGGCGAGCCTATCTTATTTTCAAAGCAATCTATTCACGGGAGCCGACAGCGCACGATACCGAATCACGGGCGCAGTTAGCGACACGGGTTGTGTCGATGCTGATACATACCGGGAAATTCCTGAGCAGTGGCGAGTTGCCATCCGCTTTAATCTCGATGCGGCTTTATCGTCAGGGGTTCTCGCCCGACAATGCCGATGGTCAGGTTGACAGAATCGATGCGAAACCCGAACGGCAATGGATCAAGAATTTGCTGCCCGAATTTATTTTCAGGAAAGCACTACCCAGCAATTCGCAGCCTTTTGTATTCGAAACCCGGCGACAGATCGGCATTGAGGTTATGCGCCCACTGCCAACCTTGCTGACGTTGATGGCGACATTGGCGATTACCTTGCTTACGTTGGTCATTTACGGTCAACGGAGTGCCAGCCGCGCCATTGCGCGTGAAACGAGCCGCCGATTGTTCGGAGAAAAAGAACGCGCACTAGTGACTTTGCAGTCAATTGCCGATGCCGTGCTGACCTTCGATAGTCTGGGGTGCATCAAGTACGTCAATCCAGTGTGCGAGCAATTACTGGGAATGAGCCAAAACGAATTGCTGGGTCGCCCAATCGATGAGGTTCTGGTGATTGAGCACGATCTTGCCAATGAAACCCACATGAGCCCATTTCATGAGTCCCTGGTCAAACAGGCTACTGTGTCTTTGCCGGAAAGCAGCTTTATATCGCGGCAGGAAGGTGACAAAACTCTGATAGAGGGAATCGTCTCGCCCTTGTTTGATCAGGATGGAAATTTGACTGGCGCGGTAGCGGCATTGCGTGACATGGGGCCGGTCCGAAAAAAAGCACTTGAGGCACTTCAAGCCAGCGAACAACGGTTGCAGGCACGGAAAGAAGAACTGGCGCATGTTGCACGGTTGCATTCGATGGGCGAAATGGCTTCCGGCATCGCCCACGAACTGAATCAGCCGTAGGCTGCAATCTTAAGCTACAACCAAGCATGCATGCGTTTGTTGCGTGAATCCGATCTTGACCTTCACGCAGTTCAGCGGGCGATGCAGGCGACAACTGATCAGGCGAAACGAGCTGGTGATATTATCGCACAGGGCTTAGTTTTTCCAAGTCACGCCGAATCTGATCGGCGACTGGGTCGATGGAAACCACGATGCCGGCTGCGTTGTCTTCCGAGTTCATGGTATATCTAAAGAGAGTCAAGTTAGGCGATTGCTTACACCCGTGGCGACTTACACATAATATTTCAATATTCTGGAAGACTCGACGCCGAGTGCGGGAGCCAATAGGTAGATATTGTACAGGGCGATATTACGCTGCCCCCATTCAATTCCTCCACGTATGGCCACAATAAATTGCTTTGGTTTTGACGGTTTTGGCAAATCGGGGCAGGAGCTTACCGAATTGGTCTGAATTTACGCCGTCAACTTCTTGCGTTTGCTACTTCGACTGCATAGTGCAATACCAGTATGCACGCCTTGCGTGTCAATTCTTCTTCGTTGTTACATTCCATCAGATCGTTTTTGTGTACCTTTTGAGGTGCAATTAAAGATGTCGAACCTAAAGCAACTCCATGCTATTTTTACGGGGCGGCAAGCGACCGGGAGCCTGTTCGGGAATGGCTTTTGAGTCTTGTCGATACGGAGCGTAAACTGATCGGCGAGGAGATACGTTACGTACAGATGAAATGGCCGACCGGTAAGCCTCGGGTCGATCATCTGCGCGGCCCCATTTGGGAAATTCGCATCAATCTGCCAGATCGAATTGCACGTGTCCTGTTTGCCGTCCACGATAGCAAAATGCTGTTGTTACATGGCTTCATCAAGAAAACTCAGAGGACGCTCGCCTCAGATATCGACATCGCGGAAACGAGATATAAGGACTGGCACAATGGTTAAACTTAACAAGCATGAGGGATCGTCGTTCGACGATTTTCTCCGGGAAACCGGCGATTATGAAGAAGTCACGGCGCGTGCGCTTAAGCGTGTGCTTGCCGAACAGCTCATGGATAGTATGGCTGCGAAATCCATAAAAAAATCCCAGATGGCGGAGATCATGCACACGAGTCGTTCGCAAGTCGATCGAGTGCTCGACCCAGCCAATCTTTCTATCCAACTCGACACATTGGTGCGTGCCGCGGCCGCAGTTGGGAAGGTCGTGGATATCCGCATCAAGAAAGCGCCGAAAGCGCGCGCGTAGGCGAACAATCTACGGGTACGACCCATTTGTGGAGCAGGCCATCTGGCCGACCGCGACTATTGGCGATCACGCCGCTTTCAGCGGACGCTCTTTCAGGTAGATCCGTAGTGCATCGTTCATGCGTGTCTGCCAACCTTCGCCGGTCGCGCGGAATGCTTCGAGCACGTCGGCGTCGTATCGGACGCTGATCTGTTCTTTCGGGTTCTCTTTCGGTGGCCGTCCCATGCGCTTTTTCTCGAACAGTTCAGAAATGGGGCGCATAGCCTTGATGTTTTCGGTTGGGATTTCAGCAGAGTCAAACTCATGTTCAATTTCTGCTGGGGTTTTCTCACGCTTGTTCATAGTCTCTGACCTCTCTTGGGTTAGCTTTGCGCAGGCTGATAATGCGCATCGCGCGGTCTCGGAAAGTCAAGGCAACCATATATAACCGTCCGTCGATATAGCCGAATCCGCGATAGCGTTCCTCGCTGATGTAGCGACCTGTCGCGGGATGTTCTGGGCAATGCCGTGGGCATGGCCGTAACGCTAGGTTCGTAGCTTCCGGCGATATCCGCTGGGATGAAAACTGGCATCGCTGTTAATCACGCGAATCCAGTGGCCGACACGAAGATGACGAAAAAGCCGCCGATAAACCCCGCATAGATTGCGTAGTTGTCCAAGCCGTTGCAGCTTGGGAGGCTAGGATATTACCATTATACGACGCCCGCGCAGCCGCACATTCCACGCGGGTTTTGTGGGGTTTGGCAAATCGGGGGGGCGGAAGTCGATGCACTCGGGAAAACCTTGCTGGCTTCGGAAACTCTCTTCACCGCATTGACGTTCGGCGGTGCCGCCGCATCGGTGCCCGTGAAGACCGGGTTCATCGGCGTCTTTCTATTGTGGAAATACTTCTTGGGGGGCGCTTAGCAAGCCAGGCTGGAGGGATTCACTGTGGATACGCCGTGCCATATGGCATGAGATAGGATGAGTGATACCGAGCGAAGAAATGGTCTGTTCGGGGGAAAACCCGAGCCGTCGCTGTCCCGGCGCTTTCATGATAACCAGCATGCATTCTAGTTCGGTTAAATTACTTGCCGATTGTGCTCCAACTATGGACGATAAAACGTCCCCAGGCCTTTCGCCGTTCAGCACGGCAAGTGTATCCGGGCTATGCCGCCAACGCGTCCAATTTTCCCCAATCGTTACACGATATTTAAGCTCATCAATCCGGTGTGCGTCGGCAAGTCCAAGTACGTCTTCAATGGAGTTCATGCTGCGTGTTGCATTGAAGACGACAGTCGTAATCGCCTTAAGCCTTAGCGCGTCGCATTGCGCATGGCCTTCCGCGATACCCGTCAATTTTGCCGCATCGAACCAAGTTGATCCCGTCATGATTAATACGTTGGCAGCGGGAATCGCCAACGCTTGCAGTTCAGGATCATCGACATCGCCATCGGCAAACGTAGCGACTGCTACCGGAACAGCCACGCCACCGGAAATAGCAGCTCGGAGATTACCAAACAAGCGACCGCTTTCGATGGCAGTCAGGTTGCCACGGTCTTTTGTTGAGAGCTTATCGTTTTCCGACAGCACAATAAGCCGTGCAAGGATGCGTTCTTCTTGAGGCGTCATCACTCCGTCGCCGGATATTTCGACCAGAGAAGGGACGCGCTTCGCCAGCATTTCTAACAAATGCCCTTTCTCAATGCCAGTCAGTCGTGTTCCCGAAATCCCGTCGTTCACATCAGCTTGTTCACTTCTGTGTAGATCACAGAGTCGCACATCTCGGGCGATGTTCACCACAGCCCGATTTAATTTATTGATATCGACCACTTCGTCGACAAGCGATTCAAACCGGGCAGCAAGCTCGGCATGCGTGCCAAATTGTCGTGTCATGGCACTGTTTGTTAAGGCCAAGGCATCGAGATCACTACTCGATTCGGCCGCCAACGCAATCAGTTTGGTCAGTTCAGGCGGTAAAGCCTCGAACTTCGACCCTCCATCAAAGCGCAGTTGGGCAAGTTCAATCCGAGGGCCAGGAGCGTTGTTCTGTATGACCTGTGCGCGCAGTATCTTGCCATCCCTGTCGACGTGCATCGCCACCAACCACGGGGATGTCTCGCCTTCGGGTCGTATCTGGTACGCTAATAACAAACTGCCATCGTCCAGACGCTTTTCCTGGGTCACAGTCGGAGGCTGTTGGCTTGCTTTGGCCAGTATATTGCCTTGTGGGTGAAGTCGAACGATTGGAACCGAGATGGAAATCGGCCCATCTTTCAGCGGAACAATAAGCTTTCGCAGATCGTGGTCCGTCAAAATACTTTGCATCCCGATACGCAAATGCCGATTTTTTGGCGCTGTCGATTCCGGCAAGTGAGGTCGTTGCGCCCTTTCTATACGTCCAAGGCCGCCAAAAATCATTGGAAGAGTCGCCTTTGTCGAAGAGGAGGGATCTCCCGGCTCTCCAGTAGCGACCCCGCCCCCATCTTCATCCGCTGATATGCCGGATGCATTGTGCACATGCACACTTGGATTTACTTTCATGAGCTTGATCGGTTAGTATAAAAGCGCACTGTCTGAGTGTTGCTATGTTGCCGGACATGCGGCGGAAATTGCGGATAGGAAACGAACTGCTCGCCAACATAACGCATCTGGTTTCGCCAACTCGCTGACGGATGCCTTGCTACGGCTCAAATGCATCGACATTGCTCGCCTTGTTGGGTCGGCAAGTGCCTGAATATGACTTTTGTATGCCGGGTTGGAAGGTTTGCGCTGCGGTTGCACAATAGTTTATCGCTGCTAGTTGGGCGATGCCCGCGCCAGTGGCTGACGAGGAAAACGATGCCGATCGCGCGCCTGGGCATCGATCCTTTTTTTATCACACGCGGCTCATGCGCTTTTAGCGAAGCGCGTGGCCGCGGTGACTTTGTTAGATGGCCGAGGTGCCGCCGTCGACATACAATTCCACCCCATTCACGAAACTCGAATCGTCTGACGCAAGAAACAGCGCGACCGTCGCAATTTCCTCCGGCTGTCCCATCTTTCCCCGCGGGACCAGAGATTCGAAATACCGCTTCGTCTCCTCGTCGAAAAGCTTCTCTTGAATCGGTGTGGCGATCTGCCCCGGGCTCAGCACGTTCACCCGAATCTTCCTGCCCTTCAGTTCATTGAGCCAGCCGCGTGCGAATGAGTGCAACGCCGCCTTGCTCGCCGCATACACGCTGAAACCAGGAAAACCTTTCACCGAAGCAATTGACCCGGTCATGAAGATCGATCCGCCATCGTTGAACAGCGGCAACGCCTTCTGAACCGTAAACAGCGTGCCGCGCGTATTCAGGCCGAAGGTCGCATCGAAGTGCTGCTCGGTAATTTCGCCCAGTGGGGCGGTTTCGCCCATGCCGGCACTCGCGAACAGGATGTCGATCTTGCCCTTTTCCCGCTTGACTGTATCGAACAGGCGGTCGAGGTCGTCGAGATTGGCTGCATCGCCGCGCACGCCGGTCACGTTCCGGCCAATCAGCTTGACGGCCTCGTCGAGCGCCTCCTGCCTGCGGCCCGTGATGAAAACATAGGCGCCTTCTTCAACGAACCGCATGGCGCTCGCCAGCGCCATGCCGCTTGATCCACCCGTAATGACCGCAACCTTACCTTCAAGCTTTCCCATGACATCTCCTTTCGTGGTGTCGGACAGCGTCTCTGTTCCAATTTGCACAGATCCGCTGTATATTTGGATCACTGATCCAGATCCTGATTTAAATATACGGATCACTGATCCGTTTGTCAAGGAAGTCCATGCGAGCCGACGCCAGAAAAAATTACAGCCATCTCCTTGCCGTCGCGCGTGACGTCGTCACCGAACATGGCGCCGATGCGTCCATGCGAGACATCGCCCGCCGGGCCGACGTCGGGTTGGCCACACTGTTTCGCCATTTCCCGACGCGAGAAGCCTTGTTCGATGCGTTGCTGCGCACGAATCTGGACGCACTGACGCAGAAGGCAGGCGAAGTCGAAACGTCGAGTCCACCTGACGAAGCGCTCGTGTCCTGGTTTCGCGAAGGGGTGGCATTTGTTCACAGCTATAGCGGCGTTGTTGCCTTGATGGCGAGCGCCCACGCGGACCCGGACTCCGCGCTTCACGCTTCATGCACAGCGGTGAATGAAGCGGGCGCGCGACTACTGCGCCGTGCCCAGGCCGAGGGAACGGCGCGCGCCGATATGGATGGGGTCGACCTGTTCGCCCTGATGTCGGCGCTCGGCTGGCTCGTCGACCAACC
>Ga0302226_10003164_pt1 | contig 11326 bp, 13 predicted proteins | sample II_Palsa_E3_3_FD_193524 | JGI IMG/M metagenome (GOLD analysis project Ga0302226, IMG submission 193524) | Peat permafrost microbial communities from Stordalen Mire near Abisko, Sweden - II_Palsa_E3_3 | ecosystem: Environmental > Terrestrial > Soil > Palsa > Peat permafrost | place: Sweden...
TCCTCCTGTCGGTTCATGGTCTGCTCCCACTCCTTGGACTCGCTGCCGCCGCCAGACTTGATCGCGCCGCCGTCTTCGACAACGGCAGTTGTCGGACCGGGTGCGGGCGCAGCTGCGGCAGGTGCGTCTGCTGCTGGAGCGTCTGCTGGTGCTGGTGCCGGCGCCGCCGCAGCAGGTGCAGCAGGTGCAGCAGCAGCAGCTGGGGCAGCCGCTCCGGCGGCACCGTCGGTCTTGCTCTTGCTCTTGCTCTTGCTGTTGCCCATGCCTGTTGCCTGGAAAAACGTGCTCTCGTCAAAAAAAAAAAACGGCGAGGTGGAAGTTTTATTGCTCGTTTCTGATTCCTGTCCCACAGAAAAAAAACGACACTTTCGAAAAAAAGGCCCACCCTCCAACGCGTCTGCAAACTGGCTCGGCTCGGCAGTTCGTGTGGGGGGACGCTGACAGAGCACGTTTCAGTGCCTTTTCAGGGGTAGAGAAACAAAACACTGAAAAATAAATACATCGCCATATTTGTGAGTGTGGCACCCAAGAACATCATCTTTGCCTGCGCAAACGACCTTATGGCCGACGTTGAGCAGCTCCTTCAGCAGCAACAGCAGCAGCAGCAGCAGCAGCAGCAGTACCTGGACGACATGTTGGAGCTGGAACGACAGGCTGCGGCTGCAATGGTGCAACTGCAGCCGACCCCGGTTGGCAGTGAGGCAAACGGCATGTTTGGCAACGCGGCTTCGGCCGACGCCGCAAATGCAGAGGACTCGCCCTCGCCCGAGTCTGACGACGACGAGCAGCAGGAACCGCCGCAGTTGCCCTTACCCATCCCCGGCCGCGGACGGTCCTGTCGCAACTGTGGAACGACGACGTCGCCGCTCTGGCGCAAGGACGCGGAAGGGTTCTCATTGTGCAACGCGTGCGGCCTCTACTTTAAGACGCACGGCCGTCACCGACCCTCGGGCGGCATCCTCCTGGCCTCTGGCCAGCCGCGCGCGCCTCGCCAACCGCGGCCCAAGGTGCCCAAGGAGTACAAGGAGCCCGCCGAGGCCTCGCCCATGGCGACGATTGACGCCATCTCCAGCGGGCTCACGACCCTGCCCGGCAGGACACGCGCCGTGACCATGTCGGTGCTCAAGCAGGTCCAGGAGAAGGAGCGTGAGCAGCAGCAGATCGAGAAGAACCACGAGCTCGCGGTCTCCTCCCTCAAGCCCAGCTCGCGCAAACTCTCCAAGGCCCAGAGCCCGCCCAATCGCACAGCACTCATGCCCACATGGAACCCTCGCGAGATCTCTGTCGGCAGCATCATCTCCGTCTTTGGTCAAAAGACCCTGCACGAGTATTTCGCGCAGGTCTACGAAGTCTCGCTCGATGCGGAAACAGGCAATGTCTTTCTGTTTTTATTAAATAACAACTGAATTTATTAGGTCGACCGCTGTACTCGGTCAACTGGCTCATTCCCCACCCCGACGTCCAGGTCCTGTCGACCGTCTTTTCTATGGACAATTATCTCGTTGGTAAATTATCGTTATTCTTTATTTGCTCCTTGATAAATGAACGAACCAGGCCCTGCAAACGATGTCCCGATCCCTCTGGGAGCTGTCCACCGCGTGATGGCCTAGCCGTATTCCTCACAAATAAAGCTGCTTGCGAAATGATTGCAAAAATGATTGCGAAAGACAGCCTACATGTACATATACATTGCGTCAAATTTATGTACCTCGATGCTGGGCTAGATGTACCGGAATTCCTAATTCCTTGATCAAGCTGCGAAGAGCGAGGACGACGGCCAGCTTCATGATGGATTTTGATGTATGCACCCCCTATTCTTTCGGTCCGGGAATGATGGCTGCCCGATGGCGTGGTCTTCTTTTTTTTCTCACGTGGGGACGACGTGACGCCGCTGCGCTTGCTTGCTTGGGACTAACGCGCGTTCCTGGTGGTAGAGAAGGCAGTGATGTCGACGCACGTGACAGCCGACCTGGGCGCGCTGACGGTGGAGGACGGCGTTCCTGCGCAGCAGCAACAGCAGCACCGAAAGAAGGCGGCACTGATCAAGCCCCCGCTGACGCGAAACAACAGTAAGTTCACGGGCATCCACCTGCACGATGCCCCGGCGATGTGGCTGCCCAAGGACGCCGGCAGGGGCACGGAAATGCACAAGTTCACGGAGGCAGTCAACGCCAAGCACGGGCTGCACCTGGCCTCCTACGGACAGCTGTGGCAGTGGTCTGTCGACAACATTGCGGCCTTCTGGGCGCTGGTATGTCGTCTGCTTGGTTGATAGAGGTCGCCTGAATATGAACGGCAGGTGTGGGACTACACAAACATCATCAGCGCCGCGCCCTTCACACAGGTCGTCGACGAAACAAAGCCGATGGACAAAATACCCGAATGGTGCGTCTGTCCGTCCGCCCGGTACTAACGCCGGCTTTGCAGGTTCGAGGGCTCGAGAATCAACCTTGCAGAGAACCTGCTGTGGGCCGCGGACGATCGCGTCGCCATCTTCGCGACGGGCGAGGGCCCGAAGCAGGGCGTGAAAAAGGTGACGTACGGTGAGCTGCGCGCGCAGGTCGCAGTGTGCGCCGGTGCACTCCGCAAGCTCGGCGTCCAGAAGGGCGATCGGGTTGTTGGGTACATTGCCAACTGCGTCGAGGCCGTCGTGGCCTTCCTGGCCACGGCGAGCATTGGTGCGGTCTGGTCGTCGACCTCGCCCGACTTTGGCATCACCGGCGTCCTCGAGCGGTTTACGCAGATCCAGCCCAAGATTATCTTTTCCGTCAAGTACCCTTCCTTTGGAGCTCCCTGTCTAACTCCAGATCTCCACAGTGCCGTCCACTACAATGGGAAGGTGCACGACCACTTTGGTAAACTGCTCGACGTCGTGCAGGCTCTGCCCGAGCTGGAACGCATCGTAGTCGTCCCTTTTGTCGACTCTGCGTCCATGGACTTGACCAAGTTGCCCGGGAGTGCCGTCACATGGGCCGACTTTTTCAAGACTGGTCTCGACAGCGACGGCTCTGTTCCAAAACTCGTCTACGAGCATGTGGCTTTCAATCACCCGGCCTACATTCTCTTTAGCAGCGGAACAACGGGGGTCCCCAAGTGTCTCGTTCACTCGGTTGGAGGGCCGCTGATCCAGCACAAGAAAGAGCGTATGCCGTAGTTTTTGTTCTATTTTCAAAAACTTGTTTTCGGCGTCCTAGATCAAATCCACGGCAACCTGGGAGAAAACGACATCGTCTTCCAGTACACTACAACAGGGTGGATGATGTGGAATTGGCTTTTGGGCGCGCTGTCTGTCGGTGCATCAATCGTTCTGTTTGGTAAGGTATTGGGACGTGAACTTGCGTTGAAAGATTTTCTCCTATCAGATGGGTCTCCGTTCAAGCCAGACCCACTGGCGGTTTGGCACCTTGTGGATGAGCTCAAAATCACGGTCTTTGGCACGAGCGCCAAGTATATTGCAACCCTAGCGGAGAACGACGTCAAGCCAATGGCGTCGTGCAGTCTCTCGTCGCTCCATTCCATTTACTCGACCGGCTCGCCGCTCAGTCCCGAGAGCTTTGACTATGTCTATCGGGACATCAAGACCGACGTGCTCCTTGGCTCGGTCACTGGTGGCACAGGTATTCTAAAAATGGAAAAGGAGAGAAAAATAATTGTTTTCTTCTTTTTCTTTGCTTCAGACATTGTCTCCCTGTTTGCCGGCGCCAATGCAGCCCTGCCCGTTTATCGGGGTGAGATCCAGTGCCGCAACCTTGGTATGAGCGTCGAGTCGTGGACCCTGCAAGGCGACAATGTCGAGGGCGAGGAGGGCGACCTCGTTTGCACCAAGGCTTTCCCTTGCATGCCCGTCTTTTTCTGGAACGATGCAGACGGCTCCAAGTACAAAAAGGCCTACTTTTCCCAGTTTCCCGGCGTATGGTACCACGGTGACTTTCTCGACATCAACCCTCACACTGGCGGCATCGTCATGCTCGGTCGCAGGTAACAATTTTTTTTTTTTTCGTGTTTAAACGGATAAACATTTTGTCCCAGTGACGGGACGCTCAACCCTGGAGGCGTGCGCATCGGTACGGCAGAGATCTACAACCACCTCGAGTCGTACCACGAGATCAAGGACACGCTGGTCGTGGGCCAAAAGCAGGGCGCGGATGAGCGTGTCGTCCTTTTTGTCAAGATGGCCCCCGACCACACCTTCTCAAGCGACCTGGTTGAGCGCATTAAGAAATCGATCCGCGCCGTGCTCTCGCCTCGCCACGTCCCTGCCGTCATCCTCGCCATCAACGACATCCCCTACACCATCAACAACAAAAAGGTCGAGGTCGCCGTCAAGAAAATCATCAGCGGCGAAAAGGTCGTCCCCTCTGGCGCCCTCGCCAATCCCCAGGCCCTCGAGGCCTTTTACGACATCCCGGAACTGAAGCAGTAGGAAAACAATATTCCATAGAGTGTCGAGTTAATACAAAATGAAGTTTGTTCTCAGCGAAATTCCCCAGTTCAAAAATTTCTTCGTCTTGTTATTGGGCGGATTTGGGCATGCCCAACAACGCCAAGCACATCCAGAAGCACGCCACGGCTACACAGTCTCATTACAAAACGTGAATTGTAAAAAATAGAGTAGTCACTTTAATAATGGTGTCTAGGATCACAAGGGTAAGCCGAGGCTGATTCTCACGACTCACCAGCGCCTCTTTTTTTTTTCCTTCCTTTTCATTTGAACAGGGCTTTGGCACCGCCGCGCGCGTGCTGCGCAGCACGGGCGAGCGTATCAACTACCCCGGCGCGACCAAGTCTGTGTTCACCGAGGAGCTTGCGTTCGAGAAGCATGCGACGTCGATCCCCACGTACCGCGCCATGGACCGCCAGGGCGTGCTTGCGGCCGCACACGACCCCAAGCTGCCCGAGGACACACTCGTCAAGATGTACAAGGGCATGGTCACGCTCAACGTCATGGACAACATCCTGTACGACGCCCAGCGACAGGGCCGCATCTCGTTCTACATGACCAACTATGGCGAGGAGGCCACCCACTTTGGCTCGTCTGCCGCGCTGGTATAGCCCTCTGTCTCGACCCCCAAACAAAAGCTAATAAATTAAATAAAAAGGACCCAGAGGACCACATCTTTGGGCAGTACCGCGAGGCGGGCGTGCTCATGTGGCGCGGCTACTCGCTGGACGACTTTATGAACCAGTGCTACTCGAACGAGCTCGACCCCGGCAAGGGCCGCCAGATGCCCGTGCACTACGGCTCGCGCACGCTCAACTTCCAGACAATCTCGTCGCCCCTGGCCACACAGATCCCCCAGGCCGTCGGTGCTGCGTACGCACTCAAGCGTGCACACAAGCCCAACGTCGTCCTCACCTATTTTGGCGAGGGCGCCGCCTCCGAAGGCGACTTCCACGCCGCACTCAACATTGCCGCCACAACCGAGTCGCCCGTCATCTTCTTCTGCCGCAACAATGGCTTTGCCATCTCGACCCCCGTCGAGGACCAGTACCGTGGCGACGGCATTGGTTCGTTTTTTATTTTTATTTTTGGTTATTGGTCCACTCCACTGTCTGGTCTAAATATGATTATTTCCTAAGCTTCCCGAGGAGTGGGCTATGGCATCGACAGCATCCGAGTGGATGGCAACGATGTCTTTGCGGTCTACAATGCCACCAAGGCCGCGCGCGAGCATGCGCTCAAGCACAACAAGCCGATCCTGATCGAGGCCATGACCTATCGTGTGGGCCACCACAGCACGTCGGATGACTCGTCCGCGTACCGCTCGCGGGAGGAGGTCGAGGGCTGGGCCACCAAGGACAACCCAATCGTGCGCTTCCGCAAGCACCTCGAGTCGAAAAAGCTCTGGGGTGCCGAGGCCGAGAGCGAGTTCCGCAAGGAGGCGCGCCGCAACATCATCGAGGCCTTCAGCAAGGCCGAGAAGCGACGAAAGCCCGCCATCGCCGAGCTCTTCACCGACGTGTATGACAAGCCCACGCCGCGGCTGCTGGAGCAGCAACAGGAGATGCTGGATCACATCAAAAAGTACCCCGAGGTGAGCTTTTTTTTTTTTTTAAATGGGTTTTTTTGCATATCTCACGCTTCGTATATAGAGCTATCCCACGGACGCCCACGCAGCCGAGACAGTGCCAAACCCGCACAACCAGCCCAAAAAGTACCTTTAGAGGGGTTTTGTTCGATCCGTTGCAAAGAAAAATACATCTTACGTCGCGAGACAGATGCAGAGGCTTAGCTCTTTGATGGAACGGGTGCCTGGAACTGACACTCGCTGGGAAAATTTCAATCAGTTTTTTTTTTTTTCGCGCCGTTTGCCAGCCTTCAGTTCGTGTAGACCATGTCGTCGAGCGGGTCGTCGAGCGGGTCGTCCAGCAGTGCCGCCAGCACACCGCAGGTACAGTGCAGTAGAGCAAAGATACTAACTTAAAAAAAGCAGAAAGGGCGGCAAGCGGAGCAACAGCAACCGCAGCAACAGTCACAGCAACAGCAGCAACAGCAACCGCAACTGCAAGAGCGCCTCGTCTGGTTCACATGGCGCACAAACCAGGGTGAGTTGGATTCTTCCAAATGGAAGAAGGCCGACGCATGGCCTTGGACGAACGAGACGCTGGGAAAGTTGCGCACCGACATGGCCAGCCACCCGCGGTTTAAGACCGACCCCACGGATGCCGGCGAGGAGGACATTGCGCTCGTCGCGGTCAACGTGGACGGCACCTACGGCGACCTCGTCCACACGTACTCGTCGCGTCGTCTGCAAGAGTGGACCCCCGACAGCCAAGACGCACAGTGCCTGTTCGCTCGTCACCAGACGACCAGAGAGCCCACGCACATGCTTGTGTTTACGTTCCCGCCCAAGGTGGACAGGCAAGGTAACTGGTTTTGATTTTGTTCCTCTCTAATATTTTCAATGTGCTGCCCCAACTTCTCCCTTGCATAATTTCTGTCACAGAGAAGAAACCGTCCGGGAACGACGTGCCAGGTTAATACTACTTAATTTCTGCGTATTTTTAATTTCTCAGTGGCAGATGGGAAGACGTTGTCTCTTACATTGTTCGTCGAAGAACGACTTGCAGTCAAGCCGCTTGCAGATCTGCCTTTGAAGATTGTAGGTCACGCTCTGAAGGCCCCGTTGGCCGACAGATTGAGGGAGATCGTTGGCAGTGACCCGAAACTCGGAGAGGATGTACGTTTTTATATTCTTATTATTTTTTGATTACTATCCATCTAGGCTGCCGGAGATGAGCTCGACGCTTTCTTCAAAAAGCACCTGACAGAAAAAGAGTTTCGATCGATTGTGGACACGCATGCCACCAAGTACCTGTTCGAGCGTGGGAAATCGGTCAAGGGATCCGAGGCGCTTCAGCCAGACAGAAGCAGGATGCATTCCTTGGGCCGAGGTGCGTTTTTTTTTTAATACCTGTCTTGAATGTAATTAGGCGCTGCAGACGGAAGCGAAGACGTTTGCAAAAACATCGGACAAGTGGACGTCGTTACGGTGCTTGAGTACAAAGAAGTCTCTGTGGGCATCAAGTTGCAAATGAGTAAAGACCGGCGTGAGATGGCCAGCGATGCCATCGGCCAGACGATTGGCTACGGCATGTCCATTCTGAACGCCCAGCCCTGGAGAGGTGAAGTGTACTTGCTCCTCACCAACTTCAAGGACGCCACCGTTGTTCAAGTATATCGAGAAGCAGATGTATGGTATCCTTCCTTTTTTGATCGATGTCTAATTCTATGTACAGGGCATCCTGTTCTCAAACATCTACTATGTCATTCCGGACAACGTCCCACGCCCCTCGCTTGAGCAACTGAAAGTGGTCGCTTCTTTCGTTCTCGCGTTCGCGACGCAACCCGAGAAGGACTTTGGGTTTGTGACGCCAAAGCTGATCAAGCCTCCAAGCCCCCTCTCAATTATGGCACTTCGCATCAACGCAACCTTTGCATCCGAGATTAAGTTTGTTGACCTCATCGGAACAGGTATTGTTCATGCAGGACCAAATTTTGCTGAATGGAATTTTTCACCCCTTAGGAGCAACGAGTCGTGTGTACGAAGCCTCAGTCGGCAACACGGCATACGTAGTTAAAGTTCTGAACGAGCGCGCACCTGGAAAGGTTACCATCACTCGAGACGACTTTGCGAAGGAGGCTGAGGTGCTCCAACAGCTTGCGAAAGTCAAAGTGGACGGTGTCAAGAATCCATTCCCAGTGTACCACGGCTCAGTGAGCTCGTCTGCCTCGACAATTGTGATGACTCCAGTTGCTGCCCTTGATGCAAAAGAAGGCACGGCTCTTAGTGGTCAGTATGATTTGTTTTTGCGCCTTTTTTTAAAATCTCCAAAAACGTATAGGCACGAGAGAATCCTCGATCTCGTCGAGCAACATCCGAAAAGTCATCCAGTGCGTGCAGGCAGTGCATGCTGGTCTCAACATTGCCCATTTGGACCTGCGAAGGAGCAACGCGCTCGTGAACAAGTCCACAAAAGGTCCTCTTATCATCGATTGGGGCTTCTGCGTGCATGTCAATGCCAACCGGCGTGTAAAGCTTTCTGGCGCCGTTAGCCACCTGCCGCCGGACTTTGCGAACGACAGTGTCCTCGCCTTGGACCTGCGAATTCTCGTGCGTGTTTGCTTCCTCGCCGTAACTATCCGGATGAACGCAGATGACGGCGACACCACCAAGCACGCGGCGCTCAAGGAGGAGTTTGGCGAGATCGCAGATCGGCTCTTTGACACGCAGGCGCAGCTGTACCAAACCTTCTGGGCCAAGGTTGCTGCAACCGCTGTGTGGACTCGGGTGATCCACGGGCACTCGTGGAAGGAGGCGGATGATTTGGCTCGCTCTCTGCGTTACAAGGACCTGGGCAATACTTTATTCGAACTGATGTAAATCATGTGTACATGTGTGCTCCTTTCGGTGCCTTCTTTTTCTAACATGCATGCAAGTCATGGCGTGCACAACCACAAGTGCGAAAATCAGATTGAGTGAAGTAAAAGAGAAAATAATTTGCCTTGGCGATCGGCTACGTATTCTACATGTTGAGGTGGGGGAGGGCCGCACCGGTGGACCCGCACGAGAAAAAGGCGAGGGCGAGGAGGTTGAGGCCGCCGAGGAGGTGCCAGAGAGTGTGCCCTGGCAGGAACTTTAGCCGGTCGACGACAAAGCACGACAGGGCCACGAGCGAGAGGACGACCGTGCCATAGCAGCCTAGCCGGTAGAGTCCGTACTCGGCCACGGGCACGACGAGGATAAACAGGTTCATGGACAGCTGTGTTGTGTCGGGCCATCGCGACACAAACAGGCCCATCGTCGCAGCTAGCACAAACAGGTGTGTGGTCTATACCGTCTTCCTTAATGAGGTGCAAAAAAACAAGACGACAAATACCGGGTGGGCGAGGGCCGGGTGCACGTCATCCAGGACGGCGATGAGGTTGAGCGTGACGCTGTAAAAGGTGACGACGGCCAGCGACGTGTCGAGGAAGCTGAGGATCTTCCACAGCGTGGCGTGGTACAACGTGGACACGACCGAGGTGAGGATTGCGAGGCAGATCGTCACGTGGAGCATGCTGGGCATGGCGTCGACGGGCATGACGAGCCACAGCAGCGCGGGCAGGGAGAAGGCAGGGCTGGTGACGGTGCACCAGAACTCGGCGGCCCACGGCACGACCGCGTGCTTGTGCTCCATCGTGGTGGTTTTCGCGGGCAGGAAAAAGCCGGGGTAGTGCTTGGCCACCCACTTGAGCGACTGGGGCACGGGGGCGGCAACCAGGCCGCCGTTGTGGTCGTGGTGGCGCGAGCAGGACGGCGCGCTCATGCCGACAAAACCTGCCACGCCCCTCGCGTCTAATTAAAACAAGACGTCGGCACACGTTGTCACTCTTCTCGTTTCATTGGCCCGTGACGGGCAGATCGCACGTTGCATTTCTTTTTCTCAGAGGACGGCCACAGGGAAAAGACCACATGTCGCTCACCGATTTGATATAAAGCTGGGGGCACCAGCACAATGGCATGGGGGAAAAGGTATTTTGGATAACGTGTCCGAGTCACAGAAGCCGTCACTGACGAATCACTGTTTTTGGTTGCGCAAGTGACGCGGCGGCCCTATAAACAGGCCCCCGCAATTGCCCTCGTTTGGCTTACTTTTTTCTCCCCACACACACACCTGCTACTCACCTTCTGCTACCTGGGACCGAGGGCACACCGACCCTTACGACCGGCCGTGGATACCACCAACGAGAAGAAAACGCGCATGCGCCCAGCCGACGAGATCTTCAAGCGTCTCAAGTGGGACCTCGACTGCCCCGTCCGCCCCGAAAACGTCACCATCGGCTACGAGGACCGCTTCCTGGGCATCATGGAGATCAACATCAGCGACTTTGAGAACCCCGACACGGTAACAGAAGCAGCATGCCAACAAACAACTGACAGCCGAGAGTGTGCGTGCAGGACATCCCCTTCCATCGCATCCGCTACTTCAAGACCACCGACGGCGACCAGGTCTTCTGGGATCGCCGCCGTCGCATCGACACGCTGACCAAGCAGGGCGTGGTCGCAGCACCAGCGATTGCCGCAGAGCCAAGGCCGCGCTCCTCGTCGGCCTCGTCGTCAGCATCGTCGTCCGCCACAGGCCATCTCAGTGGCAAGCAAAAGAAGAAGCAGCTGCAGGACAAGCGTCTGGCCAAGCGTGAAGAGGTCAAGAACAAGCTCGTGGAGGAGATCACCGACTCGGCATCGACCGTGGTCACGTACCACCTGGCCGCCTCCCATCAGCAACAAGAGAACGAGCTGGCGCGGATCCAGCGCCGTGAGCAACGACGTCGCGAGTTTGCCGCCCTCCAAAAGCTGCAACCCCGCCGACCCAACCGCCGCAGCGACGACGACGACGACGACGATGACGATGACGATGAGCACACCGATAGCGATGAAGATTCGCCCTCGCCCTCTTCCTCCCCGGATGTCGCCCTCGACCACAACGACCCGCAGGTGCAAGAAGAGGACGCCCGCTTGTTCCAGTGAAGCGACACATCATAAATTTTTAAAATCGTTTATAATTTATGGTCTATAGCTTTGCGTAGTCTGATGGCTTGTACACGTTGGACGACTCTCACTGCGTGTGAAGTCCCAATGAAAAAAAGACCCAACGAAAAAGACAACGAAAAAGAGGAACCAAATCTTGCAGCCGATAAATGATTGACACTCCCAGACTGTCATGGTCGCTGCCCACTTTTAAAACTTGGCTTGTGATCGAATGGTACGCACCACAAAAAAAAAAGGCACGCCGAGGCACTAAACAATACGCCGGTCCCCCCCCCCAAGGCCTCTCCCAACCC
>Ga0302226_10003168_pt1 | contig 11320 bp, 8 predicted proteins | sample II_Palsa_E3_3_FD_193524 | JGI IMG/M metagenome (GOLD analysis project Ga0302226, IMG submission 193524) | Peat permafrost microbial communities from Stordalen Mire near Abisko, Sweden - II_Palsa_E3_3 | ecosystem: Environmental > Terrestrial > Soil > Palsa > Peat permafrost | place: Sweden...
AATGGCCAAGTGGCGTTTTGAGGCCACTGAGAGTTGGAAGGGTGCGTCGGTCTGTTGACATGGATCAATCTTGCGGGGTCAGGTTGTCGACGAACTGGTTAAGTTCCTTAGGGGAGCGGAATATGTGGAATTTCGCGTCGGGCGCGTAGTTAGCGATCGCTTTCAGAAGGACCGGGCGGCTTTGCCACCGGTACGCGAAGACCCACCACCAGAAGTCGAGACGCTCCCGTGAGCGCCGGACCGCTCGCCAGGCGCAGCGCACAAAAGAGAAGTCCAGCAAGATAACTGTGTCTGCGGCTCGAAGTCGGGTTTCGACAACATCCTGCGCTCCGAAGTCTCCGTCTATTATCCACGCACTCTGCGCGACGAGCAAAGTTTGTACGCCTGCCCATTTATCCCGAGGGGTAGCGTGGAGGCCGGGTTGCCAGAAGATTTTATCCAATTCCACAACCGGAAGGCCGATGATTTCGCCAAGACGCTTGGCGAGGGTCGATTTCCCTGACGCGCCCCGGCCTAGGATCACCACTCGCTTCATCCTCCGCAGCATACGCCAACCGCGCCGACGGCGTTTGGATTCCTCATTTGATCCCAAATCGCAGGGGCACGTTTTGAGGAGGGATCCTACAAACGATCTTTGGACGGTTCTCGCCTTTTGAGGTCCGCTTGAATCCAGTCGGAGAACGGATCGCTGGACACGGACCGAATTTCTGATACTGACGATTACCTCTTCCGATCTTCTCGCAACCGCCGTCAGCGCTCCTCGAGATTGATTGTTCCCGACACATCGTTCGCCAATTTCCACCACTGCCCCTCGCGATGCGCCTGCACAAGCTTGCCTCGGATCCAAACTCCGCGCGAACCCGTGAACGCGGGCAGCTCGACCATTGCCGTCACACTTGGCGGCAGAGCCAGAGTCATTGCAAAACTCTCCTCTTGTTTCCTCTTCTCTTGTGTCCAAGCTACCGAGATCTCGCCGCGCGGAGTAGGCACTCTGCCTTCGACGCTTGCGAGAGCCCCTGGATGCGGCTGAATCAATGTTCTGCCCCAGCCTGGAGTCATCACTCGCACGCCCAACACGAAGCGTGGCAGAAGATTCGCCGGAGCTGCGCCCCATGCGTGGTTCCAATCCTGATTCGGCTTGTACTTCTGATCCCATGCTTCCCAGGTGATCGTCGCGCCGCTCTCGACCATGTGCCTCCAACTGCGATCTCCATGCGCACCGATCAGGTCGAGCGTCGCAGTGTCCTCTCCGTTCTCGAACAGGGCCTCCAACAGATACTGTGCCGCATAGACAGAAACAGCCATGCCGCGTCGCAAATTCGACTCGGCAAGCCATTGCGCTACGTGTGGCCTGGCTTCGGGAGGCACCAGCCCGAAAGCCAATGGGAATAGGTTCGCGTGCTCGGAGGCATGATCGGTCCCTATGCCGTCGCGATAGAGCCCACGGGCTGGATCAAAGAGCCTCTCTTGAAAAGTCGCCTCGGCTGATCTCTTGCGCTCTCTAAACTTCGCTGCCTCTTCCTGCTTGCCGAGCGCCTGGGCCAGTTCGCTCATCTCAGCAAGAGCGCGCAGATGGAAGGCATTGACCACCGTATTTACGCTGGTGAAGACGAAGTGGTCTCGTTCCTCGACTGGCCAGTCCACGATGTCTCCGCGCTTGATCTGCTCCGCCGTACTCGTGACCAGCCCGTCAGGTCCCACACGCTCATCCAGCAGCTTGGTCTTCAGTTCCTCGTAGTGGGCCGCCAGCCACATGGTGTCCCCGGTATGCATCCAGTCGGCGTACGCGATGAACACCATATGCGGAGCCCACTCCGTTGGCCAGGTAGGGAACTCCATGAGCCGGTCAAAAGTTGCCCGCGCCATCCGTGGATCAGCATCTCCAGCGTAGTAACTCAACTGGGTCAGATAGGCGTCCGCCTCATAGGCCAGGCGCTCCCGATCCCCATCCACAAAGATGCCGGCAAAGGTGGTTGCCTTGATCGAGTAGTGACACAGATCCCAGATCTTATTCAGCATCTCGTCTGAAGAGTGGAAGGCTGCGGCTTCATCGTTCCATGTGCTGTCGAAGGCTGCCATCCGCCGAATCTCGTCCCCGTGCAGCTTGCCCAGCTGAGCCGGCCATCCTTCGACCTCCACCCAGCGAAAGGGAATCAAGACTCCCCAGCCGGGAGGGGTCAACACCGCAGGAGGCTTGGTGTTGCGCGCGTCCGCCGGCGGAGCGACGCGTGTTGCAGCCGATCCGTTCAGCCTGACCTTGACCTCGGCATATCGCACGGAGCCGGGAGGCTGCGTATCCACACGGCCGTTCTTCAAGGCCTCGCCGAACCGCACTGTCACTTCCTCTTGTCCAACTTGCGAACCCGCATTTGCATCTCTGGCCGAAGCCAGTGCACGAAGCGAGAGATTTCCGAACGCCACGCGCCCAAAGTCGACCAAAAACACGCCAGGTGCAACCTCGCCGATTGCTACAGGCGCCTGCTCCACTAGATGTGTAGCCGGCTCATCCTGTGCCTTTGATGAATTCAATGCAGGTCCAATTGCAGACGGTTGCATTGCAGGTTCGAGCGCCGCAGTCAGGAGCATCGAAAGCATCGCGGCCGGCATTGAAAACCATCTACGCATCCCCGCTCCTGTTGATGTTGAACTTCCGTTTGGTGGTCTTGAGCACTTGCCTGCAACCAGTCGGCAGTGTCTCGCGTAAGAGGCACTGCATTTCTAAGAATCACCAGAGTATAAGAACGTCGGGCCTCCGCGCTGAGAAGAGATCCAAGTTGGAATGATGGGATGCGCCAGGAACTTCTCATCTCGGCCCGAAACGTTTCTCCTTTCAGGTGAATCGCCTTTGCTTGGTGAAGCGGCGGCTTACCGGAATCACAGAGTCTCTCGGATGCCTGCCGCAAAAAAACCGTCCGATTTCGGACACACCCTTTCGATTGTGAACGCAAATCGGCACCCGCAGATTGCTAACCTGTTTGAATTAAGCGGTTAACGCAGAATCTCTGTGGCACATAAAATGCACTCATTGTGTTCACGCCGACGTGTGTGGAGGTAGGCAATGAAGGTTTTGCTGCAGGACTTAGGTTACGGATTCCGCCAGTTGCGCAAGACGCCGGGGTTTACGGTGACCGTACTCCTCACGCTCGCGCTCGGCATTGGAGCCAACTCGGCCATCTTCACGCTGGTCAATGCGATCCTGCTGCACAACCTGCCGGTGGTAGACCCCAAGACCCTTGTCCGCATCGGTGATACGGACGACTGCTGTGTCAACGGCGGCTGGAGCGACAACGGGGACTATTCGCTCTTTGCTACGGACACCTACTACATGTTCAAGAAAAGCATGCCTGAATTTGAAGAGTTGGCCGCGATGGAGTCCGGCTACGCCTGGCGGCCCATTACTGTTCGCCGCGCTGGACCTCAGACCGCAGCGAAGTCCGTCATGGGAACCTTCGTCTCCGGCAACTACTTCCGCGTCTTTGGTCTTTCTGCCGCGGCAGGCCGGCTCTTTGTGGACGGCGACGACCAGAAGGGCGCGCCTGTTACCGCCGTGATGAGCTACGACGCCTGGCAGCAGGATTATGCAGGAGATCCGAGCGTCGTGGGAAGCGCTTTTTACATCAATACCAAGGCGGCCACAATCATTGGTATTGCGCCGAAGGGATTTTACGGAGACCGCATCGATACCAATCCTCCGAAGTATTTCCTTCCCATGAATTCGATGGATCAAGTCATTGGCGCGCCGTACTTCACCGATCCTGACTCTCAGTGGGCCTACATCATCGGCCGCGTCAAGCCAGGCACGTCCCTCCCCACCCTCCAGGCAAAGGCCAGCACGCTTCTCAAGCAGCAGTTTGCGCCGCTCAAGACCTTTGCCGATCCGCGCGCCAAGCAGGTTCTCCCTCGCACCCACGTGGTGCTCTCCCCTGGCGGCGGCGGTATTCAGAACATGCAGGAAGGTTACAAGGATCACCTGAAGCTGCTGCAATGGATCGCCGCGATGGTCCTTCTCGTTGCCTGCGCCAACATCGCCAATCTGCTCCTGGTGCGCGGTATGAGCCGCCGCGCAGAGCTTTCCATCCGATCAGCACTTGGCGCGCAGCGTAGCCGTATTGTGCGTCAATTTCTCACGGAGAGCGTTCTTCTCTCGGGCATGGGTGGCCTGCTCGGTCTTGCTGTTTCTTATCTCGGAGCTCACGCGCTGATGGCGCTCGCCTTTCCCGATCAGCACAACATGCCGGTCACAGCTTCGCCTTCTCCGCTGGTCATCGCCTTTGCCTTTTCGCTCTCGCTTGTTACGGGGATCCTCTTTGGCCTTGCGCCGGCCCTGATGGCCGCGCGCACGCATCCGGCGGAAGCCCTGCGTTCCAACGCGCGTACAACTGCCCACGGAGCATCCCTCGTTCAGCGCGCACTCGTTATCTTGCAGGCCGCTCTCTCTCTCGTGCTGCTCATTGCCGCGGGCCTTTTTGCGCAGAGCCTCGATAAGGCAGAGAACGTGGACATGAAACTCGATACAAGGAACCGCTACATTGCCCACATTAATCCTCAGGCGGCTGGCTACAAGAACACTGAGGTCGAGCCTCTCTACCAGACCATCGTGGATCAATTCCACTCCATTCCAGGTGTTCTCAAAGTAGGCCTCGCCACCTACACCCCGATGGAGGCAAACAATTGGGGATCCGGCGTAAAGATTCAGGGCGAGCCGGACTTGAATAAGGGCGCATCCTGGGTGAAAGGCACTCCTGAGTACTTCGACTCCGTCGGAACCCATGTCGAGATGGGCCGCACCTTCAAGCCGCAGGACACGCTGAATGGAGCGCCCGTCGCCGTCGTCAATCAAGAGTTCGCCAAGCAGTTCTTCGGCAATCGCAACCCGATCGGCCGTCGCTTCGGTTTTTCCGGCCCCAGCCAGGCCGGGATGGATGGCGCGCATGAGATCGTCGGCGTGGTCGAAGACACCACCTACACCAGTGTCTACTGGAAAGACCATGCCATGTACTTTCTGCCGCTCACGCAGCGTGCCGGCAGCGCAAACGACCCCAACGACCATCTCGAAAAAGATCAATCCATGTACGCCGGCGCACTGGTCATCCAGACCGCTCGTCCCATCGACGGGTTTGAAAAAATCGTAGGGGATACCCTGGCGAACATCAATCCCAACCTCACCATCGTGAAGTTCCAGACCTTCCAGCAGCAGATTGATGACCGATTCGTCGAGGAGCGCCTTATCGCACGTCTCACATCTCTTTTTGGCCTGCTTGCCTTGCTGCTCGCCGCCATCGGCCTTTACGGTGTCACAGCTTACACCGTAGTCCGCCGCACGCCGGAGATCGGCATCCGCATGGCGTTGGGAGCTGCACGCATTCAAGTCATCGGAATGGTCATGCGCGGCGCTATGCTGCAGGCCGTCGCCGGCCTCGTTATCGGCATTCCTGTGGCAATCTTCTGTGTGCGGTACGTCAAGTCGCAACTTTATGAGATCACCAGCGTGAATGTACCAGTCATGACTATCGCAATTGGAGTGCTGGTGCTTACGGCAGCCATTGCAGGCCTGATCCCGGCGCGGCGCGCGGCCTCTATCGACCCCGTACGCGCATTGCGCATCGAATGACCTGTGCCTTCGTAACAGTCTTTGGCCATTGCATTTTTGCCGCCGGATGAAATCCCTGTTCACTCGAGGATCCTGAAAGGACAATCGTCCAGTTCATCTCCAAGAGTCAAAAGCTGCGCAAGAGCAGGTCTCTTGCGCTCGCCAGCACTTTCTCTCGCATCGCGGCCTCTGGCAGCATCCGCGCGATTTCAATCGCTCCGACCATTGTTGAAAAGATGGAAAAGAAAGCGCGCTCTTTGTCGACAGTCCGCCTACCAGGCATAAACGGAATCATTCGACTTCTGTATTTCTTCAGTTCCTCAAAGATCTTGGGCCTCATCGCCTTGTCGGCCCGCGCCAATTCGGGCGCAAGTGCCGGCAACGGGCATCCGTACTCGACGTGGTCGCAATACTCCAGGCTCAGGTAGGTCTTCACGATCGCCTTCCACGCTATTTCGGGTTTGGACTGCTCGGCGGCGTGAGCGAGGCGGTCGGCTACGTCCTGGAATGCCTCGCCCAGCGACTCCATGAGCAACTCGTCCTTGCTTCCGAAATGCTTGTAAAAACCTCCGTGGGTCAGGCCGGCGTCGCGCATCACTGCTGAAACCGCAGCGCCGGTTATCCCCTCGGCGCGAACCCGCCGCGAAGCGTCTTTCACAATCTTCTGATGGATTTCTGCTTTGTGTTCGGGACGGTAACGCATGGCTCATTATAGGATGTCGGTAATCATCTCAGGGTGCAATCCGTCCGCCTGCACCAGTTCGGTGACCCATTTGGAGAAAATCTGAATCGATAGGATGATGCACATAATCCTATCGAGAACAGGAGGCCAAATGTCGCCAGAAATTATCTTTCCCATCCACCTCGTCATGGGCTATGTCGCGTGCCTGCTTTGGTTCAGTGCTTACGCGTTGCCCAAGCTCAAATCGATGAGCCGGTTCGAAGCGCAGCGAGCCATCGCCACCGTACACAGCTTCCGCTTCTTCGGGCTCGTCTTCTTCCTTCCCGGCGTCGTCGGCTCCCATCTTCCTGCGGGCTTTGCTACCTTTGCCGCCTATGGCGACTTTGCAACCGGAGTTCTGGCCATATTGGCCCTACTCACGGCAAGAATCCGACCGCTCTTCTGGTTCTTCGTCGTCGCCTTCAATCTCGTCGGAACCGTCGATCTCTTCGACGCCTACTTCAACGCCATCAGGGGCGGATTGCCGGCGTTGGCAGGGCAACTCGGCGCTGCCTACTTCATTCCGATCATCTATGTACCAGTGTTGATGATCACGCACGTCGTCGCTATCTATTGGCTGGTGCGTCCGCAGCCAAAGGAGGCTCCTGAGCAGCCGGATCTAGTTGGGCTCTGACAGGTGCCCGCTCCGTTCTGTTTCAAAACCCATTTCATCAAGGAGAAGAACAATGCCTGAACCTATCCTCGTCACAGGCGCATCCGGTGGCGCACAAGGCTCTACAGGACGCCGAATAGCAGCCCTTCTGCTGGAAAAGGGTATTCCGGTTCGCGCCTTCGTCCATAAGCTGGATGCAAGGTCCGATGCTCTTCGGGAACTCGGTGCGGAAGTTGTGCAAGGGGATCTGCTGGACCGAGACTCCGTCCGCGCTTCTTTCAATGGGATAAAACGCGCCTACTTTACCTACTCCGTTTCGGATGGGCTGCTGGAAGCGACAACGATCTTTGCCATCGCCGCACGTGAAGCGAAGACCGAGGTTGTCGTCAACAATTCGCAACTGCAAGGCGCGCGCAAAGCGCCGAGCTTTCGCAATATGCAACATGGACTGGCAGATCAAATCTTGGATTGGGCAAACGTTGGAGCGGTTCATCTGCATGCGCCGCCGTACTATGAGAACGTGCGTGCTTTGGTAAGAAAGAGTGTCTCCGAACAGAGCGCAGTATTCCTGCCGTGGGGCGACGGGAGCGCTAGAATTCCGCTGGTAGGCGCAGAGGACGTATCTCGTGTTGCGGCTACGCTGTTGGCTGATTCAGAGACGCCTTCCGCAAGCGCGCGCGATGCGAGTGACGCGTATGATCTGATCGCTGCAACACCCACAGTCAAGGAGATCGTCGACACACTGGGCACCGTGCTTCAGCGTCCGATTCGGTATGCCCACATCACGGATGAGCAGTGGGAAGAGGCCATGAAAGGTCACATCAATCCTCACGCGCTCGATCATCTGTCGCATCTCTGGCGATACTTTCGATCAATTGAAAGTCCCAGCGAAGACGCTCGCGAAGTTACCGACACAATCAGAAGCGTCACGGGAACCAGCGCGCAGACTCTCGATGAATTCTTCAGAGCCAACGCGGCGGAATTCGGTGGTGCTGCGGTTGCAACCTGAGTCGGGCGGCAGACATCCATTCACGTATTCCGGGTGATTCGCTGTCATGGACCAGGTTGATCTTCGACAAGTTGGCGCTAGATTGCCTTTCAATCGATGATCCGGCTTGGACTTTGGCCATGTTGTGCGGAACCGCAAAGCGGGCGCTACCGCTGGCTCTTCTCAGGTACGGTCTCCGGGGGCCATTCCAGGCTGGCGTTGGTCGGCTGGCCTCCTGCCTCTTTCCTTGCGAATCTGCTTATTCACATACATGGCGGCATCAGCGGACTTGAGAAGAACATCCTTGAGCGAGCCGTCTTCTGGATAGACGGCGATGCCGACGCTCGCCGAGCCATGGACGACATATCCTTCCGCGGCAAAGGGTGCGTCAAGACATCGCTCCAGGCGGAGAGAGATCTCTTCCACCTCCACCCGGTTTCGCACCTGAGGTAAGAGAACAGCGAATTCGTCGCCTCCGAGACGCGCGAGCATATCGAAAGCGCGCAGCTGGTGTTTCATGCGGGTTGCCACTTCCTGCAGGTACAGGTCGCCTACCTGGTGGCCATAGACATCGTTCACCTGCTTGAAGTCGTTCAGGTCGATGTAGATCAATCCGAAGACACCTGCATTCTGGTGCGCAAACTCGATTTGTTGATCCAGATGTCTTTCCAGCGAGAACCGGTTATGGATGTCGGTGAGCAAATCGAACTCGGAGCGGTGGACGAGATCGGAATAGAGCCGCCGCGTTTCAATGGCAAGAGCGGCCAGCGCCGCCGCCGTTGAGATCGATTCTGACTCGTTAACGCCAGGAGTGGTGTCCGAACCCAATGCGACAAAGATCGTTCCCAGCGCGGGTCCAGAGTGGGCAGGAATTGGCTCCTGGACAACGCGGAGCGAACTCAGGCTTGGCGGGCACTTTCCCAGCTGCGCTCCGTCGACGATCTGGCACCAGCAGGGAGCACCCAGGAGCTTGAAAGAGACCATTTCCGTGATTTCCTCAATGATCTCAGCGAGAGGACGAGAGCCGCTGATATCTTCGAGGATCCGGCTGCGCCGGCGCTCCATATCGGCTTGCACAGTTTTCTCACGGCGCACTTTGCGTTCCATAACCCAACCCCTGGCACCCGCGGCAAACAGCAACACGAGTAGCACGCTGGCAAGAACGATGAGATTGCGAACGTTCAACAGGGAAGGGCTGGCTACGATCTCAATATCATCAAAGGAACGCAACAGGATGTTGAAAGGTACTTCTTGTTCGGTAGGGTCGATATTATTCGCCTGGATAACCATGCAGATTCCGCTAACCCGAATCCGGGTGCCCAGCGGAATTTGCCTCATGGGCGGAAGCTGTCGGTTGCCCGGAAGATGGCGATAAATCGCGTTGAAGAGTTTGCCGTTTGAGGTCAGAACAAACTCGTCCTGGGAGTCCTCCCGGACGGCAGCGATCACCTTGCCCTCGAAGGAAATCAAATCGTTCTGATGGCCATCCGGGTCACCGCTGTTCCAGGTGGCCAGTTGCCGCCATGTCGATGGCTGCGGTTGGACGGGCGCGAAAACATCGCTGTCCTGGATTTCCCCGTCCGTCAAAGCCAGGAAGCCGTCCCGAGCATCAGGAAAGCCAGTAGCGACCGCAATATCTCCAATGCGCATGGGATTGCTGGAGTGGGTCGTGATCCACAAGCTTCTGGTTCCGCTTTGCAGGACGACTGCCGACCCTGGCTGATAGTAAGTGATGGTTCCCTGGACCCGGACTCTGCGCGTCAGGTCGTGTAAGTTGGAACTGGCCAGAACCTGGTCCATGGGCAAGATCGGGAGCGAGTCTGGACTCACCGCTGCTCGCTTCAGAACTTTCACGTCCGCAAGCGTGGGAACCTCAAGAAGAATTCCGACGAGTTGCATTTTGCTGTCGAATTTTCCAGATACAACTCCAGTAACTTCTACCTCGGCGTCCAGAAGTTCCTTGAGATGGATCGCGTCAGCACCGGCGACTGTCGCATCGATAGAGCCCTGGTCCATGGTCAATTTCAGGTAAACACCCTGCATATCCCCAAAATTCACCGCGTCCGCACTGCGAACCGTCGCTCGAACAGACACCCGCAGGCAGTCACGCTCCGCGCGAATCAGCTGCCCGAAGTCTGCTGACATTGGCTTGGGTAACGTCCCGTGACTCAACACCTTAACGCTTTGACTGAGGACATCCGTAGTGAAGCTGGCTCTTGTGACACCTGTTACTACTACCCGGTCTCCAGGGGCCAAAACTTCGTTTTGCTTCGTCTCCACATAGATTGCCTCGCCACCCTCCTGAACGAAAAGGTCGACGTTGCTCGGGCTGTAATAGGTGACAGTGGCCTCGAATGCAACCGGCAGACCGCTTTGCGCCTGTTCCTTGGTCAGGGAGTGGATGGCGTGCAGCGTGGTGAGCGGTGCGGGCGCCGCCGCATCGGCATTCGAGATCCATGCGGCAGCCACCGCCACCAAGATTAAGCCGGGGAAGCGTAACCATGACGGAGACATGTGTAAAGCATACTCCGGATACTGGGCTCTAGACAGAATGTTTACCCTGTGGGCGATTGGAATTGGCGCCCCCAAAAGCGAAATTGCCTCGTAAGCTGCTCTTTACCATTCCCGGCGTAGCGCGGGGATGTGCCGGTAACATGGACCTGAAACCGAAAATAGAGCGACGATGAGAACGGAACTTTTACGATTCAACGGTACTGTCGAACGCGATCCCGCCATCGATGCGTGGATGAAAGAGCATCGAGACGAATTGGGAGCTATCGCGCATACATGGTTTGAGGTAATGCGAAAATGCGGAGACGAAGTTCGGGAGACATTGCATGACGGCTGTCCCGTTGCATGTCTTGGCGACGTGCCCTTCGGCTACGTCAATGTATTCACTTCGCACGTAAACGTGGGTTTCTTTCAGGGCGCAACGCTCCCGGATCCAGCCCGGTTGTTGCAAGGCGCCGGCAAGTTCATGCGCCATGTGAAATTGAGACCGGGCACGGCCATCGACGACGCATCCCTCCGCAGGCTAATCGAGGCGGCGTACTCGGAAATAAAGGCGCGCATAGAAAACGGCTAGCTCGGAGCCAACCGGACATTTGCTATGCTTCAGCCTCTTCGGTCGATTACTTCTTCTGCTCTAGATAGGCGATGACATCCTGCCGTTCCGCTGCTTTGGGAACACTGAAGCTCATATTGTTGTCGGGGATCATCCGATCCGGATCGCTCAGCCATTTCTCGAGAGTTGCCTCATCCCAGGTCACGCCTGACTTCTTTAATCCTGCCGAATAGGTGAACCCGGATACGCTGCCTGCTCTGCGGCCATACACTCCGGCGAGTCTGGGACCTTCGCGGTCTACTTCCAACGCGTGACAACCTGTGCATCGCTTCTCGAATATTGCG
>Ga0302226_10003171_pt1 | contig 11313 bp, 9 predicted proteins | sample II_Palsa_E3_3_FD_193524 | JGI IMG/M metagenome (GOLD analysis project Ga0302226, IMG submission 193524) | Peat permafrost microbial communities from Stordalen Mire near Abisko, Sweden - II_Palsa_E3_3 | ecosystem: Environmental > Terrestrial > Soil > Palsa > Peat permafrost | place: Sweden...
ACTCAGCAAAAGCGGAGACGACTCTCTCGAATGCGCGAAAGACATCGACGGAGAACTCCTCATGATCTGGGGCCGACAAGATCCACACATACCCCTCGAAGGACGCATGGCCGTCCTCGCCCGCCTCAACGAACTCGAGAAGAAGTTCAGCTGGCACGAAGTCAACGGAGCTCACGCCTTCATGCGCGACGAAGGCCTCCGCTACGACCCCGAGCTCGCCTACAGTCTCTACGGTCTCGTCTTTGATCTCTTCCATCGCAAACTAAGCGAAGGCGACCAGACCACCCAACCCGCCTCCATCAACAAAACCTGACGAACGAGCCTTCCGGCAAACTCTAGCCAGGTCGCGGATTGAACTGAGTACAAAGCGCGAACGTCTTCTCCAGGTGTTCAATAAAGACCCGAACTTTGGTGGACATCCGACGGCTGGCAGGTCGCACAGCAAGGATCGGCACTGTTCGCTCAAATGGAGTCAGAAGACGAAGGACGGTACCTTCTCTCAGCTCTGCGGCGAAGAGCCATGCTGGTGCCTGCGCAATCCCCAGATGTTCAAGAACACCCATTCTCATCTGTTCAATATCGCTGGTTCGGAAGACTCCAGTGGGAATGACACGCTTCGCGTCTTTTCCTGATCCCAACTTCCATGGCTGCACGGCCCCCCGCTCGACAAAAACGACCGATCGGAACCGGCTAAGCTCTTCCGGCGAACCCGGTGCGCCGTATCGTGAGAGGTACTGAGGAGTGGCCACAAGAATGATCATCGTCTGTGCGAATCGTCGTCCAACCAGGCTGGAGTCAGGGAGATCCCCTGAGTGGATAGCAAGATCGAACCCGTCCTCGATGATCGTTGTCGGGCTCTCCGATGCGGCCATCTCGATCGCAATATCAGGGTAAGCAGCAAAAAAAGCAGACAGCTTCGACACCATATGCAGTCGGGCAAACGTAGGCGGAACAGTCACACGAATAAGGCCCTTCGGCGCTGTCTGACCTCGACCAATTCGTGAAGTCGCGCTCTCAAAGTCATCCAGAATGCGCGAAGCAGATTCGTAAAAATCGTGTCCCGCCTCCGTCAGCACAATCGAACGTGAGGTGCGGTGAATCAGTTCGGTACCCAACTCGTCTTCAAGGACTGCAATCTGTTTGCTGACCGCAGGCTGACCAACTCCACGCTCTTTCGCGACCGCAGAGAAGCTTCCCTTCTCCACTACCCGAACGAACACATGCATCGCATCCAATTTGTCCACATAGACTCCCGATTGCCATACGAAATGGATTGTATTGGGTCCCGCGTGAATTCACTTACCTCTTTCAGCGCGGAGATCGATTACCCCAATGAGGGGGCTCACTGCAGCTCTTTAGTGGCTTGTTCCATAAAGTCTGAAGCATTCCCATATGGAATGGCTGGTATTCCCTAGAAAGCCAAATCGGCATACAGCTTTAATACATCAGATAGTGATCCGGAAGCTTCGAGAAGCACGGCGGACAGTTAAATCATTCACAGAAAGAATCTAAGGAGACTCATGTCTAACCTGACTAACAAAGTGGCACTTGTTACCGGCGGTTCCCGAGGCATTGGCGCAGCAATCGCAAAGCGTCTGGCCGCGGATGGAGCGAGTGTTGCCATCACATACGCGAAGGACGCCAGTGCGGCTTCGGCCGTTGTCAAAGCGATTGAAGGCGGCGGCGGAAAGGCCATCGCCATCCAGGCGGATGGGACCGACGCCAAAGCTATCAACGCCGCTATCGAAAAGACCGTTACTACCCTTGGCCGGCTGGATGTGCTGGTTAATAATGCCGGCACAGCCATTCCGAAGCTGTTCGAGGAGAGCACACTCGAAGAGATCAATCATATGATCGACCTCAACTTCCGCGGCATACTCGTTACAACCCAGGCGGCGCTCAAGCAAATGAATGATGGCGGCCGCATCATCATGATCGGCTCGTGCGTGGGCGAGCGTAACCTAACTCCAGGGCTTGTAGCCTACGCAGCCACCAAGGGAGCCGTGAAGATGTTTGCCCAGAGCTTGTCCAGAGAGGTCGGGGGACGTAGCATCACGGTCAACAACGTCCAGCCAGGCCCCATCGACACGGATCTAAATCCCGCCTCTGGCGATTGGGCGGCGCCCCAGAAGGCCAACACAGCGCTCAACCGCTACGGAAGTGTTGAGGAGGTCGCCGCGCTCGTCGCGTTCGTCGCCGGCCCGGAGTCCTCCTACATTACCGGGGCGAATCTGACCGTCGATGGCGGAACGAATGCTTGAACCAATGCACTCACTCAGTCCACGTGCCTGAGGAAAGAAGCCTCCGTCCAAAAATGGTTGGGAGCCGACGAACTAACGGGTCGGCTCCTTTGACTGCAGGCACCGCCTAAGTTTTATCGTTAGCTGACCAGAAAGAGAGAGGAATGAGTACACTTCAAAACAAAACTGCGCTCGTAACGGGCGCATCAAGAGGAATCGGCCGTGCGACCGCAATCGCTCTTGCTGAGGCCGGCGCACATGTCCTGGTTCACTACGGCCGGTCTGCGCAGGAAGCGGAATCGCTCATCTCTGCAATTCAAACCAAAGGCGGACGCGCAGATGCAATCTCAGCGGACCTGGGAACTCCCAACGGCGCTACGCTGCTCGCCCAACAAGTTCGATCCATCGTAGGCAATCGATTGGACGTGCTCGTATCCAACGCCGGAATCAGCAAGTCCGCACGCATCGCTGATCACACGATAGAAGACTTTGACAACCTCTTCGCCACAAACGTCCGAAGTCCGTTTTTCCTCGTACAGCAACTGCTACCCATTCTTGGTGAGGGCTCCAACATCATTATGATCACCTCTGTCGCAGCCTATACGGTAGTGGGCAAGCCCGGTTTGGAAAACCCTTCAGTACTTGCTTACGCCTCTACCAAAGGAGCGCTCGAGACTCTGGTCAGGAACTGGGCCGCCATTCTCGGGCCACGCGGAATACGTGTAAACGCAATCGCACCCGGCGTAATCGACACGGATATGTCGAATTTTACGAAGACAGAAGCTGGACGCGAAGTCGCGCTGGGGATGCAGGCATTGAAGCGGCTTGGCAAAGCCGAGGACGTTGCCGACGTAGTTGCTTTCTTGGCGTCCGATAGCGCGCGCTGGATCACGGGAGCCAGCATTCCGGTCGACGGCGGCACAAAACTCTAACGCGACGGCGGTTCGAACTCTAGCGCGAGCAACTCTTCCACACGTGGGAGGTACCCATAACCTCCTGGAGTGCGTTCGTCGTCCTTCCGCAAAAACCTTAAACAAAGATCGCAAAAGCCCCGGCCAATCACCGGGGCTTTGCTCTCAGGACGGAGCAACGACTACACCTCCTTTGCTTGGGGAAATTTGTACGCAACCCTTTTAGCATGAACATCTTACGGTTAGAGGCTAGCTGTAACTATAGGATAATAAAATGGTTGCACGCGACACATAAGAGGGCCCATCTGAGCCAAAGAAGGAGTAGTACTATCTCCAGCTCACCGCCAGATGCCACCGCATCTTCCGGTCCATCGTCTTTTCGAGCACATGCGCATACTCCAGCAACTCCGAGAGCACCTGCTCCCCCTCGGTTCCCAGCTGTTGCGGATCAGCCTCCAGTGTTCTCAGCAGCGCACGCACGGTCTTCAGCCCGTCCGCAGGCGAGTACCACTGCGGCGGGGGCAGTCGGCGCAGCAGCTCCTGGTTCCCCGCGCCCTCTTCAATCAGCAGTGACATCGAATTCTCATCCGCCGAAAAAAACTCAATCAGCGGTCGAACTCCAAGCCGGAGAGCCAGCCGCTCCAGCGCATCCTCATGCCGCGCCAGCGATCGTCCGTTGACAAAGATATCGAATCCAGGGTCCTCGCCCTCGACCACAATGTACATGGAAGCAGCCATTGACCAAAGTGTACCCTGCAAAATCCGAGCAGAAAAGTATCAACGAAGAGACAGCATCGTCTCTTCTTCACCAGCCTTGAAAAACACAAGCATTCCTCCACCAGCCGCAAGCAGCATCACTCCGCTGACCATCCTGACCGTCAGCTCAGGCCGCACCAGCACATAACTCTCCAGCAAAGTAAGCAACGGAATCACGAGGTATCGAGCCGCAAAGCGCACAGGCATCATCTCCCTCAGCAGCCACACCAGCAAAACCACCTCCGCCACATCCACCAGCGAAGAAAGCGACACCACCGAAGCCAATTCGCTCCAACCCAAAACGAACTCACCCCGAACCGCACTGCAGACCAGCAGAAACAAAGCATTGCTCAAACACACGATCGCTAGCGCCTCTTTGAAAACCAACCCGCTCAGCAGCCGACAGAGCCACACACTCGACAACCCCACCAGAACCACGGCAAGGCAAACCGCAGCCTGCATCAATCGCCCGCGCAACGACCCCGAGAACTGCAGCGGCAGTAGCAACAGCAGCCCACCAAGCCCCACCAGAGCGGGAACCAAAAACCGGCGAACTCCATGCTCTTCATCCTCAGCCGCAACCGCCATCACCACGACCACAGGAACCATGGCGAACAGAGCAGACCTGCTAATCTCCGGCACACCAAACCGCGCCCACTCTCCCACCACCATGGGAACTCCAAAAAAACCAACACCAGCCGCCGCAACCCGCAGACCAACGCGCCCAAACCGAAGCCGCCCTTGTCCAAATAACGCAACCAGCCCAATCAACCCGTAACGGATACCTTGCAACTCGAGCGCAGGAAGTCCTTCAACGCGAGGAACAATCCAAGAGGTAGCCGACAAGACACAAACCGCCGCAAATGCAATCCACACCGCGCGTCTCGTCATCGCAACTCACCCCAGAGACAGAAAGACCGCGCAAGTGCGCGGTCTCCTGAACATCAAGATACCCTACCGATTACCCCCGCCCGAAGGAGCGCCAGAACCCGATCCCGATCCCGGCCGACGACCGCCGCGGCGGCGTCTTCCGCCACCAGGCCGCCTCTGACCACCAGGTCCATTCGACCCCGGAGCTGCGCCAGCCGGCACAGGAACTGCGCCATCGGCACGATTGAAGTTAGGCTCGTCCGCCGTCTCATCGCCTTCGTCGTCGAACTCCTCCCCATCATCCTCGCTCCCGGACACATCCCCAGCCGCGGCCTCTTGATGATCGTGGCCACCAGGTGCAGCACTACCACCTTCCGCACCAACCTGACCCGGCTCCGGAAGACCAAGCTTCGCGCGCTGTTCGCGCAAAACAGCTTTTCTTGAAAGCTTGATGCGATTGCCTTCAATCGCCAGAACCTTCACCAGAATCTGATCGCCTTCGCGAAGTTCATCCTTCACTTCCTTCACGCGATGCTCTGCGATCTCGGAGACATGCAGAAGACCATCGGTTCCCGGGAAGATCTCGACGAACGCCCCGAACTCTGCAAGCCGAACCACTTTACCGAGATAGGTCTTCCCAATCTCAGGCACAGCAGTCAGATCGCTGATCATCTGGATCGCACGAGCAAGACCATCCGCATCGCTCGAAGCAACGTTCACGCGTCCTGTATCGTCAACATCGATCTTCACACCCGTAGCATCGATGATGCCCCGAATGACTTTGCCTCCTGGCCCAATCAGATCACGGATCTTATCGGTAGGAATCTGTAACGTATGAATGCGCGGCGCAAACTGCGACTTCTCCTGGTTCGCACCCGAGATCACACCGTCCATCGTATCGAGCAGGAACAGTCGTCCCTTGCGTGCTTGCTCCAAAGCCTCCCGCATGATCTGTGGAGTGATGCCCATGATCTTGATATCCATCTGCAGTGCGGTAATTCCGTTGCGCGTACCTGCGACTTTGAAGTCCATATCGCCGTAGTGATCTTCCGCGCCTGCAATGTCCGTCAAGATGGCGTAGTTATCGCCTTCCTTCACCAGACCCATCGCAACGCCGGCAACCGACCCCTTGATAGCAATACCAGCCTGCATCAACGCAAGCGATGCGCCGCAAACCGTAGCCATCGAGGACGATCCGTTCGACTCGAGAATGTCCGACACAACTCGCAACGTGTAGGGCGACTCATCTTCAGCTGGCAGTACCGCTTCAATCGCGCGGAAAGCCAACGCTCCATGACCGATCTCTCGACGGCCTACGCCAGTCATACGTCCAACTTCACCAACAGAGAACGGAGGGAAGTTGTAATGCAGCATGAAACGTCGCTTCTGCTCTCCCTCGTAGCTCTCAAGCCGCTGCGCATCATCCGTAGTGCCCAGAGTCGCACTCACGAGAGCCTGCGTCTCACCACGCGTAAACAGCGCCGAACCATGCACCCGGGGCAATACGCCAACCTCAATGCTAAGATCGCGAATCTTATCGAATGCACGATGATCCGGACGAATCCGATCGTTCAAAACCTGGTCGCGGAAGATCTTCTCGCGCAAAAGCTCATAGTATTTGCTGAGCTTCTTCGCAGCCGCGGCATCGCCCTCAGGCAGATCCTTCTTCAGTTCATCCTTGATCGACTTGACCAAAGCATAGCTCTCAAACTTCGGATGCTTGTCCGTGTCGAGTGCATCCTTCAACTGCGAACCAACCTTGGCACTCAGCCCATTTAGATACTCGTGGTCAACTTCCACCGCGCTGACAAGCCGTTTGGTCTTACCCGCGCGGGCAACCAGATCTTCAATCGCCGCACAAATCTTCTTGATCTGCTCGTGAGCAAATTCGATCGCATCAACCACGCGGTTTTCAGCAATCTCCTTTGCACCAGACTCGATCATCACAATGCCGTCCTTGGTGCCGACGACCATAATGTTCAACTTGCTCTGCGCCCGCTCTGCGTACGTTGGATTCACGACAAACTGCTCATCGATGATTCCGATTCTCACTGCTCCAACCGGCCCGTGAAACGGAATATCGCTCAACGCCAAAGCACAGCTCGCACCATTAATGCCGAGCACATCCGGATCATTTTCTTTGTCCGCAGAGTAGACGAAGGCAACAACCTGAGTCTCATTGCGAAACGCCTCAGGAAACAGAGGACGAATCGGACGGTCGATCTGACGGCTCGTCAAAATCTCCTTCTCGCTGGGACGGCCTTCACGTTTGATAAACCCGCCAGGGATGCGGCCACCGGCATAGGTGAATTCACGGTATTCGACAGTGAGCGGAAAGAAGTCGATGCCTTCTTTCGGGTCCGGCGAAGCGGTTGCTGTTGCCAAAACTACATTATCGCCACTTGAAGTCAGCGCCGCGCCGGGGGCTTGCTTCGCCATACGTCCGGTCTCAAATTTGATTTGCTTGCCGCCGGCAAGCTCAACTGTCACATCTTGTTTCATGTTGCCTCTCTTCTCTCGTTTTCTGTCGATTAAGCTTGAGTCGCGTCATCCATTAATCGGGCGCGAAAAAGCGCAGCTCGACTGCGCGGTTATTGAACCGCCGGCGAGCTGCACTGGGATAGGTCGGAGTTACCCAATAATGAGATTGCACCTCGGATTCCCATCGTCAGTAGCTCCAACGACAAGGTCTTGCTTGACCTTGCACGAATAGCAGCCGACTGAGAACAGGCCGTGTATGCTCCCATAGTTTGAACGGTATCTCCGGGGGAAATGCGGTTACTTGCGGATTCCGAGTTTGCCGATGACCTCGCGATAACGGTCCGCGTCACACTTCTTCAGGTAATCAAGCAAGCGGCGGCGCTTGCTCACAAGCATCAGAAGTCCGCGGCGCGAACCATGGTCCTTCTTGTGTGCCTTGAAGTGTTCCGTCAACTCGCCAATGCGCTCGCTCAAAATAGCGATCTGAACCTCAGGACTCCCGGTATCTGAGTCGTGCGTGCGGAACTTCTCAATAATGTCTGTCTTTTTAGCGGATGCCAACACAGCTGTTTCTACTCCTAATCTTCTTTCTAGTTCACTCGTAGTGTCTCAATAAGGATAGCACCGCTAGCCAAACCCGGCAATCAAGGTAGCTCAGCGGTGCTAAGAATTTAGGACACTTAAACTAGATGAATCTTCAAAAACTCAAGCGAACGCTCTCGCGCAAGCTTCGCAGAGGCAGCGTGGTAACTATTTGGATCCAAGTCGCGATTAAACGCATGACCCGCGCCTTCATAGACGAAGATCTTCACCTCAGGATGTGCCGAGCGAACCGCCTCGATCTGATCCTGTCCAATATGGCTGTCACTCGCTCCAAAATGGAGCATCACCGGACAGCTTGGTTCCTCTTTAGCCACCGCGCCAACTCCACCTGCGTAATACCCCACACAGCAAGCAGGTTGCATATCGTAGCTCTTGCCGCGCGTCGCTACCAGCCAACTCGTCATGCCGCCATAGCAGTAACCGATCACACCAATCTTCTTCCCTGCCGCTTTCGCCCACTCATAGGTGGCAGCCACGTCCATCAGGGTCGTCTCAGGTTTCAACATGCCGTAGAAGTTATAGGCCCGCTTCATGTCCTCAGGTTGGTAGGTCAGCTGAACACCAGGCTCGAACCGATCAAAGATCGCAGGCGCAACCACCAAAAATCCATCTTTAGCGTACCCATCAGCCACGCTCTGGATATGAGCGTTGATTCCAAATATCTCCTGCACCAAAATCAACGTGCCTATCGCTTCTCCACTTGGCCGTGCAACGTACGCACTAAGCACATGACCGTCATTCGCTTTTAGCTTTATCCATTCACTCATAGCTTCAATCATATCGGATACATTGCGGGAGCTTGTGGGCGCCGGTTGTCAAAAAAAAGTAAACGTTGGTCGCCGTGCATCTGACAAAATCTCAACCGCGAGCAGTACTTATTTAGTGGCAGGATCCGAATAACTCTTGATCTCTCGGGTCCACCGAAGAAATCGCATCAATTGCCTTTTTTCTTTCCAGAACAGGTTCCAAAAGTCGCGAGCACGAATAGTCTCTGCACGTTGGCCAGAGTATGTCTCAAGTCTCCATCGCAAATAGGGGCTTCGCCACGGTCTCAACCTGTAACCCCGCGCCGCGTTCCAAAGAAACTTGATCTCTTCAAATATGGGAATGCTCACTCTTCGAGTATAGGCAGTCACGACCTTCGAGTGTTTCTTTCAATGAGGTCCAAGCCATTGCATGTCGTACAACCTAAGCGGTTCACAAACCTGTCAACCCCTAAAACAGCTCAACCCTAAGCAGCACAGTCACATACGCGTTGCGCATTAGTTATGTCCAACTTGGTATCCTTAACTAGAAGCAATAGAAGAAGGCAACATAAATTGTGTTTGCGCACGCTGCTGTCGTGCTAACAAGTCTTCTGAATCGAATACTTTACAAATAAAGTATTCGTAATCAATAATTTACGCATTAACGCAACCGGTAAGCTATTGGAAATAAGTACTTTAGCACTAAATCAGTACCCTGGGGGAGGGTAAGGTTACAAGTCCAAAATTCCGACATATCACTCTCCCGGCGAGTTATCCCGTCTACCTTAACATCTGGAAGAGGTCTTCCTGATTTCCCAGGCTGCTGATGACGCTCAGGAGTGCTTGGTGTTGAGTCTCGGCGGACGATAACTGACTTGCCACAACCTCAGGATTCGCAGAGACCAGCCCGCTTTGCGCCACTACAAGTTGGCTTTCAGAGGTCTGCGCGAATGTGGTCGCAGAGTTGAGTCGGCTCAGGGAGCTGTCGAGCGTACTTCGTTGATCAGATAACTGCCCAAGAGCAGTGTTCAGAGCAGCAGTGTCGGTTGTAATGGTCGCAGTCGAGGCACTACTCGAAATGTCTCCGATCAACTGGCTTAGAGCGCCGACAATCCCAGTGGAGCCCGAACCAAAGACAGAAGAACCTGGGAGATTGATTTGAAGCTTTTGCCCGCCTGGCACTTCAAGATACTGCACGTTGGTGTCACCGTTATAGGTAGTTGTTGGAGGAGTCGTGGACGTATCGAGAGTAAACGGCTTAACGGACCCCTGACTTCCGCTAAATAGAAATTGCCCTTGATAACTTGTGTTCGCCAGCGAAACTACTTCACTGAGAATACCGTTGAGAGACTGTGCGACGCTAGCATTGTCTGATGAGTTCTGAGTGCCGTTGCTGCCTTCTACGGCAAGTGAGAGGGCTTGCGTCACTTGAGTTACCACATCGCCTAGAGTCGAATCGGCAACTTGCATCATCGAAGCCTCTCCAGAGGCTGATTGAACGAAGGTGTCGGCCTGATTGATCTCGCTGGCAAGTAGGGTGCTTTGCGCTGCGGCAACCGGATTGTCCTGAAGCGATTGGATACTCAATCCGTTCGAAAGCTCTGACGTTAGGTTGTTGATGGCAGAACTGGATTGATTCAGAGCCCCTGTCAGACTGCTAAGGTAATTCGGATCTACACGCAAAGTACACTCCTGAATTCGTAGTTAGTTGAGTCGAAGGTTGCTTCTTCCTAGGTCACGGTAGTTTCTTCACCAAGGTTGATGGCGCTCGCCATGAGCGTATCAACAATTGAGAACACCTGAGAGGCTGCTTGGTAGGACCGTTGGTATTGCGTAAGGTTTGCCGCTTCTTCATCGGAAGATACAGACGAGAGTGAATCACGCTGCGTTGTAAGCTGGGTGAGCGCAGCCTGCTGCGTTGTATTGTCCGTCGTTACCGCAGAAGCGTCGCTGCCAACCTGATCAAGAAATGAAGCGAGGAAGTCGGTAGCAGTCTGGCTCCCAACCACATTCGTTGTAGAAAGATCTGCAAGAGCCGTAGCATTATCGTTCCCAGAAGTCCCTTCGCCAACAGAAGCCGCGGCTACGGCTCCTGGGGCTGTTGCAGAAACAGAGATCGATGCAGCGGAACCAGTTGCGCTGCCTGGCAAGCTAAATATGGCCTGGCCTGGATTCCCGCTACTGTCCACTCCCTGCTCGTTCTGTTGATTCACTGCAGTTCCAAGAGAAAAAGCTAGGTTATCTAATGCTGTCGAATAGCTCGGCAAGTACTGATCCCTCGCTTGCAGAGCACCGCCCAGATCTCCCCCAGTGAGATTTGAAGTCACATCTTGTGGCGGATTACCTGCCAGAACGTCAGTGTTGCCAGCTACCTGAGTAGTATTGACCTGAAATGACTGATCGCCGCTAACCAAAACTGCTCCGCCGCTAGTCGTCAGAGAAATACCATTCTGTGAAGTTGAAATCTGATCCAATCCAACCAGTTGAGACAGCTGGTCGATATCTTCCTGCCGTTGATCTTCGAGAGTGCCGGCATCACCATTTGGACTGCTACTGGCAATCTTCGCATTCAGAGAAGCTATCGAAGACGTGAGCGAGTTTATCTGACCTACATCACCTGCGACTTGTTGATTGAGACTAGCCGATACCTCAGATATCTGACTTGACGCAGTATTGAATGCGCCAGCTAACGCAGTGGCTGAAGTT
>Ga0302226_10003172_pt1 | contig 11308 bp, 15 predicted proteins | sample II_Palsa_E3_3_FD_193524 | JGI IMG/M metagenome (GOLD analysis project Ga0302226, IMG submission 193524) | Peat permafrost microbial communities from Stordalen Mire near Abisko, Sweden - II_Palsa_E3_3 | ecosystem: Environmental > Terrestrial > Soil > Palsa > Peat permafrost | place: Sweden...
TAGCCAAGCTTTTGAGTATATAATCGGTGGGATGATGCACAAATTCTGTTGCCTTTTTTTTTTTCTTGTCCGGTTTGCCTACCTCCCCCCCGTGTGCCCTTTGGAGACGACGATGACTCTCTTGACCAATTTCAGGAGCGGGGCAAGGTTTTGCTGAACGGATTCCTTGATCTGGAAAGCGTTGTGTCTTGCCGAAAAGTGCTGCCGGCTCATTTAATCGATGAATAAGACGGGGATTGCTTTACCATGAGGACAAGGACATCGTTTTGGAAGAGATGCGCCCGCGCGACCAGGTCGTTGATGTGGATGTGCCCGCGCTCGTGCGCTTTGGAAGGCGCGATTTCATCTGTGATGTAGGTGCACTCGACCACGAGGATCTTGGCCTCGTAGCAGAGCGGGTGGCGATCGAGAGCCTCTGCGGTTGTGTCCCCCGTAACGCACAGCACGAGCGTGTCCGTCATGTCGTGGGTGTACTCGCCATTCCTCCTCCTCGCGGCGATCTCGTGCCCGGGCAGGCCCATCAGCTCCGGCTTGAGCTTGAACGATCGCTTGGTAAACATGTAGCCCTGGCTCTGGACGCGATGGACCGTGGCAAACGCAACCACGCTGACGCCGCGGAAGAGCTGCACAGGGACGTTGTCACTGGGTGCCAAGGGCACGATCTCGTGCGCAATCTGCGACTCTTGCAGCTCCTCTGTGGCCTCAAACAGCCGCTCTAGCTTGGGCACGGTCGCGGGGGCGCAGTAGTAGCGCGCAGGCTTGATCGATCGCAGCCGCCGCAGCGCCGCGTGCTTGGTGACGCCGTGCACGTGGTCGATGTGCGTGTGCGTCACGAACACACGCTCGGCCAGGACCACCTGCTCCTCCGGCACACAGCCCATGTCCACCACGATCGCACACCCGTCGATGTTGGCGTACACGCACGTCTCCTGCCCGGCCACGGACGACACCAGCAGGCGCACGTTGTGGTCCCTGACCTCGATGGATTGCATCACACACACACACACAAAAAAAATAATGCCTAATTGCAATAATTAGGCTGGTGAACGAGGGGCCCAGATCCTGTTCAGTCTGTTCGGGTCTGCCTTGTCGCGCTTATTTACATTGAAACATGCCGGTTTATTTCTTGTTTTTTATTTTTTATTTTGTAATTTTTGTAATTTTTAACGCCAATCAGTCGGCCGTCGGCGCTTTTTGAATGGGCTCGGACCGATTGGGGATGTGCGGAGGCCAGTCCAAGTGCACCTCGACGACGTCGAGCTGGAGGATGTCGGTCTTGCAGCCGAGGAGGGTGCCCACGTTGGGCTGCGTGCGGCCGAAATCGCCATGGACAAACTCCTTGATGTACGTGCCGGCCTGGGTCGTGAGGTCCAGCGTGAGGAAGCGCCGGTTGACGAGCTGAGCTGACATGCTGTAGATGGTCTTGGGCCTGATCGAGCTCGTGCGCCGGTGCAGGACGCGCACGGGGGTCGCCTGCTGGACAACCAGGTCCTTCTGCGACGAGATCAGGTCTGCGTCGGCCTGGGTGAGGTCGCGGTCGGCCCACACGACACAGCGGTACGTCTTCTGCTTGGTCTCTTCTCCGTCCTTGAGGACCTGCCGGTCAATCCTGTTGATGGAGATACACGTTGGATTAATTCCTAGGAAAACATGCTATACCTATCGATGAGCTGCAGGTCGCGCACGCCCAGGACGCCCTCGTTGTCCTCGTTGATGGCCAGCTGGAGACTGGCCAGCTCCTTGTCGGCCAGGACCGACTTGCGCGGGTTGAGGATCTCGAGGATGAACGGCCGCCCGCTGCCGAGCATGCGCACGTCAATGTCCTCACGGCCCGACGACTGCAGGACGGTCTCGTCCGCACGGAACGCCTTGGCCACGTGCGAGCCGATCCTCTCGTGGAGCGACGGCGCGTTGGTCTTGATGGCCCACGCGGTCTGGCTGAGCGATCGCACGTACTTGTTGTACCGCCCGGCGACGTACACGGGCTCGCGCGCCACCTTGATGTCGAGCGTGTATGCTTCCCTGGGCGCCACAGGGGTCCTGGGCACGTGCTTGCGCAGCGTCGCAGCGTCCATGGTGCTGAGTGTGTCCACCACCGTCGTGATCCCGCGACGCTGCTCCTTTTTGCGCAGCCCTGGCGGGTTGGCCAGGTCCACGAGGAACTCGGTCTCCTTGGCCGACTCGGCGTGCTCAAACTGGAGCTGCAGCTGCAGGGGGCTGTGCGAGTCCTGCACCTTGTCCATGGCCTGCTCCAGACGCGGCACGAGCAGCGCCTTGAGGGCCTCCTTGACGTCGACCGATGCGGCAGGCCGCGAGGGCGGTTCAAGATGGGCCAGCATGGCGTGCTGCCGAACGGTCGTGCTCGCGGGCACGTTGACAGACAGGTTGAACGTGCGCCCGTCATAGTCCTCGGTCTTGATCGCGTGGGTGATGCGCTCCATCATGCCGGGGTCCTCGGTCACGCTGAGCAGACCAAGGCAGACGGCGCACGTGGGCGGTTGGGGCGACGACGAGCTCAACAGACGCGGCGACGACATCCACGAACGGCCATCGACGATGCGGGCGACGCAACGAGCGCACGTCCCGGCAGCTTCAGCTGCGGCGGCCACAGCGGCTTGCATTTCTCGTACGCGGCGAAAAAAATTGCACAATACAATGGCTAGGATTGAGTTTGCTCTTCCGTTTGGTGAGCATCGTCGGATGAGGCCACGGCATCGGCCCCGCCTTCGCCGCCGTCGACGACGGCCGAGGATGAAGCACCCTCGTTTGCGGGGTCGCCTGACAAGGGCTGTGTCTCGACCGCGTCGTCGTCCAGAAGGGGCACGGGAGGTGACTTGAGCGAGAGGGTGCTGGGTGTGGCGCTGAGGACGCCGGTGCTGCTAGCCTTGACGGCGGGGTACTGGTCGCGCAGGGTCTGGATATAGTTGACCACTTCGACGTCGACCTCGGCCTTCTTCGTTGCAATGTCGTCCAGGAGAATCGCGCGCATCTGCTCGCGCTCGCCCTCGCGGCGCTTGCGGTCCTCTTCGTGAGCGGCTTCCATCGACGCGAGCTTGGCCTTGAGGCCGTCGAGGGCCAGCAAGGACGTTGCCACTATCCAAAAAAAAAAAAGCTTCACATGTTTGGGGGTGTCTTCAATCCGTGTACCATGCTGCGAGACCTCTGGCATGTGCAGCTGCAGCAACGAGTACGAGGTGTTGGTGTGGCCCGTGTCCAGCTTGGACAGCAGCTCGATGCTTGCGTTGAGATTGTGCAGTTCGCGGTTGCTCCGCTTTGTCTGAGTGCGCCAATGTTTGGTCTTTCGTGGTCCTGTGGCTCTTTTCAATTACCTCCAGTTCGCGCTGAAGATACTTGAGCTCGAGATCACACCGTCCGCTGTGATCAAACAGCGCAGAGTGGAACACGCCCAGGCCTGTCCCAAGCAATCGGGCGTCAGTCTCTCCGTTGCCTCAGCATCTTTACCTTTGGCGACTTCCATTCCCAGAGCAATCAAGAAGAAAGATGGCCGCATTGTCCGAATCACCTTGGGCTGACCGCAAGCACCCTGACGTGCTGTGCCTCTTTGACGTCGATGGCACGCTCACGCTGGCCCGCCGTGTATGTCTTCGGTTGCGCCCCCTTGGCTCGTTTCCACTGAAACAGCGTAATACACAAAAAACACGTGACACGACAGCTGGTCACGTCCGACATGCTCCAGTTCCTCAAGGACCTGCGCAAGAAGGTCGTCATTGGCTTTGTCGGTGGCTCGGACCTGGCCAAGCAGAAGGAGCAGCTGGGCGAAAACGGTATGTGCATTCGTGGCTCGTGAACAAGTGGACGCTGAGTGTCGTGCTGATCCTAGTCATCGAGCTCTTTGACTACGCCTTCCCCGAGAACGGCCTACAGGCCTACAGGAAAGGCCATCTGCTTACCTCTGAGGTGAGTGCGAGACTCAGCGTGTCGTCTAATATCCGTTGGGCATTACATAGAGCTTTATCGGATGGATTGGCGAGGAAAAGTACAAGACCTTTGTCAACTACTTGCTCGCCTATCTGTCCAAGCTCGACATCCCCAAGAAGCGCGGCACCTTTATCGAGTTCCGCAACGGCATGATCAACGTGTCTCCTATCGGGCGCAACTGCTCGTACGCTCTTTTGTGTTTTTATTAATAATTATCTTGTTCTTGGGCCATCTAGGCACGCCGAGCGCGACGAGTTTGAGGCGTACGACAAGATTCACGGCATCCGCAAGGCGTTTGTCGAGGATCTCAAGAAGACCTTCCCCGACCTTGGCCTGACCTACTCGATTGGTACCAATCTCCACTCAGTCTTCTCGTTAATTTATTCCTCCAAGGCGGCCAAATCTCCTTTGACGTCTTCCCGACCGGATGGGACAAGACCTACTGCCTCAAGCACGTCGCAGCCGAAAGCTTCAAGACCATCCACTTTTGCGGTGACAAGACGTTTGAAGGTGGCAATGATTTTGAGATCTTCCACCACCCGCTCGTCACCGGCCACGCGGTCACCAACCCCGACGACACCAAGGCCATCATGTCGGAGCTCTTCTTCAAGACCGCGTAAAAGTCGTCACGGGCATTTTTTTTAATCGACAATCAATGCGTAAAAGCTGACATTTTCCAAGATGAAAATTTTGAGGGAAATCGATGCGCGGTCTCCTTTTGATACATGCGTATCTTTTTTTAACGGACAGAATCGCTTGCTTGGTGGCTCCCAAAAATAAAAAAAAGGACGACATCTTTTTGTTTGCGTGTGATGCTAAAAATAGCAAGGGGGAAAAATACTATTTTTTTTTTTTTCAGGCAGCACTGAAAGCACGAGCAGTTGGGAGGGCTTGTTGTGTCTGGCTTTTTTCTGCGCTTGCCACCCCCCCCAGCAGCATTCTGCCCCGGCGAAAGGGACGCGTGCGGACGGGCGGGCGCACACCTCGGACAGCAGCCCTTTTCCGACGCGGCAACCAAGGCCTTCTAATTTTTTTTTAAAAGGCAAAAGGGAAGAGGGTTGTTTTTTTTCCCTCTTGCTTTCGCTTTTTGCCTTGCGCACTTTTTTTTGTTGCCCTTTGTAAAAGTTCCCTGGCTATGCGGCGCGGGTGGTGGAGGCGGTGGGTCGCGTCTGGTTGTTTTTTTTTTGGGTCGGGCACGCGATTGATTTCTCAAACGACGGAAGTCGGGGATGATTTTTTTTTTCTGTGCATTTCCGAAGAAAGTGTTTTCCTGACCTCCTTCCTACGCTTGTGTCTTTCGTGGACCTCGACCGTGGTCGTTCGGAGTTTGTGATTAGCTCGCTCCGGCAGTCTAGTCCCCTGTGCTTTTTTTTTCCACGAGCAACAAGAACACTAACTTTGACTCTTTTTTTTTTTCCTGCAGGCTTTTTTTGTTATTTGGGAGCCATGCAGACAATTAAGTGCGTAGTGGTCGGCGACGGTGCCGTCGGCAAGGTGCGTACTCGTTGGTTTCGTTTGGGGGGTGGGGGGATGGAGGAAGGGACGGTGGTTTTTTTTTTCTTCTTGTTATTTATAGTGTTTCTTACCATGTTCCCGTTCTCTTTTCGCCGTCGTACTAGACTTGCCTTCTTATCTCGTACACAACCAACAAATTCCCGTCCGAATACGTCCCCACGGTAACGTTTGCCTTGATAATTTAATTTTTTTTTTTGGTTGGGAGTGTGGACACGTCCTGATCGCTTTCTTCCCTTCGTTTTCTCCCTTTCTTTCCCCTCGCTGGCTCGTGAAAATAAACAGGTCTTCGACAACTATGCAGTAACAGTGATGATTGGCGACGAGCCATACACCCTTGGTCTGTTCGACACTGCTGGTATGTTTACTGCTTTTTTTTTCTCCTCTGTCCTGCTCGCGTGTGTTCATTCTGTCTGACCATGGGATACAGGTCAGGAGGACTACGACCGTCTCCGCCCTCTATCGTACCCCCAAACGGATGTCTTCCTTGTTTGCTTCTCGGTTGTGAACCCCGCATCGTTCGAGAACGTCAAGGAGAAGTGGTTCCCCGAAGTCCACCACCACTGCCCCGGTGTCCCCTGCCTCATCGTTGGCACGCAGATGGATCTCCGCGACGACCCGACCTTCATTGAGAAGCTTTCCAAGAACAAGCAGAAGGTAGCTTTTTTTTTTCTTTGTTGTGGTAATTTGATCTCATTTTTTTTCTCCCGCTTGTAGCCCGTCTCGATCGAGCAAGGAACCAAGCTCGCAAAAGACCTCGGTGCCGTCAAGTACGTCGAGTGCTCTGCCCTCCGACAGAAGGGTCTCAAGGACGTTTTCGATGAGGGTAACGATTGCTCAATGAACGAATCGCCGGGTTACTGAAAGAGTTATTTTTTTTTTTTCCTTAGCCATCCTTGCCGCATTGGACCCCAACGCAAACAAGGTCAAGAGCTCAAAGAAGTGTATGATTCTCTAAACGACGACAGCAAAACAAAAAACGAAGCACATCATCCCCTCCCCTTTCCCCTCCCCCCCATTTCACCACATGTTCTCTCTTTTTGTTTTCCTCTGTTCTCTTTGCTTGTTCTCTTATAAGGTTCATTCCATCGACTATATTTCTTGTTTCTCGTCGTCTTCTTTATATTGTTTGTTTGCTTTAACGCAGTGACGCAAGAAAGGAGAATTCGTTAACTGCTGATCGACTTTTTGTTATACATTTTTACTGGACGGCCTCTTTGTAAACGACTTCCACGCTGCAGTGTTGGCTTCGAGCTTGCCCGACTCTGCCCGCCTTTGCAGGTCGGACTGCAGCCTCGCGCGATGGGCCTGCTCAATGTTTTCGTGCCGTGCCTTTTTCGCCTTTGCCTTTTGATCGGCCAGCTCCCTCTGCCGCTCGATCTCCTCCTTGAGGTCGCGGTCAAACGCGCTCAGCTCCTCGTCGATGGCGTCAATGTCGATCAGCTCCCACCACTCGCGGTCGCGTTTCCGTCGAGACCTCTTCACTGTTTCTCCGGCTGCTGCTGCTGCTGCTGACGACGACGACGACGACCCTGCCGCCTTGTCACGCGTCTCGTCCTCGGGTGATGACTTGCGCACACGCGACGGCAACGACCGGTAGTACATCTGCTGCGATGCCTCGCTGGCCAGCGTCTCGAAAGCAACCGATATCCTCTGGAAGGCCTTGTGCGCATCCTCGTGGTTGGCGGCGGCCTGCTTGTCCGGGTGCACAAGGAGGGCGCGCTGCTTGTACGCCGCCCTCACCTCGGTGTAGCTGGCGAGCTGGATCGGCAGTCCCAGGGCCTCGTAGTGTGTCGTGGCCTCGAGCACGTCTTTTGCATTCATCTCTCGAAAGAAAATTAAAAAAATGATTCATTCTGTTTTTTTTTTTTACATTTGCAAGTTGAAAACCTTTTAGAAATACTTTTACAAGACGAAGAAAGAAGAAGGAAAAACTTAGTCGGATCGCTGCGAATGATTTTTTTATACGTAGATCATGAGTGACTTGAAAGTTTTAATATTTTCTGGAGTTTTGGCTTGCAAAACGACCGCCCTGGTATCCGCCACGATCGCCACCGCCGCCTCCGTTGCGATTGAACCCGCCCTGACGACCGCCGCCAAAGCCTCCGCCACGGCCACCGCCGCCACGTCCGCCAAAGCCACCTCGGCCACCGCCGTTGTTACCGCCCTGGGGTCCCCACCTTGAGACACCGCCGCGCTGGCCGTGGAACCTGTAGCCCCAAGTCTGGAGTTGTGCGGGGATGGCGCTGTTTGCGCGTTGGAGGACCTGGACGAGTGCGGGCGCGTGCTTCTTGTCGTTCTCGGTGAAGAAGGTTATGGCCGTACCAGTCTCGCCGCCACGGCCCGTTCGACCGATACGGTGGATATAGTCCTCGACGTCGTTGGGGAAGGCATAGTTGACGACGATCTTGACACCCTTGATATCGAGGCCACGGGCGGCGACGTCGGTGGCAATGAGGATGGGCGCACGGCCAGACTTGAACTCGCGCATGACAAAGTCACGGTGCGACTGTTCCTTGTCGCCGTGCAGGGCGTACGCCTGGAAGTTTTTGGCGTACAGCTCGCGCTCGAGCTCGTCGCAGTTGCGCTTGGTGCCCGCAAACACGATGATCTTGGTGTCTGTTGGGTTTTCCTAAATGACAGAGAAAAAAAAAACATTTTTGCTTACTACGGGTCCAAAAAAACATTTTTTTTTTTTAATTATGGGGACATACCTTGAAGATGGTCTCGAGGAGGTCAAACTTCTCGCCCTCGGTGACGATGCGGATGTCCTGAGCGACCGACGTGTTGGCGACGAGGTCTCCGCTGGCGCTGTTGTTGACGTCGATGACAATGCGGTCCTTCTTGAGGAACTCGGCGGCGATGCGCTGGACGGCCTTGGGCCATGTCGCGGTGAAGCATACGGTCTGGTGCTGGGCAGGCATGCCCTCGACAATCTTGCGGATCTGGGGCTCGAAACCCATGTCGAGCATGCGATCGGCCTCGTCGAGCACGAGGAAGCTGACGTCGGCGACCGTGGTCACGCCCATCTCGAGGAGGTCGTTCATGCGGCCGGGGGTGGCAATGACAATGTTGGCACCGCTGCGCATCGCGCGGATCTACGTCGATTACAAATAAAAATAGGATCAGTAATAAATAATAGGAGGAATGTTTCTTTTATCTACCTGGGGACCCTTGGGGACACCGCCGTAGACGCAGACGGCGCGGACGCCGGTCTGGGTAAACTTGCGTGCCTCGACCTCGATCTGGATGGCGAGCTCACGCGTGGGGGCGAGGATGAGGACCGACGGGGTCATGCTGTTGTTCATCGAGTTGATCTTCTGGATGTGCATGATGGCGGGGAGGAGGTAGGCAACGGTCTTGCCCGAGCCGGTCTTGGCGACGGCGATGCAGTCGCGTCCGGCGCAGACCACGGGCCAGCCCTGGCTCTGGATGGCCGTGGGGTGCTTGAACCCGGCAGACTTGAGCTGGCCCTGCACAGACTTGCTGAAGGGCGTCTGGTCAAACGAGGCGACGGGGTCGGGGCAGTTCTGGCCAGACACCTGCACGAGGTGGAAGGCACGAATGCCGTCGGCAGAGAGATCGGTCGGCATGCCAGAGACGGGCTCGGGGGCCTCGTCAGAGCCCTTGGCCTTCTTCTCGGGGGCGTTCTGTAACAGACGGGGATTAAAAATAGCAAGCGAAAGGGGCGTACGATATCAAACACGCCCGCGTCGGGGTCGGCAGCAGACGTCTTGGCCTTCTTGGCCTTCTTGACCTCTGTTGTTGCTGAGCCAGCGGCGGCGGCGGCGGGGGTCGAGTCCTCGAGTTTGCGCTGAAACGAAAGTTTGTTATTATCGTTTTACAGTTGCAACAACAATACCTTTTTGTCGGCGGCGACGGCCACGGGCACGACGCTCTTGTTCTGAGGGATCACTCCAGGCATATTTGGCTCCGTTTCTTGCTTGCTGGTGGCGGCGGCGGCGGCGGTTGCTTTGTGGCGAGAGGCGTGAAAAATGAGACGACCCCAAAAAAGCCATGCGGCCCAATGGCCACATGGCCCCATTTTTTGCCACCCCCAGTTACGTTTTCTATTTTTATTTATTTATTTAGAGGAGCAACGCTCGGCTTTGTCGTTCCGGTCACGGACCCTGTGCCTATGTCGCAGTCTGATTGCGACGGGACCCGCTTTGGAAGCCGCAAAAAAGGACAAAAGCGCTAAAAACAAAACGATTGGTCGAACGCTTCATTTTTTTTTGGGAAAAAAAATAAAAATCCGTGCCGAACAAAATGACCCCTCCGCCGGCCAAGAAACTCAAGACGGCGCGGACCAACAGCAGCGGCAGCACCGGCGGCGCCACGAGCGTGCCTGAGCTGCTTGCATCGACGGACGACAACGTACGTTCTTAACAGCAGCGGCGCGTTTTCTGTTCTTACTGTGTCGTGTTGTTTGTCATTTGTTGTGACTCCCTGTTTCTATTACTCACAGGCGGTCCTCGAACGCTTCCTGCACTTTTTGTCCATCGCGACCGTGTCGAGCGAGGGCGTGATCAGCGGGAGCTACGTCCAGGCCGCCGATTTCCTCGTGGCCTTTGGCGACAAGCTTGGCCTCGAGAGCAAGAAGTTTGAGTACGCCATCGGAAAGCCCATCGTGCTGCTCAAGTGGACCGGACGGGACCCGTCGCTGCCGGCCGTGCTGCTCAACAGCCACTACGACGTCGTCCCCGCTGTCAAGGAGCACTGGAAGACGGACCCGTTCAAGCCCGTGCTGGACGAGGCCAGCGCCGCCATCTTTGGACGCGGCACGCAGGACATGAAGAGCGTGTGCATGCAGTACCTCGAGGCGATTGCACGTCTCAAGGCCGCTGATGCCACGGCCACGTCGCCCTTCCTGCGCACGATCTACCTGTCCTATTTGCCCGACGAGGAGGTCGGCGGATCCGATGGTGCGGCGCAGTTTGTCAACGATTCGCTCTTCAAGCAGCTCAACGTGGGCGTTGCCCTTGACGAGGTACCACACAGCTTTGATGAGGGTGCAAAACAAATTGAAAATAATAAAAAACAATAGGGTCTCGCGTCGCCGACCGACACTTTCACGGTATTTTACGGCGAGCGTGCGCCCTGGTGGTTCACCGTCAAGGCCACGGGACCGACCGGCCACGGCAGCCGCTTTGTCGTGGATGCGGCCGCACAAAAGCTTGTCAATTTTATCAACAAGGCCCTCCAGTTTCGCAAGGAGCAGGAGGACAGGCTCGATCCCGGCTGCTCGCACGGCATTGCAAAGAAACTCGGCGATGTCGTCACGCTCAATCTCACGGCCCTCAAGGCCGGCGTTCCCGGACTGGCCAAGTTTGGTACACCGGCTTTTTTTCTGTGACAAAAACAATTGATGCTTTAATACAGGCGGATTCGCTCTCAACGTCGTCCCGCACGAGGCACAGGCAGGATTCGACGTGCGCATCCCCCCTTCGGTGCCCACTGACGATATCAAGCAGATGCTCGAGGAATGGGTTGCAGCCGAGCCTGGCCTGTCGTATGTTTACTTTCAATACCTTTCCAACTAACATGAAAATGCGAAATAAGGATCGAGTACCACCAGGCCATCAAGGACCACCATGTAACGTCGATCGAGGCAGAGAAGAACCCGTGGTGGGCTGCGTTCCAAACGGTGATGAGCGCCAACGGCTGGGAGATCGAGCCCGAGGTGTTCCCCGCGGCCACCGACAGCCGCTTCTTCCGCCAAATCGGCCTTCCCTGCTTTGGCTTCTCGCCCATGAACAACACGACCATCCTCTTGCACGACCACAACGAGTCCATCCACAAGGACGTGTTCTTGCGCGGCATCGGAATCTACGAGAAACTCATCCCGACCCTCGCC
>Ga0302226_10003173_pt1 | contig 11304 bp, 17 predicted proteins | sample II_Palsa_E3_3_FD_193524 | JGI IMG/M metagenome (GOLD analysis project Ga0302226, IMG submission 193524) | Peat permafrost microbial communities from Stordalen Mire near Abisko, Sweden - II_Palsa_E3_3 | ecosystem: Environmental > Terrestrial > Soil > Palsa > Peat permafrost | place: Sweden...
CAAAAAAAAAAAAAAGCGCAACATGGCCCTCGTCTATCCAAACCCTCGCGCAAGAATTCCTCAACAACCCCGTCAAGGTGATCGTGGGCTCGCAAGACCTTGCCGCTTCGCACTCTGTCAAGCAGATTGTCGAGGTCATCGAGCAACAGCAAAAGGAGGGCCGTCTGCACGAGCTCCTGCAAGACTACCACAAGTCGCGCAAGAACCGCGTGCTCGTGTTTGTGCTGTACAAGTTGGAGGCCGACAGGATCGAGCGCTTCTTGCGCATGAAGGGGTGGAATCCCGGGTCGATCCACGGCGACAAGAACCAGCAGGACCGCACCGCAGCCCTCCAGGCCTTCAAGGACGGCTCACGGCCGCTGCTCATCGCCACCGATGTTGCCGCCCGCGGCCTCGACATCCCCAACGTCGAGTTTGTCATCAACCTCACCTTCCCGCTGACGATCGAGGACTATGTCCACCGCATCGGTCGAACCGGCCGCGCTGGTGCCAAGGGCATTGCCCACACCCTCTTCACGACCTTTGACAAGGTGAGGAGGAGAAAAGATTTTTATTTTGTTTTGTTTTTCTAATTCAGCTTTTTCTGGGTACGTAAGGCACACTCGGGAGAACTCGTCAACGTGCTCAAGGAGGCCAAGCAGCCCGTGCCAGAGAACCTGCTGAAGTTTGGCACGCACACCAAGAAGAAGGAGCACAAGCTCTACGGTGCTCACTACAAGGCGACCGAGGGCGAGCCGATGAAGGCGGCCACCAAGATCACCTTTGACGACGACGAGTAGAATTGCATGAGATAGTTTGTCTTCTATTTGGCATCATAAAAATCGACATGGGATCCCGATGTGAACGAGCCCGGGGTCAGCAGAAGGTGGACGAGCTTGCCAGCCGAGTCCTTCATGGGCACGAGCTTGCTGTCGTTGAATGCCGCCGTGTAGTAGGTGCGCTGTGCCACGTCGCCGATCTGTGACCGGACGGCCAGCTGCATATCATTGTCGAGAGGCCCAGGCGCGTAGTTGAGCGTGAGCACACTGTTGGCCTCCTCCTCCTTGGCGATGACGGCGTAGAGCTGGTCGCGCGCAGCCTTGCCCGCTGCGTACACGCCCCAGTAGGGGAACGGCTGCACGGCCAGCAGCGACGACACGTTGACGAGGACACGCTGCTGGGCGCCGATGGTCTTGCCCAGCTTGAGGAACCACGAGCTCAGCTGCGCAAACGCCGTCACGTTCATGTCAAAGTAGGCGGGCAGGGCACCCACGTCGTAGTCCTGCACCGTGTGCGCAATGTCTCCCAGCGAGCCCGCGTTGTTGACCAGCACGGCTCGGGTCACTGCGTTGCCGAGGACGACGCCGGCCAGTTCCGTCTCCAGCTCGGCCAGCACCGATGGCAGCGTGCGAACCTGCGTCAGGTCCACCGCCTTGACAACGCAGGTGGCCTGCGTGAGCTCGGCAGCGGCCGCACTGAGCGCACTCAGCTCACGGCCCAGCAGGACGACGACCACGCTCTCGCTGGCAGTGGGCGTGGCTCTGGCAGTGGGCGTGGCTGTGGCAGTGGGCGTGGCTGTGGCAGTGGCAGCGGCAGTGGCAGTGGCAGCGGCAGCGGCAGTGGCTGTGGCAGCGGCAGCGGCAGTGGCAGTGGCAGCGGCGTACTCGAGCGCGATCGCCTTGCCCAGGCCCTTACCTCCGCCAGTCACGATGACCACTTGCATTGGCAGAAAGCTTTTTTTGCAACAAAATTCGCGGATTGGCTGGACCGGACTGGCCAATCAGCGCGACCCTTGTCACCGTGTGTGTGTTTTTTTTTTTGGGTGGTTGTTCGTCTGTTGAGGACAGCGTAAGCCCCTCGTGTGCTCTTTCGTGTGCTCTTTCCTTGTGGCCTTGAACTGCGGCTGTATCCAGCGTGGCCTATTGCTCTCTTAATCCCTTTGTTCCCACTCCCTGTAGATCCACCAAAATAGCACACGATGGACGAACTGGACCAGCTCCTGCAGGATTTGAGCGCCCCCAAGGCCCAAACATACGAGCGCACGTCTGTCACCCAGGCGCCCGCCCAGCAGAAGGCGGCGCCGGTCGTCGTTGAGCAGGCCAAGCCCCAAAAGCTCGACTTTAACGAGCTCGACAGCTTGATGGCCGAACTAGGAACGGGCTCGGTCATCGTCAAGCCCGCGCCCAGCGCACCTGCCCCCGCCGCTGCCGCTCCTGCACCCAAGCGTACGTCGCTGCTGCTGCTGCTGCTGCTGCTCGCTAAAAAATAACACGGAAAAAAAATAGCATCCGGTGCCGCGGCTTCGGTCGACGACCTGCTGGCTGAGCTCACCGCGAGCACGTCCGCTCCTCCCAAGGCTGCCGTGGGCAACCAGCCTGCCGCCACCTCCACGCACGAGGACGAGCTGGACTCGATGCTGAGCTCGCTGCAAGGCCTGTCAACGGCCCCCGCAGTTGCTGCGGCGCAACCCGCCCCGGCTGCGGCTGCCCCGGCGCCCGCTGCGGCCAGTCGTCGTAACAATGAGCTCGACAACATTCTCAACTCGCTCGCATCCGAGATGAACGAGATTGGCGCCGCGGGCGACTTCAAGGGACAATGCGCGCTCTGCAAGAAGGCCGTCAGTGGACAGCCCGTCACTGCCCTCGGAAAGGTGCCTCAAATAAAAATATGAAAATAGAAGGACAACTAAAAACGCAATCCTATTATTTCGTTTGTTTTTTTTCCAGACCTGGCATCAGGAGCACTTTGCTTGCCTCCAGTGCCGCAAGCAACTCAACTCGCAGACCTTTTTCGACAAGGATGGCATGCCCTACTGCGAAAAGTGCTACCACGACATGTTTGCGCCCAAGTGCGCCTACTGCGACGGCCCCATCCGCGAGCGCTGCGTCAACGCCCTCAACAAGACGTGGCACCCCGACCATTTCTTCTGCTCACAGTGCGGCAAGCACTTCACCGGCGGTAAGATGCCCAAGCCACGTTGATTTCTAATTTTTTTTTTTAAAAAAAAAAAAACATAAATAAGGCGGCTTCATGGAAAAGGACGGAAAGGCGTACTGCGAGGAGGACTACTTCAACATGTTTGCACCCAAATGCGGCGGCTGCGAGAAGCCCATCATGGCCGACTGCATCTCTGGCCTCGGGCGCCAGTGGCATCCGACGTGCTTTGTCTGCATGGTATTTTTTGCACAGTCTATTTTTTTTTTTTTGACCATCCAACGACAGGACTGCCGCCAACCGTTCACCGGAAGCTTCTTCGAGTACGAGAACAAACCCTACTGTGAGAAGCACTACCACTCGCAAAAGGGCTCGCTCTGTGCATCCTGCCAAAAGCCCGTCGTTGGTCGTTGCGTCACTGCCCTCGGTATGAGAGATTCCTGCAATAATTATTGAAGTATTTTCGATTGTGTTTGCCTCCACAGGAAAAAAGTTCCACCCAGAGCACTTTGTGTGCGCGTTCTGCATGAAGCAGCTCGCAAAGGGCACGTTCAAGGAAAACACGGGGAAAGCCTACTGCATGCCCTGCCACGTCAAGCTGTGGGGTTAACCACGTAACTGTTTGTTTGTTTTTTTTTAAAAAAAAAGCAAAACCCTTTTGACCTTTCCCTGACTTTAGTTTTTTTTTTTTTTCCCACCCCCATTACTTTGTTTCGACACAGTGTAAACGATTAATCCCCCGCGAGAATTTAAAATAAAAAAAAGCATAGATCTATTTATAAAGGAAGAGCTCCGTGGATGCGCCTGAGCTCTGCCACAACCTCGGGGATAAACGGCCGCTCGCTGAGGGTCGGGTTGACCATGCGCTTGATCAGGGCTTGGAGATCCTTTGGGCAGCTCGGGTTCTCGGGCAGGAACGGGACTCGCCACGAGGTCGCGGCAGTGGCAGAGCCGTCAAAGGGCGACTGTCCGTAGAGCGCCGCGTAGATCGAACAGCCAAGGGAGAAGACGTCGGTGCGCTCGTCGAGCTCGGCGTCCGATGCGACCTCAAAGAGCTCGGGTGGCCTGAAGGGCGCGGTGACGGTCTGGGCGCACAGCTCTTGGAGCTGCAGTGCCTGTTTGCGGTCGCGCACGGTGACCCTCGCCGGGACGACGCTGCCGAGGTCGATCAGGATCCCAGTGCCCTTATCGATCAGGATGTTTGCGGGCTTGAGGTCGCGGAAGGCGTGGGGCGTGGGGAGGCTGTGCAGCGCCAGCAGCCCCTCGCAAACGTGCTCAAACACGTCCAGCGCACGGCCGACGTCGCGCTCGCCCTTGTCTATCCTCCCCTGCAGCGATCCCCCCTCGTAGAACGGCAGCAGCAACAGCCCCTCGCACGCCCCGCCCCCATACTCCATGTTGACGTTGTCGCCGTTGACCACGCCCCTGGTCTTGCTGTTGCCCGCAACGGGCACGATGCACCAGTCGATCGCGGGCGCAATGCTCCTGTGCTGCACAAGCTTGTGGTTGAGCGCCTCCGACTTGAAGCTCTATCGGTGCAACAGCGAATTAGTGCGAACGCAGTGTGCTTAACGGACGTACGTCGATTTGCTCTTCCAACACAATGTGCTGGATCTTGAGCGCGTACTGCGTCATCGTGCGTGTCTCCCTCGCCAGCCACACCGTGCCCGACCCGCCCTCGCCCAGCATCTTGGCCAGGGCCAGCTTGCGCCCGTTCAGTGCACGCGTGGCACCAGCCGCCGCGTCGCTCTGGTTTCCACGTGAGAAGAGCGCGCCCATGCCTGGCAAAGAAAAAATCATTTTCATCAGGTGATGAGTGCGGCATCCGGGTACAGGCTCGGCGCTGGTTTCGCACCGTCCGCTGCAGCGACGGCCGCTGGTGCCGCTGGTGCTGATCCCTGGGGGGATCTCATGGCCTCGGCGGCACGGCAAAACCTCGTTCCCAGCGGCAGCGGCGGTCTGCACACCAGCAGCAGTTTCACGCGGTCGCCTGATTTTGTCGACGACGATCCCAATGACCCGTTCAGTGCGGTGCTGGCCGCCGCCGCTGTCCAGCAGCAGCAACAACAGCAGCAGCAGCAGCAACAGCAGCAGCACACATGGCTCGATTTTGATTCCTTTGACGGCTTTGGCTCTGCTGCGTTCAAGGACACCACGACTAGCACAACCGCTTCGACCACAACAACGACGACGACGTTTGACGTGCCACCTCCGGTGCCAGCCAGGGCGGCCAGGCCACAGCAGCAGCAACAGCTTCAGCAGCCTCCGCTGCCAGCTGCACCGAGGCCGGCGGTAGGGACTGTGCCGCCCACAGGTGCTGCCGCCGCTGGTGAGCCACCAAAGTGGGTCAACGACGTTCGACAGTACGGCCGACTGACTCTCGTTTGCCAACTAACTGAGCGTTCAACCTGTGCAGGCGAACGGGCGATGCGTCGATGCGAGAGAAGCGTGCGACGATGGCCGGGGACGCCGCCGCGTCGTTCAGGGCGCGTGTTGCTGACATGGCCGTCAATAAGGGGGTTGCACCAACCGCGCCCAGCAACACCGGCAACACCGGCAACAGCAGCAACCTGCTGACGGTGAAGCCGCCCACCACCAGTAGCAACCCGTTTTTGAGTGCCAGTGAGGGCGAGGAAGAGGAGGAGACCGGGCCAAGCGGGGACGGGCTGCCCCCGCGGCTGCCGCCCCGCCGTCCCTTGTCGATCGGGTCCACGACGTCCACTACGACGACCTCCGCGACATCGACTACGATAGGCGACTTCCCAGAGGATGACGACGACGACTTTAGCGAGCAGCGCTTGCAGCAGATGCAACAGCAGCAGCGCCCCGGGGGCTCGCGCCCTGGGCAGCAGCAGATCCCCGCCATGAAGGCGTCGATCGCGTTGGTCAACAGGAGGCCCCCTGTTTCGCGCTGCGAGGGTATTGTCACGGCGATCAAGCACAAGGGTCAGATCCGCAGCCTCGCGCTCACGCCCAACACGCTCTGCACCGGGACGAGCAACGTCCGCATCTGGTCGCTCTCCTCTGGCGACAACAGTTCCACCGTGGAGCTCAAGGACGTTCGCATCACCGCAATGGGTATGAGCCTTTTTTTTCCTCCCCGGCGTGTTGCTGAGCCAAGCGCAAATAGCCGTGTGCCCGTTTGCCCTCGACGGCTCGTTTGTTTGGGTCGGTCTTAGCGACGGACGATTGCTGCGTGTCGAGACAAATGGCAACAACAGCAACAACCCTGAGGACGAGAGGCTCCACCCTCAGGCGATCAGCCATATCCTTGTGAGCCCAGCGGTCGTGATCACGATCTCGGTGGACGGCTCCGCTCAGATCTGGACCAAGAGGGACAGACTCGATCGTGTCCGCGCCCGACGCGAGCTCAACATGACCACCCAAACCATCGCCGCACGCTCTTCCCTCGCGGCCATTGTATCCACAGATGGTGCAGGCACCAACACCGAGCTTTGGCTCTTTGTCAACCGAACGATCGAAGTCTGTGCGGGCCTGACGTATTAAAAAAATAAGCCGTTTCTTAAAAGAAATCAACCATGCTTGCGCAGGATGACGTACAAACGGCGGATGGAGGCGCCCCTGTCTGTGGGCCTTTTCAGCTCGGTCGCTGTACATCGTGACAGTGGGATTGTTTTCACGGGGCACGAAGACAGCAAGATTGGTACGGTCACGATTTTTTTGCTTTCCTTAACACTGAATCCCCTTTTCTAGTTGTGTGGAAAGTCGCAGAGTACAGCCCGATGCTGATCATCGCCATAGACAGAGGTCGAATCCTCTCGCTCGAGTGGGTCGAAGGGTACCTTTGGGTCGGCCTTGGTGACGGCAGCATTGTGAGTTTTTTTTTTTTCATTTTCGTTTATGCTGTGCATTTATCGTTGCTCCCTCTCTCTCTCTCTCTCTCTCTCATTACCAGTTGGTGTTGGATTCGACAAGAGACTGGGCTGTCATAAAGGACTGGCGCGCTCATAACACTGGTGTTATGCATCTCCAGAGGGTACTTGCTGGTTGGAAAAATTTAATCAATATTTGAAATCTAGTCGAGCGACCCCAGTCTTCCTCTCATTTTGAGCTCGTCGGAGCAGGGGAGTGTGAGTTTCTGGGACTCGTCGCTGAGCTTTGACAAGATCGGTATGCAGGAACGAATAATGCTCACATTGACTCGTATTTTTGTGTGTGTGTGTGTGTAGATGCCGCCGTGAGGAGCCACGAGAGCGAGTACTGCACTTACAAGCCACTGGACGTGTTTATGCTCTCGTACAATGTGAATGCGAAAAAGCCAAGCGACTTTTCGATCGTGCAGCAGCTCCTGTCCAAGGCGCCGCGCGAGCCCGACGTGATTGTCTTTGGCCTGCAAGAGATCATCGATCTGGAACTGAAGAAGAAGAACGCCAAATCGCTCATGAAGGAGCTCATGAGCTCTGACGACAATTCGGCCAAGGCTTGGACGTCGGCCATCTACTCGGGCGCGAGGAGAGTCTTCCCAAACAGCAACTACCAGGTCGTCGACTCAAAGAGCATGGTCGGTCTCCTCGTTGTCGTCCTCGCGCGGAAGCAACACGCCACCCAGTTTGTTGAATCCACCACGGTCAAGACTGGCTTTGGCGGTCTTCACGGCAACAAGGTAAAGACGACTTTTTTTGTGAATTTTTTTTTCCTTCAATTATTGCTCCCAGGGAGGCGTGGCCGTCCGCTTTGTCATTGACGATTCGTCCATCTGCTTTATGAACACGCACTTGGCTGCTGGGCACTCGCACTTTCAGGTACTACATGCCAGTTTTCGGTGTGAATAAATAAAATAAAATAAAATAAATAAAAATAAAAAAACATGTCCTGTAGGAGCGGTGCAGCGACATTGCAACCATCTACACGACTGCGGCCTTTTCGCCGATCAACACGGTCGACAGCAACACGTTTGTGTTTGGCGGCGACGGAGGGCGGTATCCCGACAACGAGTTTTGCTTCTTCTTTGGCGACATGAACTTTCGCATCGACATGTCCAACCACCAAGTGCGCAAGTTTGCCGAGGCCTCTGTAAAGTACACTTCAAAGTTTCACCTATTAATCCCTTTCGTCATCTGTTAGAATGTGGAAGCGCTCTTGCCGTTTGACCAGCTCAACAAGCTCAAGCACCACACGTGGATCCAGGGTTTCACAGAGGGCCCGATCACGTTCAGCCCCACGTACAAGTACGACGTCGGGTCCAACGTGTACGACACCTCTGAGAAGAACCGCTCGCCTGCGTGGTGCGACCGCATCCTCTACCGCGGTCCCAACGTCATCCAGGAGGCGTACGGCCGTCAGGAGCCCACGCTGTCAGACCATAAGCCCGTGTGGTCCTTTGTCCGCCTGCCGATCAAGACCATCGCCCCCTCCAAGCGCCAGGCGTTCATCCAGGGCGCCCGCTCGGTCGTCGAGCGGGCCGAGACACAGCGAGCCGCCGCGGCCCTGCACCTCCGACTGAGCAACTGCACCGGGTTCCCCGTCGACCAGGCCGCCCGCGCCATTCAGATCGTCGCAGCCACCGTCAACCGGAGGCCGTCTGCTCTCCTGCTGGACCTGGCCGTCGTCGAGCTGGCCAAGCAGCAGGCCGCTGCTGCGAGTACCAATTACGATTTCTTCTAGGTGGTGGCTGTGCTGCATGTAAATCAGATCTGTTGATTCATCAGTGTTTTTTTTTTTTCCTTTTTTTTTTTTGGTTTCATGAGAGAAGGGAGAAGAGTGTGATTGTTGCCCAATCAGGTTGGTTGCACCACAAGCGAAATCGCAACCCTACATCGCAAAGACGCCACGTGCACACAGTTTTTATTGGGCAGTTTGGTCAGAAACTTCGTCTGGACGGCTGCACGTTAGGTCGAATGCTCCATTCATAAAAAGTTCCATTTAGATGACGCGAGGTCTCCCGACCTCGACGTCGCTCTAATAGCGTTAAAGAGGGCGTGGCGACGCGAGGGGTGGCTGCAAGACACCCTGAAATCGCGATGCTTCAGCATGTGGGATGCAAAACCATGGAAAAAAAGTTTTTTTTTTTTTTTCCGCTTTTTGATGGCTGGGCCGGGCGTTGTAAGACCGACTCCCCATGGTAAGACCAGCAAACGTTATCAAAACGTTGCGTTTGAAATCCTGTCCGTCGCCGGGTAAGAAAGAGAGGGAAAAAAAGATGACGTTGGTCAAATGGCTTTCGGTTTTAAAACAACTGAGAGAAAAAGAAAGGAGATAATATTTTCAAAGGTAGGTGGGGGGGGGGAAAAAACAAAATATGATGATGACTCTAGAAAATAGGCACGATTTGGTTGATCTTGTCGCGCTGGTTCTGGCTTATGCCTGTGTAGACGAAAACAAGTTGGCAAAAGCAAACAAGAGATATCAAATGTCCATACACTCGGCAATCCAGACAATGTTGCGGATCTCTTGCTCCTTCAGCTTGATGTAGCAGAAAAACACGCTATAGTCAAACTGGCCCATGAATGCAAGCTTGGCGAGGTGGACCTCGCGCTGGAAGAACCGGTCCTCCAATGATCGGTCCGATCCACCGACGTCGTCAAAGAGCTTGGCATAGTCCTACGGCGATCCCAATTTTTTGTTGTTGTTTTTGGTGGGTTAAAAAATGAGGAACGAAAAAAAAAAAAACACGTTGTAAATGACGTACAGCGTACATGCCGCATGTTGCGACAACCGATTCGTAGTCGTTGGCGTTGCGGAGGCGCTGGATGCCCTGTAAACATATCGAGAACAAACACTCGGCATTCAAACAAACAAAAAAAAAACATTTCAGGACTCTTACCTCGGGGTAAAGCTTGCCAAAGGACGGGGACATCTTTGCGCGGTCATCCTTGGTGAGCTCGGTATTGAGCGAGTTGATCGTGATGTTGATGGCACGTCGGTCGGCCTCAAACTATGTAAAAAGAATTTATAGTTAATGTCGTATTTTCTCTAGCGCCTACCTGCAGGATCTCGGCCATGGTGACGGCGGTGCTGCCGCCGAGCGAGAGGGAGAACTGGTAAAAGTCCTCGAGGTAAGCCTTGTAGAGGGTGTTGCGAATGATCTCGATCGTCTCCATCGTCTCAATGTTGATCTCGTCGAGGTCGGCAGCGGAGATGGAGGCGGCAAAGTAGGGTGCTGTTAAAATATTTGTTTTTTCAGCATTACTCTTTTCAATTTGTTTATCGGGTGATACCAAGAGGGGTGTCGACGAGGACAGAGTTGTACAGCTCGCTCATGTTTGAGGCGGTGCTGAGGGTCTCCATCGTCTCAAAGATGCCGAGCGGGTGGCACTTTTGCATGAGCTCCTTGGTGTCACGCTCGTGGAGGGTGCCGGTGATAAGCAGGACGACGTTGTCGATCATGTAGCTGTACCTGTGCACATCAAAAATAAAAAATAAAATAATAAAAGAAGATTGGTCAGTTGTGTTTTGCACAATGGGCTGCGATACGTGATGTAGTCGAGAAACTTGGCAAGGGGCTCGACGGCGTGGGCGCGGAGGTAGTTGAACTCATCCACGAGCTTGAGGGTGCATTTCTGGATTGTGCCATTTCGTTGAGGACATGAGCGCACAAGCAGAGCACCACGTTACCTCGGCAATGGTTGCAGTCGCAATGGGGCTGGGCTCGTTCTGCAAAAAGTTGCCGTAGTCTGTGCTGGCGAGGTGCAGCTTGAGGTCTATTTCCAAAAGGAGAAAGAGTGAATGAGTCGCGTTTGCACGTCTGCCCGCCCGCTCGGTACCGTCAAGGGTCTCGCACTGGGTCAAGTTGGTGTAGTCGGACTGACGCAGGATGCCTGCGCGATAGCCGCGAACTGTATTGAAAAAAGCCAGCATGAGTAGGGGAGGGGGGTGAGCAAGTGGCACGACATACCGACGCCCTCGAGGTAGCCGTCCTCAACGTTGAACAGAAGGTACTCCATCTGCTTTTGGTGGTGCGAACCTGTTTTTTTTTTTTTTTTTTGCGAACGCATGGTTAGATCAAAGGGACCTTTCGGCTGTCGCCGTGCAAACGCCGGGGGGAAAAAAGATAAAGCACGCTTTCCACAGCACCACGCACACACGCCGCGCTACGCCACGCCCCCTCGTCCCTTCGGCCACCATTCAACCCAGCAGCCCCCACACGGCTCTCGTTCTTTCACATGTGACCTCATAATGGGCCACACTGTTGAAATGGAGATCGCGTAGTTTTCGCTCTCAAAAAAACGGTTACAAACTGAATCCCTTCACGGCGGCCACGACAAGGGAGAACTTCCCCGAGTTTGCGGGGGTGTTTCGTGAGAGCCCTGCAAAGAAGCATGGGGGCGAGGATGACGAAAACGAGCGGCTAGACTGGTCGTTTGACGAGATCGCGCTGATGTACCCTGTCGGTAACGCGGCCTGCACCTCTTTTTTTTATTTCTCCTCAAC
>Ga0302226_10003179_pt1 | contig 11293 bp, 13 predicted proteins | sample II_Palsa_E3_3_FD_193524 | JGI IMG/M metagenome (GOLD analysis project Ga0302226, IMG submission 193524) | Peat permafrost microbial communities from Stordalen Mire near Abisko, Sweden - II_Palsa_E3_3 | ecosystem: Environmental > Terrestrial > Soil > Palsa > Peat permafrost | place: Sweden...
CGGCTGAGGCGGCCTCTGCGCTCCCTCCTTCGCCTGAAACAGCACAAACACTGTCCCCTGCGAATCGGCGACCACCGAAAACTGTCCAACCATCGGAATATCCCGCACCGGACGATGTACCTTCCCACCCGCCTCCTGCACCCGCTTTGTGTAGCTCCCCACATCATCGACGCCGATGTATCCAATCCATCCCGGCTTCGTCCCGCCAGTAAAGAAATCCTTCGGCATCGCCACCATCCCGGCAACCGGCACCTTCCCCACCTTCAGAATTGTGTAAGGCTCGCCCGGAGTAATCCCGGCCTGCACGTCCGCATCCCATCCCACAACCCCGCGATAGAAGGCCTCCGCAGTCTTCGCATCCGGAGTCACCAGCTCATACCACACAAAATTCGAGGGCCCGCCCTTCGCATCTGTAAGCGTCATTGTCATCTCTCCTTAGGTTGATCCAACAGAGAACATCTCGACGGTCGCCGCAAAATCGGCCTTAGCCCGGCCGGCAATCATCCACGAAGCACCGCCCTGCAGAACTACGCAAGAACCCTAATCAAGTTCACTTCCGAAATGCAAAAATTTACGCCCAACAAATTCCGACAATCACCCTACCCATCGATTGGTACCTAGTCAACACAGCACCCTCAACCAGCTGCCATCTCCTGACACATCCCTTACTTCTTCTTCGCCGCCCGTTCAGCGAGCACCGCAGAGTTGGTCGCCACTGCGGCGCGGATGAGTTGCTTGAACGCAGCTTCGTCAATCTTCTCCCCTTCGCGGAAGTCGATCGCACGCCGCACATTTCCTTCCAGGCTCGAATTGAAAAGCTTCTTCGGATCTTTGATCGAAGCTCCGCGAGCGAAGGTCAGCTTCACTACTTGCTTGTACGCTTCCCCCGTGCAGACGATGCCGTCATGGGACCAGATAGGGACTCCAGGAGATTTTGGTTTCTCCCACTTCCACTCCTCCAGAATGTCGTGATCAGCATCGTGGATAAGCTGACGGAGACGAGCGAGCATCTCACCTCTCCAATCTCCCAGATCTTCGATCCGCTTGGTGATCTTCGCTGCAGCGGCCTCATCATTCGAACTAGTTATCGCCTTCATGTCCTCTCCGATCTCTTCGAAACCAACCGCCAGAGGAGATGGCCTTTCCACATTAACAATCCCGTAAGGACCATAAGAGGGAAAAAGACAAACCGAGTTGGCGTGGCGTACTGCGGAAGCTTTTCAAACGGACTATAAATATAGCCGTATATCGGGATCGCGACGATGATGTGGACCCAGCGAAGAATCAACCGCGTGGAGATCGTAGCCTTCATCATCAATTCTCCTGTTTGGTATTGACGTTATTCGAGCCGACCCACAACCCGCTCCAACCCACCGATAAACTTCTGCCAGCCGTAGGTCGCACCCTTATAGGCGGCCTCTTGATCGGGACCGAAGCCAGAGTGCTCCATGCGCACCAGCGTTCCGCCGCCAGTCGCGACCAGCGTCCACTCAACGACGCTCTCCAACCCCAAAGAACCCCAGCTATAGGAGAGTTTCTTGTTCGGTTCAACGACCAGGACTTTGCTTTCGATGATGCCATCCCAATTGGGAACGGGGGTAGAGCGAAATTTAAATCCATGGCCCACGACAGGCTGAAAGTCGTTGTCCATCAGCCACGCCTTAATCAGCGAGCCTTCTGTCAGAGCGCGCCAGATCTTCTCCGGCGGATATGGCATCTCTCTTTCGATCACAACCGAGCGCGTAGTAGTCATGAGTCCATCCTTTTGAGCAGATCTTCGAGGCGGTCAAACCGGTCATTCCAGAAGGCACCATAGTGGCCGATCCAGTCCACCAATGGTGCGAGAGCTTCCGGCCGAGCCTGGTAGTGCGTCTCTCGCCCCTTGCGGCGATTGCGTACCAGCCTGGCACGCTTCAGTGCGGACAGATGCTTCGAAACCATGGGCTGAGACACACCCGCCCCTTCCGTCAAAGCATGAACGGTCTGGCCACCGTCGCGGATCAGCCGCTCAAAGAGCGTTCGTCGAGTTGGATCGGCAAGAGCCTTGAAGAGGTTGTCTGCAGCGCTGGGCATGCATTTAACCATAACCAAACGGTTATGGTTTGTCAATGAAAATCACGTGCCGCATTCGCCCTTGGCATAGAGCAACGCATGACCGCGCGCTACTCCCATAAGCCGACTTCCCAGGACCAACTCTCCTTGAGAATCAAGAGGCCTTGATGTCCGCATCAAGAGCACGGGTATTGCACGTCGGTCTTATTGGGTAATGGACTGTATGACCTCGAAAAGATTCCCCCAAGGATCTGCAAAGAAGGCTACGCGGAGGCCCATAGCGTGTACGTCGTGTGGCTCGCTGGCGATCGTCACGTCACGGCGCTTCAGTTCGTTAATGACAGCGTCAACACTATCGACACTGAACCCCGGATGATGCCAGCCAGACATGTTGTAGCTGTCATGCAGGTTCGCATAAGCTGGGCGCGTTGCTGCGCCTGGCCCGGCCATCAGTTCGAAATGAAAGCTCTCGTCCCCGGCTGGGTAAAGAAAACCGAAACTGAGACCGGCTACAGACACCGATTGCTTTAATCGAAAATCGAGTTTCTCGGCATACCAGGCGACGGCTGTGTCAAAGTCCGGCACGCGGATGGCTGTGTGGTTGATCTTCAGGGAAGCAAGCGGATTGGAGACGTGCGGTGTGCTGGGTGTATTCATCGTTTCCTTATGTGTTGCTGCCGTTATCATCAGATGACAGTGCCTTCGTTTTGAGCCAGGAACGCACAGCCTGAGCCACTTCTGCCTTGCGTTCGAGGGGCAGCCAGTGACCAGAAGGCAGGTTTGTTACGGTAAGGTCTTGGCACGCGTTGCTCATGGCTTCGCCGGAGCGATTGTGGGTGATATCGCAGAGACCGTCGAATTCACCGTTTATGAACAGCACAGGCTGACGCAGACGGCCGCCATCCGGCGCTGCGCGAGCGTAGGCAATGTTGGCGGCGTCGTTCAAATACCAAGAATTGCCAGGGCGGAATCCGTTCACGCGGAACGCGTCGACGAGGGCCTCAAAGTCAGATGGAGGCCACAGTGCAGGATCAAACTCTACCGCAGGAGCGTGGCGTTCTGATCCAAACCAACCGCCATTGCGCGTGATGATGGCTGAGCGGTAGACACTGCCCGCTGATTCAGGATTTCCACTCCGAAATATCGCCGCGAGGCTTGCGCGGATGTCGGCATCGAAGTCGGTGACCGTCTGGTCAAAATGGGTTAGGTAGAAACGGTAGTAGTCCCACTGTCCGTCCGGATATTGGTCGGCGGGATAGAGCTTGCGGTCGATGAACGGCAGGAGACTGGGCAGCGCGAAGCCATCCGGCGTATATGGAATGGAGATAAAGACGATGCCACGGCTTCGCTTCGGGTGATGCGCGGCCAGCGCCCCGGCAACGGGGCTTCCGAGGTCATGCCCGATCCAGATGGCTGGGCTTGCGCCAAGATGGTCATGCAGTTCGACCATATCTTCGACGATTTCTTTTATAGCGTAGGCGTCCGATGCGGCAGGCACAGACGAACCGCCGTAGCCGCGCATATCGGGCGCAATGCAGTGCCATCCTTCAGACGCGAAGGTTTCCATCTGCGCGCGCCATACCAGGCCGATCTCGGGCCAGCCGTGAAGGAAGAATATCAAAGGGCCATCGGCGGGTCCGGCCTGCCAATAGTGCGTCGTGTGACGTGGCAAACTGAAAGTGGTGTCGGTGAACGGGACAGATGTTGCCATCATGAGCTCCTGGGCCCGGTTACAGTGCGCAGGAACTTAACAAGCTGTTCGCTGACCTCGGCTGAGGCCTCGTGTTGTATCCAATGGCCTACCTTGTCGAGCTCAAGGTTCCCGACAAGGCCCGGAAGACCGGCGCGAAGCTTTTCGGCAGGAGGGTAGAGCGCTGCCAGGCCGTCGGCCTTTCCCGAAATGTAAAACGAAGGCTGTGTAATCTTCGCTCCTTTCCAAGCGGCGGACAGATAAAAATACGGTTCGGCGGCTCGATAGTAGTTCAGCGCCCCATGAAAACCGGTACGCGCGAATTCCGCCACGTTGTAAGCCACGTAATCCGCTTCCACCCATGATGGCAACGCCTCGGGTGCGGGGCGATGAAGGCTTCGTGCAGGGTCCAGAGGATTCCATCGCTGATCGGCCGGAGCAGAACCCGATGCCCAATACAAAATCCTCGGAATCGTGACAGCTGCATCAGCCCAGACCTGATCGGCTTCTGGCTTGATCTGTTCGAACATGTAGAAGTCGTTTTCATGCCCGGTGGTTCGCATACGCTCGAAGACGCTGACCTCACCACGCGGGAAGTAAGGCACGCTCAGGCAGAACACCGCTGTAAATCGGTCAGGACGCATCATCGCAGCATTCCACGCATGGGTTGCGCCCCAGTCATGACCCACGATTACGGCGCTGGGAATATGCAGCGCATCGAGCAGTCCCACCAAGTCACCCGCAGTGTGCAGCGGTGTGTACAAAGCCGGGTCGGATGGAGCTGAGCTGCGCCCGTATCCGCGCATGTCCGGAGCAATCGTGCGAAACCCGGCTGACGCAACGGCTTTCATCTGTTCTCGCCATGTATAAGATGTGTCTGGAAATCCGTGGCAGAAGAGAACGGCCGGCCCGTCCCCGAGCTCAGTTACGTACAAAGAAATGCCATTCGCAGGGATCTCGTGCTGTTTGAATTCCATCGTTCCTCCGCCCTCCATCATAAAAGATGGGCTTTATAGCGCAGCCCGTAAGGATAGGTAACGACAAACGCGCTTCTCGTCACTTGTCCGTAGATTCGCTATCTCGTAGAAGTGGAACCGTCGCCTCAGAAGTTCCAACCCTCCTAACCGGGCATCACGCCGCTAAGACAAACTTCAAAGAAAGCACGAACCCTGCCCAGAGTCCCCACTCAATCGAACAACCGCCCCTCCTGAACACCCGGATGCGGGACACTCGGATACCAAACCTTCCCACCTTCAACTCGCGCAAATTCGGTCATCTCGTGTGGCTTCCGTGAACTCCTACCCTCAGGAGTCACAAAGATATCCTCCACCACACCGCCACGAGCCAGCACCGCATCCCCAATCAACGATCGATGGCATCGCCACGGCACCGCCTCCGCGCACATCACCACCGCAGTCTCCAGATCGGGCAGCCCCATCAGCCAATCAATCTCAGCGGCAAACTCCGGCGTCTGCATGTAATCCGCATACCCTCGAAAACTCTCGTTCCGCCACGCGGTATTGATGCTGTCCTTCCTCGCAGCTCTGCGCCCACCCAGCCCCACGCGCCACACCCCCCGAATCCCGGCAACTTCAAGTGAAGCAAACAACCTCTCCTGCCCAAACTGCGGATACCTCTTCGACCCGGGATATCTCCTCACATCCACCAGCGTCGAGCAGCCATTCTCCCGCAGAGCCCACAGAAACGCCTCCAGCTCTAGCGTCGAGTGCCCAATCGTCATCATCCCGGTCACCACCAAAAAATAAAGTTCAAAAACGTGGCACATTTTTAGACACCAAAAGCATGGCTGCTAAAACACCACATCAGCCACACAAATCACCACATCTTCACCACAAAAACACCACACCAAAACACTCGTTTTTCGTAAAACCCCTGCAAAAACCACCGCTCCACCACAAAACAAAAAATACACCTCAAAAACAAAAAAGGACGGTCCGGTAATCGCCGAACCGCCCCAACTTCTCTCAATCAAACTTACACCGTAGCGTGAAGAACCTCTTCGCGAACCACCTCGTCCTGGACCTTCTCCCGCTGCGTCTTAGGCAGCGCGACCGCCAGCACATCCTCAATCCGGGTGGCGTAATGAAGCGTCACGCCCTCCGTCTGATCCGGCGTTAAGTCCTCATCCACCTGCTGTTTGCAGTCCGTCGGCAGAATCACATCCCGTACGCCAGCCCGCTTCGCAGCAAGGAACTTCTCCTTGATTCCGCCTACCGGCAACACATTGCCGCTCAGCGTAATCTCGCCCGTCATCGCCGTCAGCGGATGCACCGGAGTATCCGTCAACAGGCTCACCAGCGCAGTCGCCATCGTCACACCAGCCGACGGACCATCCTTTGGAATCGCCCCCGCAGGCACGTGAATGTGCAGGTCCGTATCCTTCGTAAAGTCCTCATCGAGCCCTAACGACGCAGCATTCGAGCGCACCCAGGTCAACGCAGCCTGCATGCTTTCCTTCATCACATCACCAATCTGACCGGTGATCGTGAACCCGCCTTTACCCTTCATCCGGTTCGCTTCGATGAACAAAACATCGCCGCCCGCCGGAGTCCACGCCAGTCCAACCGCAACGCCCGCGCGCTTCGTACGCTCCGCAATCTCAGTATCCACGCGTACTTTAATGCCGCCCAGAAACTCGTGCACGATCTCAGGAGTAATCACAACCTTCTCCGTCTGACCCTCCGCAATCTTGCGCGCAACCTTGCGGCAAACAGTTCCAATCTGCTGCTCCAGCTTACGAACACCAGCCTCACGCGTGTAGTGCCGCGCGATCAGATGCACGCTGTCTTTCGGAAACTCGATGTTCTCTTCCGTAATGCCGTTCTCTTTGATCTGCCGCGGAATAAGGTATTTGATGGCGATATTCACCTTCTCCTCTTCCGTATAACCGGTCAGTTCAATGATCTCCATACGGTCCAGCAACGGCCCCGGAATCGTATCCAACTGGTTCGCCGTGCAGATGAACAACACCTTGCTCAAATCAAACGGCTGATCGAGATAGTTGTCTCGGAACGTATTGTTCTGCTCCGGATCAAGCGTCTCAAGCAACGCACTCGCAGGATCTCCCCTGAAATCGCGTCCCAGCTTATCGATCTCATCCAGCATGAACACAGGGTCTTTCACCTCAACCCGCTTTAGGTGCTGAATAATCTGCCCTGGCAACGCGCCAATATACGTTCTCCGATGTCCACGAATCTCCGCCTCATCATGCATACCGCCAAGCGAAATGCGTGAGAACTTACGATCCAAAGCCTTAGCGATTGAACGTCCCAACGAAGTCTTACCAACGCCCGGAGGTCCCACAAAGCAAAGAATCGGTCCCTTCATATCCGGTTTCAACCGCCGCACCGAAAGGTAATCCAAGATGCGATCTTTCACCTTCTTCAAGCCATAGTGATCTTCATCGAGAATCGCCTTCGCCTTAAGAATGTCTACTTCACCTGAAGAAGTCTTACCCCATGGCAGCACTGCCAGCCACTCAACGTAGTTCCGAGTCAGCGAGTAGTCCGCCGCTGCAGGATTCATCCGGCTCAGACGACCCAGCTCCTTCAGCGCATCCTTCTTTACATCCTCTGGCATTCCTGCGGTCTCAATCTTTTCCTTCAGTTCAGCGATGTCCTTCTGCGTATCATCCACATCGCCTAACTCTTTCTGGATGGCCTTCAACTGCTCACGCAGGTAGTAGTCACGCTGCGAAGACTGCACCGAATCCTGCACCTCGGTTTGGATCTTGTTGCGCAACTGCTGCACTTCAAGCTCCTTCGCAAGATGCTTATTGATACGCTCCAGACGAGCCGAAACATCCGGTGTCTCCAACAGCTCCTGCTTATCGGTAGTCGTCAAAAATGGCAGCGACGAGGCAATAAAGTCCGCCAACCGGCCCGGCTCGTCGATCGCAATCGTCTGCAGATCGTCGCTCAAAGTAGGAGACGACGTCACAATCTGCTGAAACTGACTGACAACATTCCTCTGCAGCGCCTCAGCTTCAGGCGTCTGTTGCGGCTCTACATCGGCAATCGCCTCGTATTCCGCCGTCATAAACGGAGTCTGTTGGCCGAATTCGCCAAGATGCACCCGCTCGTTCCCCTCGGTAAACACAAACAGGCTCTGGTTCGGCATCTTCACGACTTTATGAACAGTCGCCCGCGTCCCGATGGCAAACAGATCTGCAGCCACTGGAGCATCCTGTCGCGCATCCCGCTGCGCCACCACCAGAATGGTCTTCTCCTCGCCCAGCGACTGAATCAGCTGGATCGAACTATCGCGCCCCACCGTCAGGGGCAACACTGCATGAGGAAACAGAACTGTATCCCGTACCGGCAACACCGGTACAGGATGTTTTCCGACCACCTCAGCGCCTGTTCCCTCGCTGCTTTTTGCCGCTGTCGGTTGAATCACACTTACAAAGTCGCTTGGCATTGAGTGTACCTCTATCAGATTATCCACTATTCGATGCAGCAGGTCTTCGTCTGGTCGCAAACTGTGATCCCTCTCTCCAGAGACGTATCTCTTCACACTGCGTCATCGGCCATAACCCCATTCACATCAGTGAGTAACTGTCCAAAAAGGGAATTCCGAGACATAGTTCCAAATAAGAGCGCGGCCTTGGGCCAACACGAAAATCATTTTGACGCTCTCTTCGACCCAACTTGAAAAGGACGGACTGCCTTAGCGTCCCTCCCGGCAAGCTGACGGTAAGGGGCATACTACGCCTCCACCTCCTACCGCGCCACTGACGTCCGGGATCTTACCTCTGAGCAGTTATCCGTCAAGCTTCCAGGGGGCTTTGCCTATGCAGCCTGATACCGCCCAAGAACCTTCACCATCCGGCAATGTTCCCGCAGCGAAGTCAAAGCTGCTTCAGCCTTCGCAACCGAATCGAATCGCACATCGACATAGAAGACGTACTCCCAAGGGCTACCCGGCACAGGTCTTGACTCAATCTTGGTCAGATCAACCCCGGCCTCTGCCAGCCGCTGCAAAGCTGCCACCAGGGTTCCAGGACGATGTTCAATGGCAAACGCCAGACTCATCTTGTTCCCCTCCGTGCCGTTCGTCCCTTCCGAAGCTGCACCCCGACGCACAAGGTGGAATCTGGTGTAGTTCTCCGCATGGTCTTCGACACCTGCTACCAGTACTTCTCCTCCGTACTCCGTTGCAGCAAGCACAGGAGCAATCCCCGCCACATCCCGCAAACCCTCCGCCACTAAGCGCTTCACGCTGCCCGCGGTGTCATAGAAAGGCACAACCTCCAACTCAGGATGTGAAGCTAGAAACCTCCGGCACTGTGACAAAGCCACCGGATGCGACATCACCCGACGTACCTCCTGCATTTTCACGCCCGGCATCGCAATCACATTGTGTCGAATTCTTAGCAGACTCTCGCGCTCTATATGCACTGGCAACTCCAGCAAAAGATCGTAGTGTTCAACAACCGATCCATGCAAACTATTCTCAATCGGCAGCACCACTGCATCGACCTCATTCGCTATCACCTTCGCCAAGACCTGGGCCGACACCGTACACGCGACAATCTCTAACTCACCAGGGTTGCCTAACATCTCGACAGTCGCCATGTGGCTATTCGAGCCCAACTCACCTTGAATCGCCACCTTCAATCTGATTCTCCCTTTTATTCGTATCTGTCTATCCATATTTTATGCCCGTTGGCAACCCCCCCGACGAAGTCAGCTTCTTACCACAAGAAGGGCCTGCAATGTTGAATACCATCACGCCGAACCGGGAACAATATTCGGCGATCTTCTAGGAGAGCGACATGCTTTGGACAATCACCATCATCCTTTTCATCCTCTGGATCGTTGGGCTGGTAAGTAGCTACACCCTCGGCGGATGGATCCACATACTTCTGGTCCTCGCCATCATCGTGCTCATCTTCAATCTGCTCTCCGGTAGACGAGCGCTTTAACCCCAGACGTAATCCAACTGCAGCCCTCCCGTTTTATCCGAATTGGAAGGAGTATCCATGAACACCGAAAAAGTAGAAGGTAAATTCGACCAGGTAGCAGGAAAGATTAAGCAAAGCGTAGGCGAAGCCGTAGGCAATCAAAAACTCGCCAACTCCGGCGTCGCGGATCAAGTCAAAGGTGCTGCCAAAGAAACTTGGGGCCACGCTAAAGACGCAGCCTCCACGGCTAATAGCGACGCCCGCGCACAAGCCAATGTAAAAAGTGAAGACTACAAAGCACGCGCAGAAGATGCGGCTCACAATACGCGTGAGAAGATCGCAGCTACCGCACAGAACGTCAAAAATAGCGTCAATGAAAAGCTGGATAACTTCAAACGAGAGCATCAAAGCTAGGTGAAATGAAGCCTTCTCTACAAAAGGTCCGCCATCGAGCGGGCCTTTTACTTATGCATCAACACATCTGCTGCAACAAAACCAAAGAATACTACCGAGATAACGCCATTCAACGTAAAGAAAGCCGCGTTCATACGCCGCAGATCCTTTGGCGAAATAATTGAGTGTTCGTACAGCAGTAGAAGAGCAACTAGGGCAACACCCAACATCGCGATCCGTCCCAACCCAAATAATTCCATCAACCAGCAGAGCATCAGCAGCATTCCAACATGCATGAGGCGCGCGATCCAAAAAGCAGCGGTTATGCCGAAAGCCTGCGGCACACTATTCAGTCCCACCTTGCGGTCATGCTCGAAATCCTGGCAGGCGTACAGGACGTCGAAGCCGCCGACCCACAACAGCACCGCCGCCGTCAGCACCACAATCCTGATATCCAGCGATCCCCTCACCGCGATCCATGCCGCTGACGGCGCGATCCCCAAAGCCAACCCCAGCACAAGGTGCGACCACCGCGTCACTCGCTTCATGTAGCTGTAGGCGAGCACCACCGCCAGCACAACAGGAGCAAGCTCCAGCGTCAACCGGTTCAGCATCGCCGCACCCAACACAAACAGCGCGATCGACACCACCACAAATCCCGCAACAAATCCATTGCTAAGCGCACCGGCCGGCAGAGCCCTCATCGCTGTGCGCGGATTCGCTGCATCCAACTGTGCATCCGCCAGTCTATTGAACGCCATCGCTGCAGACCGTGCCGCCACCATGCAAACTATGATCCACCCCAGCACTCGCAGTGTTGGCCATCCACCCGCCGCTAGTACTGCGCCAGTCAACGCAAACGGCAACGCAAACACCGAATGCTCCCACTTGATCATCTCAAGCGTTACAACCGTACTCTTCCACAACGATGCCATCCTTCCATCGTAAAAGAGTTGGGCCGCGGCAACCTAATCCCGCGCCCCGTAAACCCCAAAAAAGACGACGCTATTTATCCGATTTCTCGGTCTCACTACCAACTACCTCCAGGTTGTTCACCACCTTGAACACACCCGATACCGTGTTAGCCCGTATATTCGCCACATCTTTGTCCGACTGGTTATCCACCACACCCGACAAGGTTACGTTCCCGTTCACCACTGTGATTCGAATCGGCTTCGCAGGATCAATCGCATACTTGTTCAACTGCGGAAATCCGTAAATCGACCGTGCCT
>Ga0302226_10003180_pt1 | contig 11291 bp, 9 predicted proteins | sample II_Palsa_E3_3_FD_193524 | JGI IMG/M metagenome (GOLD analysis project Ga0302226, IMG submission 193524) | Peat permafrost microbial communities from Stordalen Mire near Abisko, Sweden - II_Palsa_E3_3 | ecosystem: Environmental > Terrestrial > Soil > Palsa > Peat permafrost | place: Sweden...
CAACTCCCGATAGGAGAGAATGGGCATGGCGGGGCGGATGATGTGCGGGCTCGGGACGGGCTCGACGGTGACGAACAGCCCATCGACTATCCAGCCGCTGGCGTCGGTTATGGGCGGCCTGAAGGTTGCAAGGACATCGACGATGTTGTCCCGGAGCCAGTGAACACGCTCGGTGTGACGTTCCATGGCCGCTGAGTGCTTCGCCCGATCACCGGTCTCGAAGTACGTTCCGAGCTCGTCCGCAAGCTCAGAGGGAGTGAGGGCCATCGCGATGTCCTTTGCCTCAACAGCTTCAAGAACTTTCTGGTCGCCGTACGCGACAAGCACATCTACGTCGCCCAGCGTTTGTCCGGGCATACCCGGCCGCGTAATGGTCTTGCCGTTGAACTTTTTGCGACCGCGCAAGACGCGGTAGTGCGGGTAACGCTCGTAGAGGTCGGCCACTTTCTCCTCGAACTCCTTGCCGCGCTGCTTGCCGATGTGGCCAAGCAGCTTTATCAGCTGGGGCGAGGTCGCCTTGAACTTGCTGCGCTGCATGTAGGCGAGCTGCAGAGGCCATGATTCCCAGACGTGCCGAATGCCCCAGAGCAGCTGTTCCCCGGAGGACGTATCGCGTTGGATAAGCGGCCGACGGAGATAGGAAAGCCGGCGATTGAAGCGCCAGGGCTGGACATCCCCCTTAGACCAGGCGGGAGGAGTCGCTGGCGAGTAGAACGCGCCCCGAGGCTGGAGCAGAAGGAACTCGATGCCGGCTGCGACCTTCGTGGTCGACCAGCCCAGCTTGCTTGTGAGCTTGGCTTCGATGTCGCCGCGGCTCAGGACGTTCGGCTCACCGCCCAAGTCGAGCCCAAGCTCGGCTAGCGCCTCGACGAAGGCGCGCATCTCCATCACAGATGGACCGCCCGTCTCGTGGGCCACGGCGGTGTCCAGAGCGCTCACCTCCGGCTCCAGCAGTGTCGGTGCCGGTTGAGGTGCGCTCCAGTTTCGCGAGAACGCCCCCTCGGCATTTGCCATCACCTCTTCCGTGTATGTCTCGAGGAACGATGACTGCGCTCTGACGTAAGCCTCCTGAGCTCCTATTGCTAGCTCGTCATGCTCGTTGAACGAGAGCTCGGGGTCGGAAAGCTCGGTTGTCAGCGCGTCCAGAAACATCGCTATGTTGACCAGCTCAGCTACAAGGGCGACCAACCAGTCGACGGCGGTCGCGCTCACGCTCACGGTCCCAGTTGGCGGGACTGCCGTCACGTACTCGATGAGGAAGCGGTAGGCGATGGCAGCAACACTCATGTGCGGCTGCTCCTGCATGAGACGAGCTCGCGTCCTCTCATCGGACTCGTAGCAGGCCAGACGCGTCGGCATCTTTAGCTTCGAGGTAACGGCTGAGCGCGTCAGACTCTCGACGAGTCCCATCAGGCGTTCCAGCAGACCATCGGGCGAGAGCTCGGCGGCGGCCCGCTCAATCTCGGCCAAGCACCAGTCTCGCGCTGTGCCTAGGACGTCAGTCCGGCGCGCTGCGGGGACGGGACCGCGGTCGAGACCGAGCTGGGCTCGTACTTGGCGGCCGAGCTGGTACTTGATTTCCGTCCGGTCGGCTGCCTGCACTCGTCGATAGCGTGGCAGCGCGCCTGGAGCCAAGGATGGATTAGTCGGTTCCAGCAGCAGCAGGTGCTTGCGTCGTGGGTTATCGAAGTTGCGGTCGAGCTCAGTCCTGATGGCGTCGTCACTGAGAACGCCCGGGATGCCGTTACGAGCCGCTAGGTCTCGAAAGCCTTGGGCGACGAGCTTCATGACTGTGCGTTCACCCCGATTGTCTTCTTGGCTCAGCTCACTCCAGTTGCCATCCCCGAAGCGGACCTCGATGGTGTTGCCGCTCACGGAAACGGCGCCGAGGTCGGTGGGGTTTGTGATGGGCGACGAGCGGAAGCGCTGTCGGTCGCCGAGGTCGAGACGGATGTGCACGGGGGTTGGCGTCGGCCCTTGCGGGACCACCGCCGGCGCCAGGGCGTCAGTCATCTGCCAGAGCCAGAAGCCCACCATGTACATGAGGTAGTGGTTGGCTTCGCCGTCTTCTTCTGAGGTTGGTTCTGGCCCGAAGACCCAGACAGGCACCGGGAGTCCCTCAACGAGAAGCGGGATGCATGGGTCCGGTGACGGGTCGGCTGCATAGATGGGATCCGAGGCCTCCTCTGGATACCAACGGCGGACGAGCAGCCCCCGGTTGGCGTCATATTGCGCCACGTGTTTGTCGTAAAGACGCCTTGCTTCGGCGCGCAGTCTCACCCCGCTGCCCAGGTAGTCGGCGGGCTCGGGCGTCGCGTCGTCCAACCGCAAGCTGTGCCCGTTGTCCTGATATAGGGCGTAGGTCCCGAGTTGATCCAGCACTGTAAGCGGGGTCGGTGAGGAGACGGCAACCTCACGGTTCTGCGCGTACTTCCAGAGTGCGACGGGGTTGCCAACCTCTATTGCTGCCAGGACACGCAAGTCGGCGGCGGTGAGCCCGAGCTGAGGCCCGTTGTGCGCGCCTCGCCAGGCGATCGACCTCTGTCTGCCGAGCATCTGATGGACGGCCAGGAACATGACCGACGCCGGCGCATCAGCCCGCGTCATCAACCTCCGCTCGACCTGGCGGCCCCGCGCTTCTAGCCGGCCCGCCAACCCTGGGGGGTTCCACTTGCCGAACACCACACCAGAGTCGAAGTCGCTGAGGTCGTCAGTAACAACCTGGGCGTAAAGCAGCTTGTCATCGTCTGATGGGAAATTACGTTTGGGGTCAGGACCGCGCTCGGGTCGTTCGGGTTGCGTGGCCTCTCGGGGTCAGGCGGCCTGGGGTAGCGGTTCGAGGATCACGTTGTGGCCGAGTGATTGCAGGCGGGCGACGAGGCGTTTGGTGAGTCGTTCGGGGTCGCGGCGCGCGAAGTAGTCGCCGCCGAGTTCGCGGTAGGTCTCGCCGGTGGTGAACATGTGCCAGTAGGAGACGAGCATCGAGTGCTGCACGGCACCGAGCGCACGGCGGTGCCCGATGCGCGGTTTGAGGCGCTGGTATTGGGCGTGGAGGTAGCTGTCCTTGGTGCGGATCGCGGCGAGCGCGGCCTCTTGGAGCGTGATCCCGAGGAACTTGCTGCCCTTCCGCCGGCGTCCCGAGCGGCGTTTGCCGGCGGATTGGTCGTTACCGGGGCAGCGTCCGGCCCACGAGGCGAGATGCCCGGCGGAGGGGAACACGCTCATGTCGCTTCCGATCTCAGCGACCATCACCTCGGCGGCGCGCTGCGCGACTCCGGGGATCGTGGCCGCCAGCGTGACGGCGGCCTGCCCGGTAGGGCCCAGCTCGACCTCGATCGCCTCGGAGAGCTGGGTGATGTGCTCGTCAAGGAAGTCCAGATGCGAGAGGATCGCGCCGATGATCAGTGCGTGATGCGGCTCGAAGCGGCCCTGCAGCGCTTCGCGTAGCGCCGGGATCTTCGCCCGCAGCTTCCCTCTCGCGAGCTCAGCGAGGATCTCCGGATCGGTCGTGCCCTGCACGAGCGCGTCTAGCATCGCCCGCCCGGACTTGCCGAGGATGTCGGTCGCGACGCAGTCGAGCTTGATCCCGGTGTCCTCCAACGCCTTGTGCAACCGGTTCGCCTCACGCTGACGCTCAGCGATCTGGGTCTTGCGATACCGAGTCAGGGCTCTGAGCCGCCGCTGCGGCTTGGGCGCCACGAAGCTGCCGCGCAACAGCCCGGCCTCCATCAGCTGGCAAAGCCATTCGGCGTCCTTGACGTCAGTCTTGCGACCGGGAACAGTCAGCATCACAGACTGCATGAATTGCGCTCATCGCTGCCCGGGGAGGTGACAGTGACCGCGGCGCATCACCCGTTGTGCGGCGAGCGGTTGGTGGTCGAGGGGCGCCGGCGGGTCGGCGGCGCGCCGTGCCTGATCGTGCGGTTGCCCGACGGGACGCCGGGCACGATCGAGGTGCAGGCAACGACCGCGGCGCCGGCCGCCGAGGAGCCTGTCGCGGGGGCGTTGCTGTCTGCCGAAGGGGTCCGTCAGCTACGGCGATTGCTGGCACCGAGCGCTTCGGGCGGCGACGGCAGCGGCACGTAGGCTCGCCTCCCGAGAAGCGCCAACAAACTCGTGGAGGTGAACCCCGTGCGCGGACTTGAGTCTACGCCGCGTCAGCTTGCCCTTCCGGTGGAAGGGCTTGACCGGACCGACCGGATGTGGGAGTCGCTCTCGCCCGCGGCGCAGGAGCGGATCCTGCGTCTGCTGGCTCGGGCGATCGCGCGCATCCTCAACCCAGAGGAGCAACGATGAGCAAGATCGAGAGCCAGCATCTCGCTCGCAAGGCCTACGTGTATGTGAGGCAGTCAACGATGGCGCAGGTCGAGCACAACACCGAGAGCCTGGAGCGCCAGTATGAGCTGGCTGACCGAGCGGTCACGCTCGGATGGAACGCCCGGGACGTGGTCGTGGTCGACGCTGACCTCGGGCGCTCGGGGAAGAGCACCGACGGCCGCGACGGGTTCCAGGGCTTGGTCGCCGATGTCGGCCTGGGCAGGGTCGGGATCGTGGTCGGGATCGAGGTTTCGCGGCTCGCGCGGCGAAACGCCGACTGGTATCAGCTGCTGGACTTGTGCGCGCTGACCGACACGCTGATCGCCGACTCAGACGGGATCTATCACCCGGGGTTGCACAACGACCGGCTCGTGCTCGGGCTCAAGGGCACGATGTCAGAGGCCGAGCTGCACGTGCTCAAGGCCCGGCTGCGGGGCGGGAGCCTGCACAAGGCGGGCAAGGGCCAGCTGCGGCTCCCGCTCCCGGCTGGCTATGAGTACGACGAGCAGGGGCTGGTGCGGATCACTGCCGACGAGGCCGTCGCGGACGCGATCGGCACCGTGTTCGCTTACTTCGAGGCGCTGTCCAGCGCCCGGCAGGTGATGCTGCGCCTGCTCGAGGAGGATCGCCAGCTGCCGCGCAAGGCGAGCACTGACCGTCACGTGCGGTGGGCGCGCCCGACCTATAAGGCGATCCACGAGATCCTCACCAACCCCTGCTACGCCGGTGCATATACGTACGGGCGCAAGCGTGTCGAGCGTCGGGTCAAAGACGGCCAGGTGTCAGAGCGCGTCCGCCGCGCGCCGCGCGAGCAGTGGCATGTGTGCCTGCCTGACCACCACCCGGGGTACATCACCTTCGAGCGCTATGAAACCAACCAGCAGCGGCTGCGGTCCAATTGGCGCCCGCCGCGCGGGGAGGGCGGCGGCGCTGCGCGCGAGGGCCGGGCGCTGCTGCAAGGACTGATCCGCTGCGGGCGCTGCGGACGGGTGATGCAGGTCGGCTACTCAGGCAAGACGCTGGTGCCCAACTACTCGTGCGTGCGCGGCAACCAGCTCTACGGCACCGGTCGCTGCCAGTCAGTCGGCGGTCGGCGGATCGAGCGGGTCGTGCTCGATCAGGTGTTCGAGGCGTTGCGCCCGGCCGGGATCGAGGCGACGCTCCGCGCGATCGAGCACGCCGACGGCGACCATCAAGCGCGCGTGCGCTCAGCCGAGCTCGAGCTCGAACGCGCGCAGATCCACGCCGAGCGCGCCCACCGCCAGTTCGATGTCTGCGAGCCAGAGAACCGGCTCGTGGCGCGCACCCTGGAGCGCGAGTGGGAACAACGGCTCGTTGACGTCCGCCGCGCCGAGCACGCCGTCGCTGACGTCGCCGCCCACCGCCCGGACCCGCTCACCGACGAGGAGATCGCATGGTGCCGGCAAGCCGGCGCCGACCTGCGCAAGGTGTTCGACGCGCCCAGCACCAGCCACCGCGAACGCAAGCAGCTGCTCCGCGCGATCCTCGCTGAGATCGTCGTGACCGTTGACCGCGAATCTGAACCGCACACCGCCGAGCTGCGCGTCGTGTGGGAAGGCGGCGCCGTCACCCAGCACAGCGTGCCGCTCTCGCGAACCGGCAGCCACACCCGCTGCACCGACCAGGACACGATCGCGCTCGTGCGCCAGCTCGCCGAGCAGTACCCCGACAAGCAGATCGCCGCGATCCTCGCCCGCCAAGGCCGACTCACCGGCGCCGGGAACCCGTTCACCGCCCACAACGTCCACGGGCTGCGCACCTACCACAAGATCCCCGCCGCTCCCGTCCGGGCCACCACTCACGATGGTGAGATGGTCACGATCGCGACAGCCGCCAGCGAGCTTGACGTGTCCACCGCGACCGTGCACCGGTGGCTGCGCGAAGGGTTCATCACCGGCGACCAGATCACGCCCGGCGCGCCCTGGCAGATCCGCCTCACCGATGAGCTCCGCGCTCGCGTCCGCGAGCAAGCGCCCGACGGCTGGCTGCCGCTCACCGACGCCGCGAGGGCGCTCGGCGTCGCCCGCCAGACCGTGTTGCACAAGGTCCAACGCGGCGAGCTCGCCGCCGTCTACGTCCACCAAGGGAAGCGAAAAGGCCTACGAATACAGGTCAAACCCGACGAAGCTGGACTGTTCGACAATCAAATCCGACAGGAGGCGCAGTGCTAAACCAACGCCACGTTCTTGACGTGCGCCGCGTTGCACAACGTCAGCTCGAAGTCGTCCTCGAGGATGTGCCAGACGGGTAGCCAGTACACGCCGGTCGCCTCCATCGCGACGTGCGCGACCCTGTAGCCCTTCAGCCAGTCCGCCAGCGCCAACAACCCCACGACCGTGGTCGAGAACTCCGCCAGATGCGCCACCCGCTTGCCCTCCGCGTCCGGGATCCGAACGCAAGCTGTGACCTGAGCCTTGTGCACGTCCAGGCCCGCGACCCGCTCAAACACCGCCTCAAACACCTTCGCCATCCACGCCTCCTATCCGATCGACAGAGATGCCGCTCGGCGGGCCTTCAAGACAGACGAGTCTGATGAACGTGCTCAAAGGCAACAATCCGGTACACCGGGGAAGGCCCTGCGTCAAACTAGTTACGGGCGCACAAGCACCAAGGTGAAAAACGACGTCAACGAGCGGCCCCCGGGATCCTCCCCCATTTCACCGATCCGCGTACGGCCGAAGGCCCCGGAACTAGTTGGAATACGAGCTCTTCGAGCGGCAGCGCCGGGGTTGCAGGCAGGCTCGGTTGCTGCTCTCTCATGCCCATTTCGGCCAGAGAGGCTGCGACGTCATCGGCAACCGCGGCTAGGAAGCGTGACGCCAGCTCGCTCGCGCAACCACGGCTCACAGCCAGCCCTAAGAGCGCCTGCCGTGCAGCGCATAGCAGGCTCAGGGGAGACGCGACGACGAGCCGTTCCCCATCGCGAAGAACTGGATGAAGTTGAAGCGGTCCTCCCTGCTCGAAGTCGCGTGGGTACTCGACTTGGCCAAGTTCGCCGATGAGCGGTCCGAGGGACGCAGCGCGGCGGGGTCTCAGCAACTGGTCCAGCTCGTGCTCGGAGAACTCAACGAGCCGCTTCAGGGTCGACAGCCGGTGGAGAGCACCGGTCGCGATAGGAGCTCCGAGCATGCTGTCGCCGACCGCGTAGCGCTCGAAACCCGCTTCTCGGAGGATGTGGTCGGACAGGCGCAGGGCTGCCACGCAGAGAGCCTTCGTTGCGCTCGAGAACCGCGCGTCTGGGAAGGTAGGCGAGGTGAAGAAGATGGCCTTGAGCAGATGCTCAACGATGTAGACCTCCACACGGCCCAGGCCCGGCGATACGAGATAAGACCCGCCGTGAAACGCCAATGGCTCCGTCAGAAGCTCATCGAACGGCGAGTCCTCGTCCTGGAGCGCCGCGCTGAAGGGCGGGCCGTTCAGGGTGTTGCGTAGCTTGCCGGCAGAGATGTGCGGCGCCGAGCTGTCGACAGGAACGCCCGCGGCTAGCGTGACCGCTGCCTCCAAGCGCCCCAACGCGGAAGCGTTCTCGGGAAGTAGTTGCAGCGCCGCTAAAGCGGCGACCAGGTCGAATGAGCTGTAACCGCCGAGAACGGTCGCTACTTGCCCCATGTCGGCCGGCAGCGTCATGGAGCCAAGGTACCTCGACAGGCTCGTGAGCGTGCCGGAATTTTCGTGCAAAAGCGCCTCGGCTATGACGAGCGCGACGCCCGCTCATATCTGCCGGCACGGCGCGGCGGACCCGCTCGGTGGTCCCGACGCAGCCACGGCTGCGGCTGGCATCGGGGCGGCTTCCTCGGAGTCGATGCGCGAAGGCATCCGCCGCTCATGAGAAGTGATGCCTTGGCGCATCGCGCGACCGCCTCCGAGCGCCGGCGAGACCCGAGTCCCAACGGCCAGGCAAGTCTCCGACAGCCCCTCGTGTGCTGCGGTTGAATCGCGGACCAGACGTCTGACCTCGGGGCGATACTCCCGGGGCGTGTCCGTCATAAACGCTGCCGCTGCCTCAACCGGACCGATAGCCGTAGCGGTCGTCTACGGGCTAGGTCTGGCAACCGCCGCGGTCATCGGTGGGCTTTTCGCGCGACGCAACACGAACCGGTCAGTTGCGGCCGAGCGCGGACAACCGGATCGAGCGGAGCTGCGCGCAATCGTTGACACGCTGGGCGATGAGTTCTTTGCGCTCGAGCAGGTGCTAACGCAGGCGAGCGGCCTTCTCACGAACGCTCTGCTGGACCCGCCCAGTTCTCGAGCTGCGAACCGGGAGCTCCTACTTCAGCTCCGAGACCGGGTGCGTCTCCACAGCGAAATGGCGGCTCATCAGGTAGAGCGGCTTCGACGGCGCGTCGGCGGCCGACGAGGTTCTCAGCTGATCAGAGCCGCAAGGGATGTGACGACGCCGTGTCGCAGGGCGTACCTCGCGATAGGCGACGTTGTCCTTCAACGGGAGCCGGAGGAACTAGCCCAGCGGCGTGGACGCGATTTCGAAGCCGCATACGCGGAGGTAAATCACCGTCGTGAAAGGTTCATCTCCACGGGTTTGAAGTTCACACGCGCGAAGCTCGACTAGCTTCGACGCTGGCCGACACTGCTGGAGGATCGAGGCCTAGCTGGCTTAAGGGTTGCTACCCCGGGGACCTCTGATGGGCGGTGCTCCGTCGTCGCCGCTTGGCCATCTTCCGGTATTTCAGGGATCCGCGTACGGCCGAAGACCCCCCGAACTAACCGAGGAACGCATCGCCTCGCGCGGCTGCCCAGGTCCCGTAGAGCTGCGTAACGGTGCCGGGCGCGGGCCAGTCTCCTTCTTGGAGCCGCGCAAGCGCATCACCGCCGCGCCGACGGGCGTGAGTTCGTGACCAGTCATACGACGACGGCGCCGTTCCGTACCGGCCCTCCCATGTCCGCATCGCTTCGCGCACCAGCTCGCGTGTCCACCGCGGTTCGGCGGCGCCCGGCCGGCACCGCCAGCAGTACTCGTAGGCGTCGCCCTTGCCGTTACGTGCCGCCGTCAGTGCACCGCAGCCACGGCACACGCCCCGATAGCGGGCCTTGACCTCGCGCGCCCGCTCCCCGGTGGGGTCGTACAGATACGCCTTCACGGTCGCGGGAGCACGCCCTAGCCGCCGCGCGATCTCCTGGATTGAGAGCCCCTCGCCATCGCGGTAGTGCCGAGCGAGCGCCGCCGCTCGGCGGCGCTGCTCGACTCGGTCGAGGGGCTGTCTGGCGTTGGCGCCCACTGGCACGGAAGTACCGCGGCCACACGACCGTTCCTCCATGCTCGGGCTCCTGCCCGGATGGGTGCCTCCGTAGGTGTTGCGTATTCCCGCAATTTGGGTAATCTCGCGGGCCGGATGTCTGCGGGGCCGTTTACGGCGCACGAGGCGTCGCCCAGGGAGCTGAAGGCGAGAATTGACGCTGAGCGGCGGCGCGCGCCGTTTCTCGTGTTTCGAGGCCCCGACGACGAGCAGCGCATCTTCGCCTTGGAGCACAGCGGTGGGCGGCTACGCGTGGGTCGCGACCCGATGTGTGAGGTCTGCCTCGACCACGACGATCGGGTCTCGCGGCTGCACGCCGAGCTTGAGAACGTCGGCGACGTCTGGGCGCTGGTCGACTTCGGCCTCTCCCGTAACGGGTCGTTCGTCAACGAGGAGCGCGTCAGCGGCCAGCGGGTCCTGCATGACACCGACGTGCTGCGCTTCGGCGCCACGCACCTGCTGTTCCGCTCGCCGCTCGAGCGCGAGGCGCGCGAGACGCGCGCGGCGACTGGCGGCGAGCTGCCGCCGCTGACCGGGACGCAGCGGCGGATACTGATCGCGCTGTGCCGCCCGTACCACGACGCCAGCCCGTTCGTGACGCCGGCGTCCAACCGGGAGATAGCCCGCGAAGTGTCGCTGAGCGTCGACCGCGTCAAGGCCCATCTCGGCGCGCTGTTTGAGCTGGTGGGGGTGGAGGACCTGCCCCACACACACAAGCGGGCGCGGCTCGCCGAACTTGCGCTGCGCATCGGCCTGGTCACAAGACGGGATCTGGCGGCGTGACCGGCGCCGGGCTCGGCGAGCGGATCGCTGGGTACCGACTCGATGCGCTGGCCGGGCGGGGAGGGATGGGCGTGGTCTACCGCGCAACCGATCTTGAGCGAGAGCGCACAGTGGCGCTCAAGCTGATCGCGCCAGCGCTCGCGTCTGACAACGTCTTCCGGGAGCGCTTCCAGCGCGAGGCGCGTCTGCTCTCCGCAGTCGACCACCCGCACGTGATCCCGTTCTACGAGGCCGACGAGGCCGAAGGTCGGCTGTTCCTCAGCATGCGTTGGGTCGATGGCTCCAGCCTGGCCGATGTCATCGACGCCGACGGCGGGTTGGACGCGGGTCGGGTGCTGTGCATCGTGTGTCAGATCGCCGGCGCGCTCGACGTCGTCCACGCGCACGGGCTGGTGCATCGTGATCTCAAGCCCAGCAACGTCCTGCTCGAGGGCGGCGTGGATGGGGACCACGCCTACCTGACCGATTTCGGCGCCGGGCGAGCGCTCGACGTGGCCAGCAAAGTGACCAGCACAGGGCAGTGGCTCGGGACTATCGACTACGTCGCCCCCGAGATCCTCTCCGGCCAATGCGCTGATGCCCGCTCGGACCTGTACGCGCTCGGCTGCGTGCTCTACGAGGCTCTGACCGGCGCCCCGCCCTTCCACCGCGACACGCAGCTGGCCACGCTATGGGCGCATCAGCGCGATCCGGCGCCGTCCGTATGCGACCGCCGGCCGGCGCTGCCCCGCCAGGTCGATGCGATCCTGGCGCGAGCCCTCGCAAAGAACCCCGCTGCGCGCTACCGCACCGCCGAGAAACTCGCTCAAGCCTTCGCCGACGCGCTGCAGGCCGACCGCGGTGCGCAGACACACCCATCGCGGCTCGTGCGCCGCCTGCCGGCGCGGTGGCGTCGCGCGATCCCAGACGATCCTGGCA
>Ga0302226_10003183_pt1 | contig 11284 bp, 1 predicted proteins | sample II_Palsa_E3_3_FD_193524 | JGI IMG/M metagenome (GOLD analysis project Ga0302226, IMG submission 193524) | Peat permafrost microbial communities from Stordalen Mire near Abisko, Sweden - II_Palsa_E3_3 | ecosystem: Environmental > Terrestrial > Soil > Palsa > Peat permafrost | place: Sweden...
CCGGGTGCGAGGGTGTGGAGGAGCTGACGCTCGAAGCGCCGCTGGTGTTCGCTCCGGGAGGCGCGGTGCAGTTGCAGATCGCTGTCGGGGAGCCCGACGCCGAGGGTCGCCGCGAGGTGAGCGTTTACTCCCAGCCGCAGTCTCGCGCCGAGGCCACGGGGGACAATGGTGAGGCCATCGTGGAGGATGGCGAGGCCGGCGGGTGGACCCGCCACGCCAGTGGCACGCTCAAGGACACTGACGCGGCGAGCGAGGGGCAGGGTGCGGACGGCGCAGAGTTGTTGGGCTCGCAATGGCCGCCCGCGGGCGCCGAGGATCTCGACGTCGAGTTCCTCTACGACCGGCTGTCCGAGGCCGGCTTCGGCTACGGCCCCGTATTCCAGGGCGTCCGCGCGGCGTGGCGCGCCGACAATGAGATCTACGCCGAAATCGCACTCGAGGAAGGCGCCGCCGAGCAAGCCCCCCGCTTCGGGATCCACCCCGCGCTGCTCGACGCGGCACTGCACACCGGCCTGCTGGAGTGGGCGGCGGAGTTGAGCCCGGACGGCCAGGCGCTGCCGTTCTCGCTCGGTGGCGTCCGCCTCTGGCGCGATGGGCTCTCGGCGCTGCGGGTGCGCCTCACACGCGGCGAGAACAACACGCTGAGCCTGGCCGCGTTCGACGAGGTCGGGGAGCTGGCCCTGTCGGTGGGCTCGATCGCGGTCCGCCCGATCGAGGCGGGCCTGTTCGCGCCGGCGCACCGCCGCGGCCACGACTCGCTGCACCGGCTGGAATGGGTCGAGGCGCCGATCTCCCCGGCGGCCGGCGAGCCGCGGCGTGTCGCGCTGCTCGGCGAGCTCGAGTTGGCGGGCGTCGACGGTGAGCGCCACGCGAACCTCGAGGCGCTGGTCGAGGCGATCGAGGCCGGCGGGCCCGCGCCCGAGGTCGTCCTCCTTGCCGCGCCGGCGACTGACGCCGGGCAGCCGCTCGCCCTCGCGGCGCGTGCCGTCGTGCAGCAGACGCTCGCGCTGCTGCAGGCATGGCTCGCCCGTCCCGAGCTGGCGGACTCCCAGCTGGTGCTGCTCACGCGCGGCGCGGTCGCGATCGACGAGGCGCAGGCGCCGGAGCTCGCGACGGCGCCGCTGTGGGGACTGCTGCGGACCGCCCAATCCGAGCACCCCGGCCGCTTCCTGATCGTCGACTGCGATCCCACTAGCGACGCCGCGGCCTGCGGCGAGGTGGCTTGGCAGGCGCTGCTCGCTGCCGGAGAGCCGCAGCTGGCGCTGCGCGGCGAGCGGGCCTACGCGCCGCGGCTGGTGGCACTGGAGGGAGGGCGCACGGGCTCCAGGGCGCTGCTCCCCCCGGCGGGAGAGGATCGCTGGCATCTCGCGGCCGCGCGGCGGGGCACGCTCGACGATCTCGCGCTGCTCGCGAGCCCGCGCGCGCACGAGCCGCTGGCTCCCGGCGAGGTGCGGATCGCGGTGCACGCGGGCGGGCTGAACTTCCGCGACGTGCTGATCGCGCTCGGGCTCTACCCGGGCGCGGCGGCGATCGGCAGCGAGGGCGCCGGCGTGGTGCTGGAGGTGGGCGAGGGCGTGGAGGATCTCGCGCCGGGCGAGCGCGTGATGGGCCTGATGCCGGATGCGTTTGGGCCGGTGGCGGTGACCGAGCGCGAGCTGGTCGTCGCGGTGCCCCCGGACTGGTCGTTCGTGCAGGCGGCCGCGGTGCCGACCGTGTTCCTGACGGCCTACTACGCGCTCGTCGATCTCGCGGGGCTGGAGCGCGGCGAGTCGCTGCTGATCCACGCGGCGACCGGCGGCGTCGGCATGGCCGCGCTGCAGCTCGCGCGCCATCTCGGCGCGGAGGTATTCGCGACCGCCAGCCCCGCCAAGCTGGCGGTGCTGGCCGAGCTCGGGCTGGACGCCGAGCATGTCGGCTCCTCGCGCGATCTCGATTTCGAGCAGCGGTTCCTGCGCGCGAGCGAGGGCCGGGGCGTGGACGTCGTGCTGAACTCGCTCGCGCGCGAGTTCACCGACGCCTCGCTGCGGCTGCTGCCGCGCGGGGGCCGGTTCGTGGAGATGGGCAAGACCGATCTCCGCGACGCGGAGCGGGTCGCCGCGGAGCACGCCGGTGTGCGCTACCGCGCATTCGATCTCTCCGAGGCCGGGCCGGCGCGGATCCAGGAGATGCTGCTGGAGCTGCTCGACCTGTTCGAGCGGGGCGTCCTCGCCCACTCCCCGGTCACGACCTGGGACGTGCGCCAGGGCGAGGAGGCGTTCCGCTTCCTGCGCGAGGCGCGGCACATCGGCAAGCTCGTGCTGACGGTCCCGCAGCCGCGCAACCCGGAGGGCACCGTGCTGATCACGGGCGGCACCGGGCGCCTGGGAGGTCTTATGGCGCGTCACCTGGCGGCTGCACGCGGCGCCAGGCACCTGCTGCTGGCCAGCCGCGGTGGGGCCGAGGCGGAGGGCGCGAGCGAGCTGGTGGCCGAGCTGTCGCATCTGGGCTGCGAGCCGCGCGTGGTGGCGTGCGACGTCGCCGATCGCGACCAGGTCGCCGCGCTGCTCGCCGCGATCCCCGCCGAGCATCCGCTCACCTCGGTGATCCACGCGGCGGGCGCGCTCGACGACGGCCTGCTGGAGTCCCTGAGCGCCGAGCAGGTGGAGCGCGCGATGCGCCCGAAGGTCGACGGGGCGTTGCACCTGCACGAGCTGACCGAGGGGGTGGAGCTCGCCGAGTTCGTGCTGTTCTCATCGGCGGCCGGTGTGTTCGGTGGCGCGGGGCAGGGCAACTATGCGGCGGCGAATGCGTTCCTGGATGCGTTGGCCCAGGCGCGCCGGGCACGCGGGCTCTCCGGCCAGTCGCTCGCGTGGGGCCTGTGGGAGCAGGAGAGCGCCATGACGGGCGGCCTCGGCGAGGCCGGGCGGGCGCGAATGGCGCGTCAGGGGCTGCTCCCGCTCGAGAACGGTCCCGAGCTGTTCGACGTGGCCTGCGCCGCCAAGCATGCGCTCGTGCTGCCGGCGCAGCTGGACATGACGGCGCTGCGCGCCCACGCCGCCGCTGGCACGCTGCCGGCGCTGCTGCGCGAGCTGGTACACCACCCGGCCCGCCGGGAGCGCCGCGCCGCGGGCTCGCTCGCGCGGGAATTGACCGGCGTGCCGGAGGCCGAGCGCGAGGCGCTCGTACGGCAGTTGGTGTGCGCCCAAGCCGCCTCGGTGCTCGGTCACGAGTCGCCGCTCGCGATTGACGCTCAGCGGGCGTTCAAAGACCTCGGGTTCGACTCGCTGGGGGCCGTCGAGCTGCGCAACCGGCTGGCCCAGGCGACCGGGCTGCGGCTTCCGTCGACGCTGATCTTCGACTACCCGAACTCGGTGGCGGTCGCCAACTACCTGATCCGCAAGGCGATCCCCGACGCCGGCGAGGACACCGGTGGTGGCGCCGGCGGGGCTGAATCGGACATCCGACGGGTGCTCGAATCGATCCCGATCGTCCGCCTGCGCGAGTCCGGCCTGTACGAGCAGCTGGTGAAGCTCGCGAGCAGCGCGCTCGGAGAGCTCCCACCCGCCAAGGAGAACCAGACCGCGATCGATGAGATGGACGCCGAGACCTTGGTCCGCATGGCCCTCGGGGCCGAGGGCGCGGCCGAAGAGACGGAAGGAGAGACATGAGCGCAGCAGACCGAAGCCGGGAGACACGCGCGTCCGGTGAGGATCCCCGTTCTGAGCGGAGCCGGGAGATACTCGCGTCGGGCGAGAGTCCTCGTTCCGACCGGAGCCGGGAGACACTCCCCTCCGGGGAAAATCCCCGTTCCGAGCGAAGCGTCGTGGAGGCGCTGCGCGCCTCCCTGAAGGAGCGCGAACAGCTGCGCCAAGAGAACCAGCGTCTACACGCCCGCGCGAGCGAGCCGATCGCGATCGTCGGCATGAGCTGCCGCTTCGCAGGTGGCGTTGGCTCGCCCCGGGAACTGTGGGAGCTGCTGGCTGCGGGTGGGGACGCGATTGGTGGCTTTCCCACCGACCGTGGATGGGATCTCGAGCGCCTGTACGATCCCGACCCCGAAAGCCCGGGCACGACGAACACGCGCGAAGGGGGCTTCATTTACGACGCTGGCGACTTCGACCCCGGCTTCTTCGGGATCGGCGTGCACGAGGCGCTGGCGATGGATCCCCAGCAGCGGTTGCTGCTGGAAGCGGCGTGGGAGGCGCTCGAGGACGCCGGGATCGACCCGCTGACGCTGCGGGGCACGCAGACGGGGGTGTTTGCGGGCGCCGGCTCGTGCGACTACGAGCTGCGAGTTCCGGCCGAGCTCGAAGGGCTGCGTTTGAGTGGCACCGCCAGCAGCGTCGCATCGGGGCGCGTGGCATATACCCTCGGGCTGGAGGGCCCGGCCGTGACCATCGACACCGCCTGCTCCTCTTCGCTGGTGGCGATGCACCTCGCGTGTGCGGCGCTGCGCCAGGAGGAATGCTCGCTGGCTTTGGCAGGCGGTGTGACGGTGATGTCGAGCCCGCTGCTGTTCGTCGAGTTCGCCCGCCAGCGCGGTCTCGCGTCAGACGGGCGCTGCAAGGCGTTCGCCGCTGCCGCCGACGGCGCGGGCTTCGGCGAGGGCGTCGGTCTGGTGGTGCTGGAGCGCCTGTCCGCCGCGCACCGCAACGGGCACCGGGTGCTGGCGCTCGTGCGGGGCAGCGCGGTCAATCAAGATGGGGCGAGCAATGGCCTGACGGCCCCCAACGGCCCATCTCAGGAACGGGTCATCCGCCAGGCGCTCGCCGGCGCCGGCCTCGCGAGCGACGACATCGACGCGGTGGAGGCGCATGGCACGGGCACCACGCTCGGTGACCCGATCGAGGCTCACGCGCTGCTAGCCACCTACGGGCAGAGGCCTGCCGACCGCCCGTTGCCGGTGGGGTCGATCAAGTCGAACATCGGCCACACCTCCGTCGCGGCCGGCGTCGGCGGTGTGATCAAGATGGTGATGGCGCTGCGCAACGAGCTGCTGCCGCAGACGCTGCACGTGGACGAGCCCTCGCCTCACGTCGACTGGTCGGCGGGATCGCTCGAGCTGCTCACGCGGGCACAGGCATGGCCCCGCGGTGAGCGCCCGCGCCGGGCGGGGTGTCGTCGTTCGGGATCAGCGGCACCAACGCCCACCTGATCCTCGAGGAGGCGCCGCTCGCCCCCGCGCCGGCGCAAGACTCAGCGCCCTGTGTACCCGAGCTGCCGGCGTTGCCGTGGCTGGTCTCGGCCAGGAACGAGCCGGCGCTACGCGCCCAGGCGGCGCGACTGCACGACCACCTCGAACGGCGCTCGGAGTGGGAGCCGCTGGATATGGCGTTCTCGCTGGCAACCCGCCGGGCGCAGCTGGAGCGTCGTGCGGCGGTGCTCGGTTCCACCCGCGAGCAGCTGCTCGGGAGCCTGCGTGCGCTCGCTCGGGGCGAGCCTGCCGCGGGTGTGCACGAGGAGGTCGCGCGTCCGGGTGCGACGGCGTTTTTGTTTACGGGGCAGGGTGCGCAGCGGGTGGGGATGGGGCGTGAGTTGTGTGGGGTGTTTCCGGTGTTTGAGCGGGTGTTGGGTGAGGTGTGTGGGGAGTTGGATCGGTGTCGGGAGGCGCTCGCGGACGGTGGGGGTGCTGGTGTTGGTGTGTCGTTGCGTGAGGTGTTGTTCGCGGGGGAGGGTTCGTCTGAGGCGGTGTTGTTGGATGGCACGGAGTTTGCGCAGGCGGGGTTGTTTGCGGTGGAGGTGGCGCTGTTTGGGTTGCTGGAGTCTTTTGGTGTGAGGCCTGATTTTCTGGTTGGGCATTCGATTGGGGAGTTGTCGGCGGCGTGTGTGGCGGGTGTGTTTTCGCTTGCGGATGGGTGTCGGTTGGTGGCGGCGCGTGGCCGGTTGATGGGTGGTTTGCCCGCGGGTGGGGGGATGTTGGCGGTGGAGGCCTCCGAGGATGAGGTGCGGGGGGAGCTTGTGGGGTTTGAGGGTCGGTGGGGGGTCGCGGCTGTGAATGGTCCGCGTGCGGTGGTGGTGTCGGGTGAGGTGGGTGCGCTTGAGGAGTGGGGCGAGCGGTGGGTTGAGCGGGGTCGTAGGACGCGGCGTTTGCGTGTGAGTCATGCGTTTCATTCGCCGTTGATGGAGCCGATGCTCGCGGAGTTTCGGGAGGTAGCGGCGGGCGTCGAGTATGCGCCGGCGCGGATCCCGGTTGTCTCGAATGTGACGGGGCGGTTGGCCGACGGGGGTGAGCTTGAGAGCGCGGAGTACTGGGTGCGTCATGTGCGCGAGGCGGTGCGGTTCGCGGATGGCGTGGCGGCTCTGAAGGCGGCGGGCGTGCGGCGTTTCCTGGAGCTCGGTCCCGACGGTGTGCTCGCGGCGATGGCCCGCGAGTGCCTGGGCTCGGATGCGGCGGAGGGGGACGCCGGCGAGGACGCGCTGTTAGTGGCGGCGCTACATCGCGATCGTCCGGAGGTGGAGACGTTCCTCGGGTTCCTCGGTCGGGCTCACTGCGCCGGCGTGGATGTTGATTGGCCGGCGCTGTTGGAGGGGCGCGGCGCCCGAGAGGTCGATCTACCGACATATGCCTTCCAGCGCGAGCACTTCTGGCTGCAGCCGCCGCCCGATCTGGGTGATCTGCGCGCGGTGGGGCAGCGCGCGGCGGAGCACCCGCTGCTCGGAGCGGTGGTGAACGTTGCGGGTGAGGGCGGACAGTGGCTGTTCACCGGCCGCCTGTCGATCGACCGCCAGCCGTGGGTGGCCGATCACGTGCTGCTCGACACGGTGGTTCTGCCGGGCACGGCGTTTATGGAGCTGGCGTTCGCCGCCGCCGCCGAGGTCGGGTGCGAGGTGGTGGAGGAGTTGACGCTGCAGGCGCCGCTCGTGCTGGAGGCAACGGGTGCCTTCGAGCTGCAACTCTTGGTCGAGGAGCCGGACGAGGCGGGGCGCTGTGCGTTTGCGATCCATTCGCGTGTACAGGAGGAGACCGCGACCGAGGGCGATCCGGACGGGACCGCCTGGACGTGCCACGCCAGCGGCGTGCTGGCCCCGGAGCCGTTCTCCGCCCCATCGGGGCAGCTCGAGCGGCTGGCCGCGGAGAGCTGGCCGCCCGATGGTTCCACGCCGCTCGAGGTCGACGAGCTCTACGGGCGGCTGAGCGCCGGCGGGTTTGCCTATGGACCGGCCTTTACCGGCATCCGGGCGGCGTGGCAACGGGGCGAAGAGCTCTTTACCGAGGTCGCGCTCGAGTGGCCACACGCTGATGAGGCCGCGCGCTTTCAGATCCACCCGGCGCTGCTCGACGCGGCGCTGCAGGGCGGGGCGTTCCTCCTGCACGAGGACGGGGAGAAGGAAGTCGCGGGCCGAGGAGCGATGCTGTTCAGCTGGAATGGCGTTCGTCGCCACGCAGCCGGCGCGTCGCTGCTGCGCGTACGTTTGAGCCCTGCCGGGGGGTCGGCGTTGAGCGTGGCGGCGCTCGACGAGCATGGTGCGCCGGTGGTGTCGGTCGATTCGCTCTCCTACCGGCGAGTAGAGGCACAGCAGCTCGCCGGCGTCAAGTGGCGGCCGGAGGACTCGCTGTTCGGCGTGGAGTGGGTGGAGGCCGAGGGCGGTGCGGTGGGCGGGGACCGAAGCCGGGGGACACTCGCCTCCGGCGAGCATCCCCGTTTCGGCCAGCACGTTGCGGTGCTCGGCGAGCTCGACGCTCCAGGTGTCGAGGAGCGCTATGCGGATCTGGAGGCGCTGCGCGAGGCGGTCCGGGCAGGAGCGTCGGTGCCGGACGTGGTGCTCGCCGCAATGCCGACGGGCGGGGCGTCTCCTCAGGACTGCGCGCCAGCACCGGTCGCGGTCGGGGATCTTGTTGCTCAAGCGCCCGCTTCCGATGAAGTGAAGCTGCTGGAGCGGGTGCGCGCCGCGCTCGGAGGTGCCCTCGAGCTCCTCCAAGGGTGGTTTGGGGACGAACGGCTGGCCACCGGGCGTCTGGCGCTCGTCAGCCGGGGCGCAGTGGCGACGGGCGAGGGGCAGACGCCGGGGTTGGTGGAGGCCGCCTGCTGGGGTCTTGCGAGCAGCGCGCAGTCGGAGCACCCCGGGCGTCTGCTACTGCTCGACATCGATGGCGGCGAGGCGTCCTGGCGGGCACTGGCCGGTGCGCTCTCCTCGGAGGAGCCGCAGATGGCGCTGCGCGAGGGTGGATTCCACGTGCCGCGACTGGTGCGGGTGCCGGCGGGGATGCCGCCCGCGGTGGATCAGCCGCAATTGGCGCCCGGCGGGCAGGCCGGCGTTGCCGGGGCGCCCGGCGGGCAATCCGCGCTCGAGGCTGCCGGCGCGCCGTGGGACTCGGAGGGCACGATTTTGATCACGGGCGGCACGGGTGCGTTGGGCGCTCAGCTGGCGCGGCATCTGGCGCGGACGCACGGTGTGCGCCGGATGCTGCTGGTTAGCCGGCGCGGCGGTGCGGCGGCGGGCGCCGCGGAGCTCGAAGGAGAGCTGCGCGAGCTGGGATGCGAAGTCGAGGTGGTTGCTTGCGACGTGGGCGATCGCGACCAGCTGGCGGAGGTACTTGCCTCGATCCCCGAGGCGCACCCGTTGCGTGTCGTGGTTCACGCTGCGGGCGTGCTGGACGACGGTGTGATCGCGACTCTCTCCCCGCAGCGATTCGAGGGCGTGCTGGCGGCCAAGGTCGACGCGGCGCTGCACCTGCACGAGCTCACGCGGGAGCTCGAGCTGGCTGACTTCGTGCTGTTCTCGTCGTTCGCCGGGCTCGTTGGGTCTCCTGGGCAGGGCAACTACACAGCAGCGAGTTCGTTCTTGGATGCGCTTGCTCAGCGGCGCCGCGCGGCGGGACTGGTGGGGAGGTCGCTGGCCTGGGGTCCTTGGATCGCCGACGGCGGGATGGTCGATGACGTCGGTGCTGCCGATCTCGCGCGGATGCAGCGGATGGGCGTGGCGCCGTTCGCGGCCGAGCAGGGGCTGGAGCTGTTCGATCGGGCGTGCGTGGTGGCGAGGCCGTTGCTGGCGCCGGTGGCGCTGAAGCCCGCCGCGCTGCGCCTGTACGCGCGGGCGGGGACGCTGCCGGCGTTGCTGTGGGGGCTGGTGCCGGCCGAGGCGCGTCGCGCGGGGGAGGCCGACAGCTCGCTCGCGCACCGGCTCAGGGAGATGCCGGAGACCGACTGGGATGGCGCGATCCTGACGCTGGTGTGCGGCCAGGTGGCGGCAGTGCGGGGGTTGGAGTCTGCGGGCGTGGTCGATCCCGGGCAGTCGTTCAGCGACCTTGGGTTCGATTCGCTGGATGCGGTGGAGTTGCGTAACCACCTGGCGCGGGTAACGGGTTTGAGCTTGCCTGCGACGTTGGTGTTCGATTATCCGACTCCGACTGCGGTTGCGCGGTATGTGCGCTCGCATGTGGGGGAGGGTGTGCAGGGTGGGGCTGCGGTGCGTGGTGGTCGTGCGCGGCGGCGCTCGGAGGAGCCGATCGCGATTGTCGGGATGAGCTGCCGGTTCCCGGGTGGGGTGCGTTCGTCGGAGGAGTTGTGGGAGCTGGTTGCTAGCGGCCGTGACGCTGTAGGGGGCTTCCCAGAGGATCGCGACTGGGACTTGGAGCGGTTGTACGACCCCGATCCCGATCGTCCCGGCACGTGCTACGCCCGTGAGGGGGGTTTCATCTACGACGCCGCCGAGTTCGACGCCCGTTTCTTCGGCATCGGACCCCACGAGGCGCTGGCGATGGATCCGCAGCAGCGGCTGTTGTTGGAAGCGGCGTGGGAGTCCTTCGAGGATGCGCGCATCGACCCGGCCGTGCTGCGCGGCAGCGAGACCGGCGTGTTCGTCGGCGCCGGTGCCTCCAACTACTCCTCGCGCGTGCCCGGCGAGCTCGAGAGCTTCGGCTTGACGGGCACCACCTCCAGCGTCTTCTCTGGCCGGCTTGCGTATGTGTATGGGTTGGAGGGCCCGGCGGTGACGGTCGATACGGCCTGTTCGGCCTCGCTGGTGGCGCTGCACCTGGCGTGTACGGCGCTGCGCCAGGGCGAGTGCACGATGGCGCTGGCGGGCGGCGTCACGGTGATGACCAGCCCCGACGTGTATCTCTCGTTCGCGCGGCAGCGCGGTCTGGCGCCGGACGGGCGCTGCAAGGCGTTCGCCGACGGTGCCAACGGGGTGGCCCTGTCCGACGGCGCGGGTCTGGTGTTGTTGGAGCGTTTGTCGGATGCGCGCCGGGCGGGCCGGCGGGTGCTGGCGGTGGTGCGCGGCAGCGCGGTCAACCAGGATGGGGCGAGCAATGGGCTGTCGGCGCCCAACGGCCCCTCGCAGGAGCGCGTGATTCGCGCGGCGCTCGCGGATGCCGGCCTCTCGCCGGGCGAGGTCGATGCGGTGGAGGGGCATGGGACGGGGACGACGCTTGGGGATCCGATCGAGGCGCAGGCGTTGCTGGCGACGTATGGGCGTGAGCGTGAGGGCGAGCCGTTGTGGTTGGGGTCGGTGAAGTCGAACATCGGTCATACGGGTTGTGGTGCCGGGGTGGCGGGTGTGATCAAGATGGTGCAGGCGCTGCGCAATGAGACGTTGCCGGCGACGTTGCACGTCGATGCGCCCTCTTCGCATGTGGATTGGTCGGCTGGTGCGGTGCGGTTGTTGACCGAGCCGGTGGCATGGCCGCGGGGTGAGCGTCCGCGGCGGGCGGGGGTCTCGTCGTTTGGGATCAGCGGCACCAACGGACATGTGGTTCTCGAGGAGGCGCCGCCCGTTCCCGCACAGGTGGAGGTTCCGTCTCCCGGCGTGCCGGAGTTGCCGTTGCTGCCGTTGTTGTTGTCGGCTAAGAGCGAGCCGGCGTTGCGCGCGCAGGCGGCGCGTTTGCACTCACATCTGCAGGTCCATACGGAGCTGGCGCCGCTGGATGTTGGGTACTCGCTCGCGAGTGGCCGCGCGCAGTTGGGGCGTCGTGCGGCGGTGCTCGGTTCCACCCGTGAGCAGCTGCTCGGGAGCCTGCGCGCTCTCTCGAGCGGGGAGTTTGCGGCTGGCGTGCACGAGGACGTCGCTGGCGGTGGTTTGACTGCGTTTTTGTTTACGGGGCAGGGTGCGCAGCGGGTGGGGATGGGGCGTGAGTTGTGTGGGGTGTTTCCGGTGTTTGAGCGGGTGTTGGGTGAGGTGTGTGGGGAGTTGGATCGGTGTCGGGAGGCGTTTGGGGTTGGTGGGGGTGCTGGTGTTGGTGTGTCGTTGCGTGAGGTGTTGTTCGCGGGGGAGGGTTCGTCTGAGGCGGTGTTGTTGGATGGCACGGAGTTTGCGCAGGCGGGGTTGTTCGCGGTTGAGGTGGCGCTTTTCAGGCTGCTCGAGT
>Ga0302226_10003188_pt1 | contig 11273 bp, 10 predicted proteins | sample II_Palsa_E3_3_FD_193524 | JGI IMG/M metagenome (GOLD analysis project Ga0302226, IMG submission 193524) | Peat permafrost microbial communities from Stordalen Mire near Abisko, Sweden - II_Palsa_E3_3 | ecosystem: Environmental > Terrestrial > Soil > Palsa > Peat permafrost | place: Sweden...
GGAGGTTGTTGGGGTGGGTGCTAACCTTCGTCTTCGCTGAGCAGTTCTTGCACCGGTAAGATACGAAGGCCTGCTTTACAACGCCCGCCTCGAGGTTCGGCTCTGAGATATCTTTGAAGAGCCTAAAACCGTTGCATTGTTCGAAGTCACAAAAAAGAGTGATGTCGGGGCCCGCAAATTGTACGGCGCCGCTCTGGTACGTCTTTCCACCGAGGCCGGGGATGGTCGTAACGTCTCCGCCGGGTGCAGTCGTTTCGAGAAATGACTTAAGGCTTATTGCTGCTCTAGTTTCCGCCATGGCGATCTCTGTAGGTTATACCGTGCTTGGCTCGACACCGTCGCTTCTTTTTTGCGCAAAATCATTAGTGCCTATCCGACGGTGACACTCTTGGCGAGGTTTCTGGGTTGTTGGCGAGGCCGCGGTTCAGTTCGCTCGCCTCGCGGCTCCAGGTTGGAGACTCAGCGGAGAAACCCGGCGGCGGACGGAGTTCTTCTCTGGCGCTCCCTTGGCGGCAGATGGGCTGCTGGATATCTCATAATGGGCTCCGAAACTTTCCGGTAACGCCATTTACCGGGAACTTCGCGTAATCCGTCGAAGGCTGCATGGATACGCATCTGCGAAGGTACATGTGGATCGCCCCTCATAAAGTTGCGGCGCTGTAATCCGGCATCGCGGTTCTTAAGCTCGAGGCAAGCGGCAAGCCAGGTTGTTCTCCTTCTTGCCGTGACAGTTTCGAGGCGGTGAGATATTTGTGGATGTCAGAAACCACGACGGATCCTTCTCCGACCGCGGAGGCGACGCGTTTGACCGAACCACAGCGGACGTCTCCGACTGCGTAGACGCCTTCGAGGTTGGTGCCAAAGAAGGCGCTTGAGGAAGCGCCGCTGCCAGTGACGATAAAGCCCTTGTCGTCCATGGCAAGGGTGCCGCGGAGCCAGGCAGTATTTGGGTTGGCACCGATCATGACGAAGACGTGCGAGATATTGAACGTCTCCGATGTGCGGCTTGCATTGTCGCGGACCGTCACGGTCTTGAGGCGATCGGTTCCATCCATCCTGGCGATCTCGGCCTCCAGACGAATGGTGATCTGGCTGGACACGAGGATGCGCTGGACCAGATAGTCCGACATGGTGTCCTGCAGGCTGCGACCCCTGACAATCAAATGAACGTGCTTCGCGGTTTGCGCGAGGAAGAGGGCGGCCTGTCCAGCTGAGTTGCCCGCGCCCACTACGACGATTTCTTCGCCGCGACAGAGACCAGCTTCCATCGCCGTAGCCGCGTAGTGGATTCCCTGGTACTCGAAGCGGTGATAATTCGCGACATTCAGCTTGCGATAACGAGCGCCGGTAGCGATCACGACAGTGCGTGCACTGACGACGGGAGCCTTTTCGATCTCCAGATGACACATGTCGTCCTGCTTGCTCATGCTGACCACGTCGCGGGAGATGGAGAAGTGTGCTCCGAACTTCTGTGCCTGGATGAGTGCGCGCTCCGAGAGTTCCTGACCGGAGACGCCGGTGGGAAAGCCTAGGTAGTTCTCGATGCGGGAGCTGGTCCCCGCTTGTCCGCCAGGCGCAGCTCCTTCGATCACGATGGTTGTGAGGCCTTCGGACGCCGCACAAACGGCAGCGGCGAGGCCGGCCGGGCCGGCGCCGACGATCGCGACATCGTAGATGACTGCATTTTCTCGCAGATCGGTCAGGCCGAGTTCATCGGCGAGCATGGTGATGGAGGGGTTGCGTAGAACACGGCCATCAGGCAGGAGGGCGACAGGAAGCCCAGCTTGCGTGAGCTCGAAGGTCCGGATGAGGGCATCGGCGTCCTGATCCAGTTCGGCGTCGATTATGCGGTAGGGATAGCCGTTGCGGCTGAGAAATCGCTGGATCCGAATCGTGTCGATACTATACCCGTGGCCCAGGAGGGTGACCCCGCTCGTGGCCTGCTCAACAAGGTTGCACCTGCGGCTGATCGAGGTCTGCATGATGAGGTTAGCAATATCCGTCTCTGAACGCATGATTTGCGCCAGCGAAGCACGGCGTATACGCCTTAACCGGGTGGGCCGGACGGCACGGCAGTTGACGAGGGTCTCCCGATTGTCAAGAAGATCCAGTTCGCCGGTGAACTGGCCATCGGTCAGGAGTGCAACGATACGCTCTCCACCATTGTTTCCAGAACCTTCGAATATCTCGACGGCACCATCGAGAATGACGAACCAGTCCACATCGCGCTCGCCACGGGCGAAAAGGCACGACGACTCCAATACAACCTCTTCGTTGCCGTAGCACTTCAGGCGGTCAAGCAGGGCGGCACCGAGGATTGGGTGGAAGATGCCAGTCGACTGAGGACTGTTCGAGTTTGAATCGGGGAAGGTCAGTGAGTATGTCATGACGCGCTCCAGCGAAACTTGCGGTGTTAGGAAGCGGGACGCCGTTGCCGGCGCCCCGCGACCTAAGGAGGCTTAGCTCTTGAGAAACTCGAGCAAGTCCTTGTTGATCACATCGGCGTGGGTGATCGGCATGCCGTGAGGGAAACCGGGATAAACCTTCAGCGTCGCAGTCGGGACGAGCTTGACGGTGAGCGCTCCGGCATCCGGGAACGGAACGATCTGGTCGTCGTCTCCGTGCATCACGAGGGTCGGGACATCGATCTTCTTCAGGTCCTCGGTGAAGTCGGTTTCAGAGAAGGCCTTGATGCAGTCGTAGGAGCCCTTGATGCCGCTCTGCATTCCCTCGAACCAGAAGTTCTCGCGCACGCCTTCGGAGATCGTCGCTCCTGGCCGGTTGTAGCCGAAGAATGGGAGGGAGAGGTCCTTGTAGAACTGAGAACGATCGTTGACAACGCCGTTGCGGATCGCATTGAGCGCTTCGATCGGCGTGCCAATGGGGTTGTGCTCCGACTTCACCATGATCGGCGGCACAGCGCTGATGAGCACGGCCTTCGCTACGCGGCTTGTTCCGTGGCGCGAAATGTAGCGCGCTACCTCGCCGCCTCCGGTTGAGTGGCCCACCATGATCGCGTCTTTCAGGTCGAGCGCTTCGAACAGCTCCGCAAGGTCGTCTGCGTAGGTGTTCATCTCGTTGCCATCCCAGGTCTGGCTGGAGCGGCCATGGCTGCGGCGATCGTGTGCGATCACGCGATAGCCGAGGTTGCCGAAGAACAGCATCTGCGCGTCCCAGGCGTCCGCGTTCAGCGGCCAGCCATGTGAGAAGGTGATGGGCTGGCCGGTGCCCCAGTCCTTGTAGTAAATGGTGGTTCCGTCCTTCAAAGTAAGTGTGCTCATGATCTCCTCGATTCTTGCGGGTGAGTGGTGCGTTGAGTGGAAACCCAGCTTGCTTAGTACTGAGTCGGTGTCTTCTTTCTGAAAGTGATTCTGACTCCTCCCCCCTGGCGTGAACACCTCACCAAGGGGGTTTTGCAAGCTACTCGTTCGGGTGGTTTTTGAGCGCGTTCCTTGCGGCCTGGTCGATGAGGCTTGCCACCTCGTTCGGGAGCTGCTGGATGACCATGTGGCAACTGTCCACGGAGACCGTAACGGCGCCCATTCGCTTCGCCATCGCCGCTTCCATTGCAGGGGCAAGCATCTGGTCCTTGGTGGAAATGAGAGCCCATGTGGGCTTGGTCTTCCACGCGGCCACCGTCAACTTCTCGTCGAACATAGGACCGTAGCTCTGGCCCTGGGTTGCGAGCGCGAGCAAACGTTCTTCCATGGGCAGGCCTTCGGTAACGTAGTTCAGCATGCCCTCGGTGGTGAGTGTGGCGAACTTGTCCGCGGTGAGACGAATCTGCTTCTGCCCGGAGGTCCAGCCGTAGGGGGTCCCTGCATTGTTCGAAGATTCTCCGACCTCGGGCGCGTAAGCCGTGATGTAGACGAGCCCGGCGACTTTTGGATCGTCGCCGGCTTGCGTGATCACAGCACCGCCCCAGGAGTGGGCCACGAGAATGAGTGGACCGTCTTGAAGCGCGATGATTCGCCTCGTGAAGGCCACTTCATCCGCAAGGGAGGTCATTGGGTTTTGCACGGTGACAACGTGATAATCCAACTTCTGCAAGAGCGGGATCACCTTCGACCAGCTCGATCCGTCCGCAAACGCGCCGTGCACCAGAACGATGTTCTTGACGCGTGTCGCAGAGGATGCTTTTGCTTCTGCATCGTTGTTGAGTGCTTGGTTCGACATGGCGGTTCTCCTTTGGGGTTGTGGCGTTATTTGCGCAACGCGGTCTTTGCAGCCTGATCGATCACCGCAGCTACTTCGACTGGCTGCTGGAGCATCGCGAGGTGGCAGGTTTGGAGGGTCGTTGCAGTGGCGCCCATACGTTTCGCAGAAGCCGCTTCCATGGCCGGCGGAAGCATCTGATCATCCGCCGCGATGACGACCCATGAGGGCCTCGTCTGCCAGGCGGCGACGGTGAGCTTCTCGTCGAACATGGGGCCGAAGCTCTCTCCCTGTACGGCAAGCACTACCCGGCGCTCTTCCATAGGAAGCCCTTGCGCGAAGTGGTTGAGAATGCCGTCCGAGGTCATGTAGGCGAACTTCTCGCTGTCAACGCGAATGGCTTTCTGTCCTTCTGTGACGCCGAAGGGAGTGCTCGCCTGGTTGGCCGACTCGCCGGCATTAGGCGCGTAAGCCGCGACGTAGACGAGACCTGCAACCTTGGGATCGTCGCCTGCCTGCGTGATGACCGCGCCGCCCCACGAGTGGCCGACCAAAATGACAGGACCATCCTGTAGGGCAATCGCGCGCCGCGTGGCGGCCACATCATCGGCGAGTGAGGTGAGAGGGTTTTGGACGGAGACGACGTGATAGCCCTCGCCTTCGAGAACAGGAATGATCTTGGACCAGCTCGTCCCATCGGCGAAGGCGCCGTGGACAAGGACAATGTTCTTGACTGCGGGGGTGGGCGTCTGTGCGAGCAGAGGAACGGCGGGGAAGAAAGCAGCTGCCAGTCCAACTAGGTTGCCGAGTGAGTTGTGAACGATTGCGTTGAGCATGATGTTCTCCTATCGAGGTTGTGAAGCTGTGAGTGAACTCATGCCGGATGCAAGCGGTCGGCACGAAGGAATCTGAAGTATTCCGTTGCTGACGTCGGTCAGCTTGTAGATGGAGTATGGTCGGGTTCCGTGCAGCAAGGGCGACCCGGAAGTGGTGAAATGTAGCCACCTCATGGGGTGAAGCAACCGTGTGCGTAAAGTGGACGATCGCCTTCCAGCGCGGGTGATATCGACCGATCTCGTGTCAGCGAATCGGTGAGAACGCGCATTTGGAACGTCAGCGCGGACTCGCTGCGTCGATTGGATTGGTTGTGTTGTTGTTGCAATGCGGGCTGGCAAGCGCGACGCACGGCTCAAGCGGTCGACGCAGATTCACCCTGCGGCGCTGAAGTCATCGCAAACGTATGTGAGAGCTTAACGCTACTTGTACAGACTCAGCCTTCGAGGAAGCCGCGCTTGATCGCGATCATGACGGCGTGGGTACGATCATTCGCCTGCAGCTTGGCGAGAATGCTCTTCATGTGGCCCTTCACCGTATCTTCCGAGATGAAGAGTCTGTCGGCTACAATTTTGTTCGAGCATCCTGCTGCGACCACGCGCAGCACCTCGATCTCCCGGTCGGAGAGCGCGTCCGCGCTATAGTGCTCTGCAATCTCTGAAGCGATCTCTGTTGGAATGCGCCGATGACCTGCGTGCACGGCGCGGATCGTGTCGATCAACTCCGTCCGCAGCATGCCCTTGAGCAGGTAGCCGACGGCGCCGAGTTTGAGGGCGCGCGACGCCTGGATGTCCCCGGAGTAGGTCGTGAGGATCACGATGCGCGCGTTAGGGAACTCGCTGCGAATCGCGGCGGTCGCTTCGATTCCGTTCATCTGCGGCATCTGCAGGTCCATCAGCGTAACATCGGGCCGGTACTGCCGAAACGCCGCAATGGCATCGATCCCGTTCGTCGCCTGCGCCACCAGCTCCATGTCGCTTTGCTGTTGTAACGCGAACGCTATGCCGTCTCGAACGAGTGGATGATCGTCCGCGCATAGCACTCTGATTTTTCCTGAAGTCGCCATTACTGCCTCACAAAGCCATCCATCTATGCAGTGACGATACCATTCACGGCGGGTGGTTCCGCTACCCGAAAGGGTGGTTTACCCGATGCAAATCCGGTCCTACTCCCTGGGCCGTTTGCGTCCGATTCTGTGCGCAAGGTTTTGCAACCATACGCGACGCTGTGCCGGAGCATAGCCCCGGCGAGCTGAAATGATGATGATGATTTCGGTTCCGGCACCGGGTGCGCTTCGGCACTCCAGCGTTGCGCCGATCCGGGTGGCTCGCTCGCGCATGCCTGGCAATCCCCAGTGTCCGCTGCGCCCTTCCTCGATCAGCTTTGCATCCATACCGCAGCCGTCGTCGCGACTGATGAGCCGCAGCTCCGACGGCCCATACTTGATCAACACTTCGATCCGTTGAGCCTGCGCGTGACGGAATGCGTTGTTCAACGACTCGCGTCCGATGTAGAACAGTTCCTCATGGACGGCTGGCCTCAGCGTGCGCGGAGTTCCTTCAGCTTGGATGACGAAGGCGGTGTCGTTGTTCCAACTGAGGCCCCTGCCCACCATCTCGAGGGACTTCAACAAATCGGCGCGCGTAGCAGGGGAAGCCCGAAGATGGGTGACGCGCTCGCGCCCTTCCTGCAGGATATTATCGGCGGAGCTCAAGGCATCATCCAGCATCGCGCGCACTTCTCCGCCCGGAACCTTCTGGGCGGCGAAGTGAAAGCGGAGCATCAGCCCCTGGATGCCTTGCAGCAACGTGTCGTGCAAGTCGCGGGCGATCTGCACACGTTCATTGGCGCGTTCTTCGGAGCGCTCTCGGATGCGCGCCGAGACACTCGCGATGCGCATGCTGATCGCCATCCACAATAGCGCGGCCGCCAGCGACAGGCACAGAACCAGGAACCAGGTTGTCTCATAAAAACTGGGAAGTATGCGGATGGTCAACGGAGTCGCGGATTCACGCCAGACCTGTCCATCGTTCGAGGCAGCAGCGTGGAAGGTATAGCTGCCGGGACTGAGATTGGTATAGCCCGCTTCAGTGCGAGTTCCGGCCTCCTGCCAGGCCTTGTCTTCGCCATCGAGTCTATACCGGTACTTCAGGCGCTCCGGCGAAGCGAGGTCAACCGCAAGGTAGCCGATGCGCAAGTTGTGAACGCGTGGAATCCGCAGCGGATTCTGCGCCTCGTGGAGGATGCCGTCCTGTGAGGTCGCGGTAATTTCCACCGCTAAGGGTATGCCCCGCGAAGGCTGTTCAAGCGGGTCAAAGGAGACCACCTGGTCGATATTCGCGAACCACAGCTTGCCACGTTCGTCCATCGCCAGGGTGGGCCCGTACCCTCCCTGCCACGCCGGACCCACGGGACCGCCGTCGAGCAGCGGCGACTCCGTCCACATCCTGTAATCAGGCGATTTCAGAGCAGCATCTACTTCCCGAGAACCGATGCGGAAGATGCCGTGAGCTCCGTTGATCCAGAGATCGCCGTTGCTGCTCTCTTGCAGTCCGGATACTCCCTGGGTCGCTGCCGGATCCGCGCTGTGCAACGTCTGAAATGTATCGCCGCGCAGGATAGCAAGGCCGTTCGTGCCGCCGGCAAGCAGACCTCTACGCGACCTCTTCAGAATCTGAATCATGCCCAGACCTGTGTTGCCTTCGGTGTGGAGGATTTGTTCACGACCATTGTCCAGATGGACGACACGGCCGCGGTCGTACCCGACCCAGAGATCCCCGTTAGGGCCTTTGAGAACGGCATAGGCGGTGTCGTCCGGAAAGCCGGCGATCGGGAATTTGGTCCACGTCCCGTTCGCGAGGGTCCAGATTCCTGTGCGGCGGATGGCGACAAACATGCGATCGGTGTCGCCGGACATCTGCCGGGCGGCCAGCCGCGGAAAGTCAGAAGGATAGGGGATGTAGGTTAGTTTGTCCGCTGCATACTGCCATATGCCGTTCTGTTCACCGAACCACAGGACGCCGTCACGATCGCAGAACAGGCTTGTGATCCAACGGTTATAGCCGTGTGGAACTGTAACGCCGTTGTGGATGGAGATCAGCGGAGAGTCGCGGCTTGCCACCCAGAGATCGCCGTTCGGGCAGCTCGTCAGCAAGGCGTTCCCAGTAAACGGAGTATCGAGGTAGCGGACCAACGCAGGTCTCTTGAAGCGGTCCAAACCTTTGCTGGTGCCGACCCAGATGCTTCCCTCTTGATCGCGGAACAGCGAGGTGATGCTGTCGGCTGACAGACCGTCGACATAGTTATAGGACTCTGCACGAGCATCGGGGTTTTCCCGCACCCCAGGCCATTTTCCGGGAGCGAAGCGCTTCAAACCATGATCGTTTGTAAGCCAAAGTGACCCGTCGCCATCAATGAGCGAAGTCTGGTCTCCGACCGAGATGGTGCCGCGCTGAGCACCGCCATAGCTTCCGGTCAGCTGTTGCACCTTGATGGGAGGAGTAGCGAGATGTTCCGTCAACATCGCCCAGAGGGAACCGTCCGGAGCTTCGGCCAGACCGTTGCCCTCCGGCGATCCTGTCGCGCGCAACGCAAATGGCTCCGCTGCATTGGGGCGCGAATAGATGAGTCCCCCAGCCGCAATCCACTGCACACCGGAACGATCGAAGAAGACTTGATCGATCGCATCGATTTTGGGCTGATGACTCCAGGCCTCTTCATGCCAGCGGTCCTGGTCAAGCCGAAACAGATGGCCGCGCACCGCGGCCCACTCCGTCCCATCAGGCGACTGAACGATGCCGCCTTGCGGGATCCCGCCCGAGGCTGGGAAGCCTTCGTTCGGGCCGTACACCGTCACGTGACCGCCGCGGATCGCTGCGATTCCACCTTGCAAACCACCCACCCAGACGGTTCCATCTTTTCCGATGCCGATCGCAGACACGACGACGAATGGGAGCTCCGGATCTCCGGGCGGAGGCCTGAAAGCGGTGAAGTGAACTCCGTCGAACTGGTAAAGACCACTTTGCGAACCGAGCCAGAGCTTTCCATCTGGCGCCTGGGCCATGGCAAAGACGGCAACAGGAGCACCGTCTTTGTTGGTCCACGCCGTGTGATCGAGTTGCTTCAGGCTAAGCTGTGCCGCATTAGAGACGTCCGCAGCAAATACAAAGAGGCAAAGGAGTCCCGCAGCTCTTAGCGCTGCGCTTAATAGCCGCCTTAGGGTCTTGAAACAATCGCGGCAAAGACCGCGGCATGATGAGGAAGCACCTACGAAAGGGATTGGAGTCGCTTCATTGCTCGTGTATTCGCTCGGCAATGGCTGACTCCTCCGCTGAATGTTCTCTCAAGCATCCTAACCACGGTTTGGCTACCCACCAGCAGTGGGCAGCGTGTGCCCAGCGTGAGAGGCCCTGCGATGTTGGCAGCCAGCATTTTGCTTCGGAACCTTGGCAGAGAGTGATAACGGGCACCTCGAAGTGGTTTCAACAACGTCACCATCAAGGTTCGGGGTCACGATTGTTCCAACTGAGTTGGCTTGTATGAAGTTCATGCTTGGTTCCCTGATTACCTGCAACCAGGAACCCGAAATGGATGCGCCTAATGGCGATAATAATAACAGCCCAATCGACTCATCGACCTCGTTTGCGGCCACGGTGGCTAAGTAACGAGAAACGCTCTTCTGTTTACTGACACTCACTGAGCACCGGTCATCGGTGCGGAATCGAAGCTCCTGCAAAGTCAGGTTTTCGGCAACTTCGCCGATTGCGCCGGTCTGTAGCAGGCGAAGCTTCCCATAACGCCGTTTTGCGGGAACGGCCCACGAACCTGTCTGGGTCGCGATTTTCGCCAATCGTTAGAGCTTGCCTGACTCCAAGAGATTTTCGGCCTTTTCGAGGGCTTTGAGCACCTTCTGACGTTTTGGCTCTTCGAGCAAATACATCGGCAACCGCTCGAACCATCGTTCGACTTCCCATCCTCGCAGCTCCCTCCAATCCTCTCCCAATTCGGCTGCAAGTTCCTTGGCGGGAATACGACTAGTGGGACGAGTCTTCGTCTTGTAGTAGGCAATGCACTTCTGTAGCTGAGAGACATCAGCAAATCGAAAAGTGAAGGAAACTACTTCAACCACGATCACAGAGCGTGGGATGAGGTTTTGCTTACCATCCTCACTCTTGATCGGCTCCCTTGATATACGCGCCATCTAACCCCTCACCATCCTCGCCGTTCTAACCAAATCGTATAGTACAAGGCTCCTAAATCGAGAGCAGGTGTAGCACCTCCCTGAAAGTCGGGTTTTGAGCAACTACGGCTCGCCCACTCGTCCAAGTGGGTCGAACTTGCATGAAACCCGGTTCTCAAGCACTCGCCGCCCGCTATCGCGGACAATTTGGAGGAACGTAATTGCCGCTATCGTCGGCGGGGACTAAAGTTGTGCCACCATAACCGTCGTGTTGAACAGTTTCGTGATTTTCATCGCTCAACATGATGCCGTCGATCGATCGAACGTTGTAGGAGCGCTCTTTCCCAAAATCGCTGAATACGTTGTATTGCACTTGGACTTCATTTGCGTGTAAAGCGGCGAGTTTCGCCATCAGTGGCTCGTAGAAAACGGCGTCGTAGCAATAGCCTTGGCCTTTCTTAACGAAGACTAAGACTGGTGGCTTGCCCTGAGCATCGCGTTGCGTGTCGTCCGCCCATGGTGTCTTTCCATCCAACGAATAGCTCATTTGCAAGGTTCGAATTTGCACCTTGTCTGTAAAGAGTCTGTCGGTTGCGAAGCTAAGGGCGATCAGCACGAAAGAGAGTGTGCTCCAAAAGACGGCGAGCCCGGTCGCGCGGATCACGCTGATACACATACTGAGCGCGACGAGCAAGGCGAGGGCCATCAAGATGGCTGTCCAGCGTTGAGAACCACGGTTCTACCAAATGTCAGACGTGGCTCGGAGCAGTACCAAGTGATGAAATCTTCTATGGCCGCTCCGTACGTTCGCTTGGACGCGGCTGAGCCAAGGGTTTGGAGGACAGACGACTTGGAATGATCGAGATCCGGCAAGCGCAGGATTGACTGGGTCGACCGCTGTTTGTTCTTTCGCTTCTGGACCATGGGCGCGGTCTCCCGTACCGCGCATCCATGATCAAACTCACCGTAGTTTTGAGCGAAGTTGCCGAAAACCCGACTTTTCGGGAGCGAACGGGCATCGCTCAACAGAACAGCGTTTATGGGTACCGATCAGCTAGACGCCGTCAGTTTCATTTTGCGCGTCCCCGAGGCTGGCTGCGGCTTT
>Ga0302226_10003195_pt1 | contig 11261 bp, 18 predicted proteins | sample II_Palsa_E3_3_FD_193524 | JGI IMG/M metagenome (GOLD analysis project Ga0302226, IMG submission 193524) | Peat permafrost microbial communities from Stordalen Mire near Abisko, Sweden - II_Palsa_E3_3 | ecosystem: Environmental > Terrestrial > Soil > Palsa > Peat permafrost | place: Sweden...
TCTTTCTCTGCTTTGCCTTCCAGTTGCTGCTGTGTTTGTTGTTGTTTGCGTGGGGTAACACGACAGGTCGACTGAAGGCCACAATGTGGACCGGACGGTGAGTGAGCGTTTTTTTAGTTTTTTTTTTTTACGACGGCTGCATTTGTTCCAGGCCTCGTTCCCGATAGCCCCCACCCTCCCGTTATTTTTTAAGGGCACATTCACCCCTCTATGCGTGCTTTTCATTCTCGACTTGATCCTGGGGTTCATAATTTTACCACTCGGGACCGCTCAGTCTCTCTCTCTCTCTCCCCTTTTTCTGCTTCGCTTTGCTCAGCTGACATTGGACACAAAATTAGTCAGGGTACCGATGGCCGAGAGCAGCGTCGCCTCTGTGATGAATCGGCCGGCTGGGGTCTCAGTCAAGCCCGAGCCAGACAGTCTCAACGACCCGTTAACGGCTGCCCTTTTGACGACTTCCACTTTGGCGCCACCTCTTGCGAGCAGCTCTGGTCAGCCCCTGTTGTCTCCGATGGACGCAAGCACACCCGTCGCAGCCGCCGTCGCAGCCACAACGGCAACTGTCGAAACGGACGAAACCGCCTCGGCCAGCAGCAACACCAATCATCTGCAAATCCATCCATCCATCCCTTCAAGCAACAACGGCATGGCTCTCATCAACAACATTAGCATCAAGTCGTCAGTGCTCCTTCCGTATCCTGTGCCCGTAAGTCAATCTACCTGTCAAAAAAAAAAAAAACTCCTGAAACCCGTTTCAGCAACCTCTTGAGAACGGTTTGGCGGTACCTACGGCCATGGTCGACCCACCCAGCACTCTCCAACATATGACTGCATCCCCGTCCCCAGAGGAAGGCGAAGAGCAGGACGACATGGAGGGATCTGGCGGCGATGACAAAGGTACAGCAAAACAGACAAAAAGTTATTTTTACCATTTTTAATCCGATGCGTACGCTGTCAGGCACGGAAGAGGAGGACGTGTGGCCCGAGGATGTCGAGACCGCCTTCCAAGAGGCGATGCAGATATACCCTCCGATCGGCCGGCGCAAATTGCTCGAGAACGGCAAGATGTATGGTATGTTTTTCTTAAAACGGCTATGTCGTCCCTGAGTTCGATGATTCGCTCACTTTTTTTTGTTTTATTCAAAGGCCGAAATGAACTCATCGCCCGGCACATCTTCAAGCGCACGACCAAGCAGCGCTCGCGCAAGCAGGTCTCGAGCCACATCCAGGTGCTAAACAAAAAGTCGCGCAAGCTGAACGACCAGCAGTTCCGCTCGCCGTCCGTGCCGCTACTTCGCAGCCCAGGAGGCACCTCGGTGGGCAGCCCTGGTCACAGTAGCCACACGGTTGGCACCCACAACGGCACCAGCTTCCGCCCCCACCAGAATCAACTGACTCTCGCGAGTTCGTCGTACGGTGGCGACCTGTCTTCGCTCGGACCGATGCAGATATGGCACCCCAACGCCTACCAGCAACAGCAACACCAGCAGGCCCTGTTTAACAGCAGCGGCAATCATCACCCTGGCTTTATCACACATCCTCCTACACTTTTTGGCTCCTCTGACAAGGCCGCCCTCGAGACCGCGGCGCTCGTCCAACAGCAGCAGAACGCATACATTTCCCGGTATCTGATGGGCAGCCACAACCACCAGCCCGCTAATTCAATTGCCCATCCTGCTGAGGTGGCCGTGCCGGTACGTGCGCCCCAGACGCTCCCGCGTCTCCGAGTCCTCATGCTCTCACTCACCGCCTACGCCGACGCTGATCCCCAGCTGCCCCCGACTGACCTGGTATTCTTTTTATTGTCTTTATTTATTTATTTACTTATTTTACCTCTGTGATGCGTTCATTCAAGGCACGGCATGCATACGTCAATCTACCCAGGGAGCTAGCAACAAAGTGCTTCACGTCGATAGATCTGCCGACGGTTGCGTTTGGTGAGATCCACGACAAGTTTAACGGCCTCGGGGAACTCATCAACGGCAAAAACCTCTATGCCCCCTTTTATCTTTTGAAACTCTGGGTACGTTCTCCGTCCTTTCACGGTTACTAAACTTGTTTACATTAGGTCAATCCACATAGCGAGGTCCTACCAACTAGCATCCACACCCTAAATGCCCAGTACGAGTCGCGTGAGCGGTTCACCCTGAAATGCACGACCCTCGTTTCCTCTTTCGGCAAGCGTGTCGTTGAAAAATCTTCGGTAATGATCGCGGAAAGGGTTGTAATATATTGACACAGTTCAAAAATAGGTGGTCGAGGGCGTGCTTCTGGAAAGCGGCGCCTACTTCTACAACTTTAACCAGACTCCTTTGTGCGAGTATTTTGTCCACTTTGTCAACCGTCTCAAGCAACTGGGCTCGATCGAGATGATGGACAAGGTCCTCGAGAATTTCACCGTGATGAATGTGCGTAAAAATTTTTTAGAAATAACATTTAAAAAGAAAAAATAATTTTTTTTAGGTGGTCCAAAACGTCGAGAACGACGAAGTCATGTTTTGCACGCCCATGGTCTTCTGCACCAGCCCATCGACCGATATGAGCTGCCACATCTTCCGTTTGTCCCATCGCAGTTAAATTTTTTTTTTTCTTGCACGACTACAACACTCTCACGCAGTACCCCAAAAATAAAAATAAAAAAGCCATCTACACCAGCACATTTCTCCTCTCTTTGATCTAATTACTCTTCATTGTTACAACTGTACACGCGCTCTATGATGCTATCGTAGTACCAAACGATGCCGATGAGCTTCTTTTTCCTTTCAGAATTGCGTGACAACGTTCCTCACTTTCGTTGTTTGGCAGATGGCGACCCTCGTGGTGTCGGTGCTGCAGGGCCGGCAGCTTGTCAACGTCGAGTCGGGCGGTGGCGGCCTGTCGCTGTTCAAGAGCAGCAAGGAAGAGCGCAAGAGCGATCCCTACGCCGTCGTTGTCTACAAGGGTAACGTGCAAAATAGAAGCCAAAGCCAAAAACGGGGGGGGTTGACCCACCTCGGTGCGACCGACTGACCTGCTCGCACATGCGCACACACGCACACACATAAATACAGGCCAAAAGTTCCAGACAAAGGTCATTGACAACAACCTAGATCCCCAGTGGGGCGAAGAGTTCACGTTCAAGCTCAAGGAGGCGTTCGACTCGACGTCCTACGTCGAGATTGAGGTCTACGACTACAACAAGATCTCGTCCAAGGTGCTGCTGGGCAAGTGCGCCGTCCCGCTGGCCCCGCTCAGCTCGGCCGAGTCCAGCCAGACATGGTACCGCGTTTTTGGATTTGACACATTGTGTGTGTGTGTGTGAAAACGTATTTCTCGCAGGTACAAGCTCAAGGACAAGAACGGCACTCAGATCAACAGCGAAGTCGAGGTCGCCCTGCAGCTCAACGATCCCAACCGCAAGCCGTCCAGCTCGGACGCCAGTGGCGGTGCCGCCGGAGCTGTGGATGTGGAACAGGGCGGCGATGCCGACGATGGCACGGGCGATGCTCCTGCCGACGGATCCAACCCAGTCGACAAATCTGGTGGCGCACATGCTGCCAAGCGCGTAAAAGAACATGTCAAATATCGAAAGCAAGGCCTACTTACGTTTTTTTTTTTAAAAAAATCAAAAAAAATCAGAGATTGGCCGGAGTCGATCCGGCGGGAAATCGCCTCGAAATCGAAGGCCGTCTTCGCAAGCGCAACACCGACCTCTCGACCAAGCCGACAGAGTTCCAGGTGCGCATCCATGTCATCGAGGCACGCCACATCCAGGCCACCGGCATCGATCCCGTCGTCAAGGTCGTGGTTTCCAACCAGGACAAGCACACGCGCGTCCACAAGACCACCGTCTCGCCGTTTTACGACGAGCACATGATGTTCAACTTTACCGACTCGCCCGCCAAGCTCTTTGAGGAGCTCGTGACCTTCCAGGTCTACAATTCGCGCATGCTCCGCAAGGACGCGTTCATCGGCGGCTTCTCGTTGGACATTGGCTTCATCTACGAGCAGCCCAAGCATCAGTTTGGCCGCACATGGCTCATGCTCACAAACAAGGACACCGCCGTCATGGGCTATCTGAAAGTGTCGGTCACGGTCCTGGGTCCTGTACGTGAGCCGTTCTCCTTTCCAGTTGCTGTTTTTTCACATTTGCACAACAGGGAGACGAACTGTCTGTCCCAGAGGAGAAGCCCAACGAGGACGACGACTTTGAGCAACACGTCCTGCGTCCCACAGGCGCAGAGCTCGAGACAGTCGACTTGCGCGTTCGTGTCTTTTCGGCCCAGGATGTCCCCCAGAGTACGAAATAATAAAACACACGTCCGCAGCAATAAACCTTTCTATACAGAGGACGCAAGCCTCAAGACCGGCATCAAGGCTTTGGACAAGTTCACTGGGCAGGACAACAAGATGGATTGCGATCCCTACATGCGCGTGTCCTTTGCGGGCAAGCTCGTCATGTCCAAGGTCATCAACAACACGTACTTCCCGGATTGGAAGGACGAGCTCCACGTCGCTGTCCAGATGCCCTCGTTCTGTGACCGTATCCGTCTCCAGCTTTGGGACAGGTTCGACCTGGTTTAGTCCTTTTCTGAAAGTATTAAAAAAGAAAAATTTTTTTCCTTTTACAAAATCAGTGACACGCTTGCACTGATCGCAAACTCGAGCATGAACCGTCTCAAGTTTGCCGACGACCTGATCGCGACCGCTTACCTCGATATTAAGTCGATTTCGTCCAACGACATTGACTTTGGCTTCCTGCCCTCGTTCGGCCCCGCCTTTGTCAACTTTTACGGCTCGGGGCGTCAGTTTGAAGTGATCTCGAGCGACCACTCGAAAAAGCTCGACGAGGGCATTGGCGAAGGTGGGCTTCAAAGCTTGCTGCTCATTTATTCTATCTTAATATGCCGACTGAATCATAAACAGGCTACGCCTTCCGTGGCCGTGCGCTTATCCAGTTTGACTCGGATCCGGTCTCCGATCCGTCCAAAATCGGAGTGCACGGCGAAATCCACAAGACCGATGTCGTATGGCCTCAATTAAGAAAAACGCAAGTGAACAAATGCATCATTTTCTTTTTTAAATGAAAACAGGAGGCCGCACTCGCGTCGCTCCAGCCGACGTCGTACCTCTTGCGTCTGATGATCAGCGACGTGACTATGCTCAACAAGGAGGAGTTCCGTCGCGAAGTCTCCTTTGAGGTCAGCATTGGCACGATCGGCAACATCAACTACCTCGACGAGGAGGATTCGAGCGGTAAGCCCAAAAAGGAGTGAGAAAAATCGTAAGGCGTTTTATTTTATTACCAGCTCATTGCCTCTCGTTCCCGGCCGTGCCCGTGTTTGATGGTATTTCCAGCAACTTTGTCCCCTGGGACAACAAGAAGCCATGCCTCGAGTACGAGAGCAAGTGGGAGGTCGTCGCCTTCCGCATTCACGCGCTCAACAACATCCGTGCGATCAACGCGCGCCTCGAGACGTCTGTCCGTGCGATCGAAACCCTGCTACGTGAGGCCAACGAGGTCAAGGACACGGATGTCCAGAACAGCAAGCAGCTCCGTGCCAAGGCCGCCCTCGTGAAGACCACCGAGACGCTCGTCGCCGACTGTTCCAAGCCCCTCAAGGCTCTCCCCGACGTCTTATCGACCCGTCTCGACGTCTTCATGCACCGCTACCGCGACGAACAGCGCAACGAATCGGTCCTGATCTGCCAAGAGATGCTGGACAGCTTCAACAAGGGCGACATCACCACCGAAGAGGCCTTCGAGGTCCTCGAGACCCGCCTCCGAGTCCTTGTCAGCCTCGCTGTCGAGGCCCAGGCCAACATTCCCGACATCATCGTGAGCGTCCTGCACAAGGGCGAACGCCGTACGCCTTCTTAAAATAAAATGAAGAATCGAACGGCCTTTTCTAAAAGTATTATGCGTAGGCGCCTATGTCCGCATCCCTGTGATCGACTACTTTTTCTCCTCTGAGAAGGACGAGTGCGGCCCGTTCTTTGGCAAGTCGCGCACGTTCTGTCTGCGCAGCACGAACAGCGGCCCCAAGAAGCCCTCGGAAGACATCCTGCCCGGTATGATCCAGATGCGTGTGTGGTTTGGCGAGACCGAGGAGGCCAAGAACTGGCCCCAGCAGGACGGCGTCTTTGTTGCCATCGCCGAGTCGTACGAGAATGAGCGTCGCGCCTTTGGCAAAGTAAAAAACAACATGATTTACATTACATCTCAAGCAAAAAAAATAAAATAAAATAAAATAAAAATAGTGGAGCTCTGGCAACCTCAGCAGCGCCCTTGGTGACCCCATGGCCTTCTCCGACAAGCGCGGAAAGGTTGCCAAGAACAGGGAGTCGTACTACTTGCCCAACGGTTGGAAGTGGAACGGCGACTGGTATGTGGACCCACCGCTGCCCGACATCGACGTTTACGGTGACCAGGACACGGTCATCATCGAGGTCTTTGAGCTCGAGCGTCGCTACCCTCTCACTGGCTGGTGTACGTTTTCTTTTTTTTTTTGTGTGTGCGTGCGTGTTTCAATTTAATATTCAAATATTACTTTAGCCAAGACGCTGTTGGCCACCGACCCGCCTGCCTGGTCCGATAAAAACTACCAGGAAGAGCGCACGATGGACTCGTACGTGTTACCGCCCGGCTGGGTCTACACGACCGAGAAGTGGAACATTGACACTGCTCGCGACGTCGACGAAGAGGGCTGGGAATACGCGTTCAACTTTACGTCGTCGTTCCACAAGCAGTCTCGTCGCATCGACTGGGTGCGCCGCCGCCGTCACTACATTGAGCGCAAGAGGGATGCCAACGCCGTCGCCGCGCCGTCGACCTCGACGGCCGTCACCAAGGTCACGTCCGGAAAGTCCCGCGAAGCCCTCGACCATGGAGAGGGCTGGACGTACTCGGGCTCATTCAGCCAGGACGGTCGCTCCACCGCCCGCGCAATGGACTTTTTCCGCCGCCGTCGATGGCACCGCGAGTTCTTTGCGGAGAGCAGTGCCAACTTTGGCTATCGATCCATGCCCGCCAAGTGGGGCGTTGCGGGAACCTTCCTCGCCTACAAACGTAGCGTGTTTTTGAGAACGATTTTTATTTTTAAACAAGCTTCATACAGAGACGCAGCACTACCAGGTGCGCGCCCACGTGTACCAAGCCCGTGACCTCGCGGCTGCTGACTCAAACGGCCTCTCGGATCCCTTTGTGCGCATCCATTTTGGCCCGCTCGCGGGAAAGACCAACATCATTGCCGAGACGCTTACGCCCACCTGGGACGAGGTCATTGTGCTGAGCAACATCGCCCTCCATGGCAACTACAGCGACCCCAAGGAGCTGATCGATGATCTGGCCACGCAGGTGAGCGTCGAAGTCTGGGACTATGACAAGATTGGTAACCCAAACAGCATGGTACAAAATAATAACGTTCGTTTGTTCTTCTCTGTGCAGGTAAGGACGACTTCTTGGGCCGATGCACCGCCATGCCCGTCTTCCGCTCGCGTTCGTCGCCCAACCCCGCTGTCCTTGAATGGTTCCCGCTCAAGCGCATGGACCAGCACGAGGGTGACATCCTCGCAGCCTTTGAGATCATCCCCATGTCGGACGTGGGCTACTTCCCTCTGCCACACGAGGTCGAGGTCACCGATCCCTTCAACAGCTTTAGAAAGTGCCCGACCATTCGCCTGCCCGAGGACGTGCGCCCCGAGATGCAAAAGTGCCGTGTGCGCGTGCTCACGTGGGGCCTGCGCAGCCTGGCCAAGGTGCAGCTGCTCTCGGTCAGCGAGCCCCACATCTCGTTCGAGTGCGGCGGCGTCCAGAAGGAGTCGTCCGTCATCAAGTCGTTCAAGGAGCACCCCAACTTTGCCATGGACGAGCTCTTCTTCGACGTCAACCTGCCCGTGAAGGAGATCTACGCGCCCCCGCTCAACATCCGTGTGTTTGACAACCGCAAGTTTGGCAACCGCCCGCTTGTCGGCTCCACGTCGATCAAGTCGCTGGCCGTGTACAACCGCGACCTCTCTACCCTCGGCAAGACGCCCCAGGCGGTGCAAGACCTGTACTACCAGGATCTCGCCCGCAAGGCCGCCGAGAAGCGTGCCGCCCTGGAGGCGCTCGCCAACGCCGACGCGATCCACCGTGCCACCGTCGCGCCAGACCTGACCCCTGGAGCGTCCAGCGCAGACATCACGGCGGCGCTCAGCAAGCCGCCGTCCACCCCCGGCAACGGCGCAGACATCGAGATGCTCCCGGTTGAGGACGGCGCTGATCTCCCTGGTTCCGCTGGCCCGTCGCCCTCCGCGTCGCCCTCCGCCACGGCAGGCACGAGCACGACGCTCAACACGCCCAGGACCCCCTCCACGGCTCTTCTTCCGGTCCCTGTCGACACCGCCGCCACCGTGGCCACGAGCGACTACAGGAAGGTCAGCGTACGTTCCCATGGCATTTCATTGTTGTGAGTTTTTTTCCCTTTTCATTTGTTATTGCGATTAGACGATCGTCGATATCGCTGCCCTCGCCAAGAGCAAGGCCATCGCGCAGGCCGTCAGCCTGGGCAAGATGCTTCAAAAGCTCGCGGGCGATGACCCCGAGGCCATGCTGGACAAGGAGGTCGTGCTGGACTGGTGGTCCAAGTTTTACACGTCTGCCAACCACGACGAGGCGGGCCCCAAGTACGAGGGCGACAAGATCCAGGTCCTCGACCATCCCCTCGAGAGCGTGTACGACCTCGCCGACCAGATCGACACGTTTGTCATCTCCAAGGGCTCGGACGAGCACCGGACCAAGACTGGTGTGTTCAAGGGCAACTTTGCTGTGTTCATCCTCGACGGCGCCGGCCGCGACCCCACCGAGTACGACGCCGACGGCAAGCCCATCCAGGTCAAGGCCGAGGCCGTCAAAGCCAAGTCGGTCGTGGCCAAGTCCATGGAGCGCATCGGGCTGCGTCGCCGCGTGTCGCGCCGCGAGAACGAGAAGCGAGCTTCGTTTGGCCAGGACAGCAACAAGGACATCATCCACAAGTACAACCAATACATGAACAATTACAAGCATAAATCTAAAATTATCGGTTCTGAAGGATCTGGCCCAGCCTGCCCGACAAGTCGTCTGTTGAGGTTCTTGTACGTCTCTACCTTGTGCGTGGCCTTGAGCTTACGCCCCGCGACGACAATGGTCTCTCTGATCCGTTTGTTATTGTCACGTTTGGCAAGAACAAGCCGTTGAACGACAAGGTAATCTCAGTTTTCCGCCGCCCTTGTTGTTATTTTAGTACTCAACCGATGTTGTTTTAGAAAAACTACATTGCTCGCAATCTCAACCCTGTGTTTGGCCGCGTGTTTGAGCAGGTGTGCACGCTCCCGCGCGACGGCGAGCTGACGATCGAGGTGTTTGACTACGACATGCTTTCGGCCAACGACCTGATCGGCATCACCAAGATCGACCTTGAGCAGCGCTGGCTCAGCAGCAAGCGCGGCAACAGCGGCCTGGCTCGCAGCTACCAGCCGCGCGGCATCAACCGCTGGCGCGACTCGCAGAAGCCGTCCGAGATCCTGTTTGAGTGGTGCCAGCACCACAACCTGCCGCCACCCGTCTACGAGACGACGGACGACGACGAGTTCAACGTGTTGATCCGCGGGTACAACGGGGACCAGCCCTTTGTCGCGCCCGACGAGGTGCCGACGCTGACGGTGGAGGACGCGATCAAGGACGACGAGTACGACGAGGTGATGAAGGAGAACGCGGCGCTGGTTGCGCTGCACTCGACGGGCATGGTCAAGGAGCACATTGAGACGCGCCCGCTGTTCCACCCGTCGCAGCCCGATCTGGAGCAGGGCAAGCTGCAGCTGTGGGTCGACATGTTCCTTGCTCGCCCCGGCATCCCGCACCCGCCGCCGGTGGACATCACGCCGCGCAAGCCCAAGGGTTACGTCCTGCGTGTGATCGTGTGGAACACGGCCGAGTGCGACCTCAAGGACACGGCCATCACGGGCGAGAAGATGAGCGACCTGTACGTCAAGGGCTTCATGCGCGGGATGGAGAAGCAGAAGCAGAAGACCGACGTGCACTACCGCTCGCTGGACGGCGAGGGCAACTTCAACTGGCGCATGTGCTTCCCGTTCAAGTACCAGCCCGCCGAGGAGACGATGGTGATCGAGCGCAAGCCGCACGTGTTCTCACGCGAGGTCGAGATTGTCAAGGTGCCGTCGATCCTGTCGCTGCAGATCTGGGACGCCGACGTGTTCCACTCGGACGACTACATTGGCTCGGTCGAGATCGACCTCAACCACTTTGCCAAGCCGGGCACCCGCGTCGACAACGCCACGCACATCACCGACGACGACCTCTCCACCAAGAACACGGTCTCGCTCTTCCGCAAGCGACGCGCACGTGGATGGTACTGCGTCACCATGCGCGAGGACCTGGAGGAGGACAGGAAGGCGAGGCTCGCAAAGGCAAAGAAGGCAGCGAAAAAGGGCAAGAAGGGCGCCAAGGCACTCACCGAGCCCGAGCCCAAGGCACCCGAGCGCGTCTCTGGTAAGATCGAGATTGAGCTCGAGATCCTCACCGAGGAGGAGGCCTTGGAGCGGCCGGCCGGACAGGCCCGCGAGGAGCCCAACCAGTACCCCGTCCTCGAGCCCCCGAACCGTCCCGCCACGTCGTTCTTCTGGTTCACCAGCCCGTGGAAGTCGTTCAAGTACATCGTCTGGAAGCACTACAAGTGGTACATCATCATCTTCCTCCTCTTGGTACGGAGCGAACCCCCCCTTGGAAACAACAACAACAACAACAATTAAAAAAATGCTAAACTATTTCAAATGTAGGTCTTGCTCGGTCTGCTCATCTTCCTGTTTATCTACACCGCGCCCGCCGCCCTCATGAACGGCATCGTCCAGCGCATCAACGCCGCCGCCACCGCCGCCAAAACCGACGTCACGATCGTGTACAACGCTACCGCTGGCGCCCTTTCTTAAGTTTTCCTTGTTTGAGTGCGTGTTTTCTGTTTTTTGCTCACTGATCAGTATTCCCCCCTGTCAGGTTCCGATAGTCACTCGGACCAGAGATGTCGTGTCTTAAAAATAGTACAGAAGTTTTGTTTTTTTTGTTATCATAGGGGTGTGATTGCGAAAATGGCCACGCTGTATTTGCACTTCCTTCGCGCTCTCACTCCCTTTCTCTCCGCCACCACCTCCTTCTCCCTGGACCTGCTCGCGCGCTTTCAAGTAGAAGAGAAACCTCCGCCTCGTGGTGTCCCTTCCACCGAATCAAAAAAAAAAAATAAAAAATAGTA
>Ga0302226_10003200_pt1 | contig 11251 bp, 6 predicted proteins | sample II_Palsa_E3_3_FD_193524 | JGI IMG/M metagenome (GOLD analysis project Ga0302226, IMG submission 193524) | Peat permafrost microbial communities from Stordalen Mire near Abisko, Sweden - II_Palsa_E3_3 | ecosystem: Environmental > Terrestrial > Soil > Palsa > Peat permafrost | place: Sweden...
GATCTTCGGCAAGCCGGTGTTTGCGGTCGCGGATGGTGTTGTTGCGGGTGTGGTGACGGGACTACCTGAACAGATACCAGGAAAGTATCCGACGAATATTTCTATCGAAGAGGCGGATGGAAACTCCATCATTGAGGATCTTGGGGGGCACCACTTTGCTTTGTATGCGCATATGCAGTCGGCGAGTATTCGTGTCCATCCTGGGGATAAGGTGACGCGGGGACAGGTGATTGGCCTGGTCGGCAACTCGGGTAACTCGGTTGCGCCGCATCTGCACTTTCACGTGATTGATTCTGAGCTGTCGCTTGCATCGAACGGGCTGCCCTATCAGATCGACGCCTTCAAGGTTACGGCTGCGACTCCCGGAACGAAGGCTTTTGATGAAGCCGAGGAGAACGGAACGCCGCTGGCGATCACTTCTTTGTCGCCTCCGCAGCTGGTCAGGGATTCGCTGCCTCTTGATCAGCTGATCATTTCACTGACGCCTCGTTGATCGTTTGGTTATGAATTCTGCGGTGTTGTGAAGATACGGATCAGTGCATACTGGATGGGATGGTCGGATCGAGACAGGGATTGAAGAAGACGGCGGGACAGCAGAGCCAGGCTCAGCGTTTCATGGCGGCGATTGAAGGGGTGATCGATCGCGAGGTGCGTCCCGCTGATAAGGAAGTAATTGACGCACTGCTCGACTTTTCTCCGCCGGAGATGCGGAGTGTGATGTGGGTGGGACGAGAAGGCAAGACGGTGATGAGCGATTTCGCGAAGGGTATTGGCGTGCCGCTGAGTACGGCGACACGGATCGTGAATCGGCTGGTGAAGAAGGGGATTGTGGTGCGGCAGCGGTCGGATACGGACCGCCGGATCGTCGAAGTGGATCTGAGTCCGGTTGGGTATGAGTACAAAGCGAAGTTTCTTGCGAAGCGGATGAAGCTGACGCAGAGGTTGCTGGCTCCTTTGAGCGACGTGGAGCGGGAGACGCTTCTGTTTCTGATGGAGCGGGCGTTAAGGCTTTCGGCGCCCGCAGCCAAAAAAAGCTAAAGATAGATTGAATCCTTTGCGGCGGCGGGCAATCCTATTGGCTAACACTTCCATGTGGCAATATTTCCATTAATCAAGTATTGTTAGATGAAAGTATCCTCCATTCCGGCCTTTGGAGATCAGCGCCGATTCGGAGACTATTTTCGCCGGCCAGGGGATTAAGGCTGGATTGGGAGCGGTTCAGTAGCAGGAGCGCTTATGAAGACGAGCATTCGATTGCCTAAAGAACAGAGTTCGATTTCGCAGCAGGTTCGCCAGTGTCTTGCAGGGGATGCACTGGCGTGGAGGGAGCTGTTTGGTTCGTATTACAGGCTCATCTACTACCTTTGTTATAAGTTCACGGAGTCTTATAGCGATGCGGAGGATCTGACGCAGGACGTCTTCCTGAAGATTTACTGCAACCTGTCGCGGTTCGACGGCGAGAAGGGGAGCTTTCAGAACTGGATTCGCCATGTTACGCGCAACCATCTTGTAGACCACTTTCGCGCTACACAGCTTCTTCGCGTGAGCGACTCGCTGGATGCGGATATGGACGAAGAGGAGGACGGCTGCACGAGAGCGCATCGTCTGGTAGACGCGGGGCCATCGCCGGAGCAGAGTTTTGCGAGCCTTGAGGTGAAAGCGAGAATTTACGCTGCGCTGGGGCAGCTTTCGGCTTATAGCCGCGATGCGATTATTCTGTGTGATCTTGAAGATCGGAACTATCTGGAGGCTGCGCAAATTCTGGGAATACCGGAGGGCACGGTGAAGAGCCGTCTGAGCCGGGGTCGCGCTGAGTTGGCGAGGGCGCTTGCTGGGAGTGAAGACGCGATTCGCAGACCCGTGAACCGCGTCTCAGAACGAACGACTGATCGCAAAGCATCGAAGGTGAAGACGAGGCCTGCGTTTGGATGCGTGGTGTATCAATCAAGCGTTGCGTGATGGATTTAGAAGGAGCTGACACCCTCTTCGATGACGAGCTGGTCGACCTTGATATTCATGGTCTCGCCTAGTTTTTTGAAGCCCTCTTTCCATTCGTCGGTCCAGTAGTTGGTGTCGCTGCGGCGGAGGAGATCGTTCCAGATGTTCTGGGCCTGCCAGATGTTTACTTCGAAGGGCATTTTGTGTGTGGCTTCGGCAACGACGAGGGCGGTAGAGAGAGCGTCGGCGGCTGAGTGGTCGCCTGCGGCCGCGGCTTCGAGGCGGATCATGGCGCGCTTCATGCGCTGTCCGGTGGTGTAGCTGAGGAGCTGCGTGTCGAGGGCGATCTGATCGGCTTCGGCGCGGGCTAACAGAGCTTCGATGTCGGCGGGGTCGAAGGCATCGGATTCGATGGCCTGACGCAGACTGGCGTTGATGGCAAAGCGAGCCGCGGTGGCGAGGGCTGGCGGGGCGGTCATTCCGGATTCGGTGAGGAAGTGCATGAGGGAGGCGTGGTCGTCGTAGATCTTGCGGAGGGAGTCCTCCATCTCGGAGACGGTCTGGTTGAGGATGGTGCTGAGGATGCGGTGCTGCTCGTCGGCGAAGAGCGAGATGAGAGAGTAGGCAGTTTCGCCGAAGAAGCGATCGATGAGGCGGATGACCTCGGGTAGATTGGCGCGGCGGATGGCGACGCTGATGTCGGTTGAGAAGGTGGCGAAGGCTTCGACCTCTGCGGGGTTGGTCGAGTTGTAGGGTTTGACGGCGGCGGAGAGGTTCTGGTCGCCGAGGTGAAGGACGGCGAAGCACAGCTCCTCGCTCTCTTCGGTGATGCGGGAGTAGAGGAGCGCACGGCCCAAGGCGACGCGGCCGCGGCCTGAGTTGAAGACCTCCTGGCTTTCGCGGTGGACGTCGAAGCAGAAGAGCTCGCCGTGTTCGGGATAGGCGCGGAAGATGGAGCTGATGGCGTAGTGCGCGCCGACCTGCTCGAGGCCGATCTTCATGTTGGTGACGTAGCGGCGGTAGACTTCGGCGCCGTTGGCCATCTCGGGGACGTTGCTTTTAGCGTTGGAGAGACGGTTGAGGAACTCAGTTTCTAGAGCTGCGCCTGCGGGGCCGAAGAGTTTGGCGGCGAGCTGAAGGACGCGCCCGGCGTAGGCGATGATCTGGACTGTTTCGATGCCGGAGATCTCGTCGAAGAACCAGCCACAGCTGGTGTACATGAGCTGGGTGTGGCGCTCAAGCTCCATGAGTTCGAGCGCCGCGACGCGTTCGTTTTCGCTGAGGGGACGGATCGCATGCTCGGCGAAGAACTTAATGATGGCCGCTGGGGAGCGATCGAGGACGACCTGGATGTAAGCGTCGCGTGTGGCCCAGAGATCGTTGAAGAAGGATTTGGAGAGCTTCTCGGCTAAAGGCGAAGTGGCGTCGCGGAGGTAGTCGAGGGATTCGCGAAGGGGCGCGCGCCACTCTTGGTTCCAGCCAGCTTTGCCGCCGTTGCAGCCGCAGTTAGAGCGCCAGCGCTCGACGCCGTGGGCGCAGGACCACGAGGTGTCTTCGGCTACTTCGGCCTCCCATTTAGGTGGGAATTTTTCGAGGAATTCGCCGTAGTTGGTGAGCTTGGCGTGGCCGCCTTCTTCGATCCAATGCATGGCGTAGGAGAGAGCCATCTCGCCATGTTTGTGGTGGTGGCCGTAGCTTTCGCCGTCGGTGGCGACGTGCGAGAGTTGGGCGATCTCGGGATCTCCGGGGGAGGCTGGGTGAAAGCCGCTGAGGAGACGGCTACCGAAGTTTTCGCCGCTGTTGAGGAGGCCTTCGAAGGCGATGGCGCGGGAGCCGGGGCCATCGTAGAAGAAGACGGCGATGCTGCGGCCCTCGTCGAGCTTGACGAGGTAGGGGTGGGTTGGGTCGACGTTGGCGCTGGCGGTCTGGGTCCAGGCTTCTTCGACTGGAGCGGCAGCGGCTTTTGCGGCTGCGACGGGGTCGAGATCGGGTTTCGAAGCTGTACCAGCGAGGGTCGCGAGACGGCGAACGCGGGCGCACTGGACGGGAGCGAGAATGGTGAACTTGATGCCTTCCTGCGCCATGAGGTCGAGGACACTGCGATTGACGGCGGTTTCGGCGAGCCACATGCCTTCGGGCTTGCGGCCGAAGCGATGTTCGAAGTCGGCGATGCCCCAACGGATCTGAGTGAGGGCGTCGCGCTGGCTGGCGAGCGGCATGATGATGTGGTTGTAGACCTGGGCGACGGCTGATCCGTGCCCGCTGTAGCGCTGGGCGCTGACCTTGTCGGCGTCGACGATCATGCGGTAGGTGCGGGGGGCCTTGTCTTGCAGCCAGCTGAGGAGCGTGGGGCCGAAGTTGAAGCTCATCCGCGCGTAGTTGTTCATGATGCGGATGATCTCGTTCTGCTTGTTGGTGATGCGGGAGGCGCCATTGGGGGCGTAACACTCGGCGGTGATGCGGTCGTTCCAGTCGTGATAGGGAGCGGCGGAGTCCTGGACTTCTACGGTTTCCAGCCATGGGTTCTCGCGGGGCGGCTGGTAGAAGTGGCCGTGGACGCAGACGAAACGGGGCGCCTCTAAGGTGGAGGACTTGCTCTTTGCTGATGTCTTCGACTTTGCCATTGATCCTTTGATGACGTTGGTGGTGATGGAACTGCCTGATTATGTGGCGGGAATGGAAGTTAGATGCGGTTTAGGGCTCTGAATTCAGAGGGAGTGTCATTTTGCCGGCTGCCAGATCGCAGGCGCGCCAGAGATACCAGCTTGCGACGGAGCACCAGGGCTGCCATTTTTTTGCTCGACGTCGCATGACGTCGGGCTTGGGGAGATCCATAGGGGTGACTTTATCGGCGGGTTTGAGTTTGCCGAAGGTGAGGGCAAAGCCTTTACGGACGCCGTAGTCGTCGACAGGGAGGATGTTGGGGCGGCCGAGGCGGAAGATGAGAAGCATCTCGACTGTCCAGCGGCCGACGCCGCGGACCTGGATGAGGTGCTCGATGATGGCTTCGTCAGACATACGGCGGATACGGGTAAGGGTAGGGACGGTGCCATCGAGGGTTTTGGCGGCGAGGTTGCGGAGGGCAAGGGACTTGTTGTGCGAGAGGCCGGCGGCTCGGAGCTGCTCGTTGGGGCATTCGAGGAGGTGCTGGGCAGCGAAATGTTCGTTGGAGGTGACGGGGTAGAAGCTTTCGAGCAGGCGGCGGTGGATGGCGGCGGCGGCTTTGCCGTGAAGTTGCTGATAGATGATGCTTTCGACGAGAGCCTCGAAAGGAGATTGCGTGCTGGCGACGCGGAGTTTGAAGGGGCCGGCGCGCTCGATGAGTTTGCCGAGTTTGGGATCGGCGGCGGATAGATCGAGCAGGGCTTGGGTGGAGTCGTAGCGGGGAGAACGCGGAGTGTGGAGCGGACGCGGCATGACACTGACGGTATCGCAGGAGGGGCGCGGAAGTCTTGTGCGCGATTAGCAGAATTCGGACTAAGTTGGTTCGGATTTACAACTCCGATACGTTTCGGGCAGGGTAGATGTTGTATTCGTTTCCAGCCGATGAACAAGCTTGTACGAGATGTTGTGTTGATGGTGGTGGAGCGGGTTCGATAATCGGATGTTGCAGCAAGAAAATCAGTTGCGAGTTGTTGTGGAGGAGTTGAGACGCGCTTTTCCACTGCTATACTCGGAGTTTCGAAGCCAAGAATTTTCAGAGCGTGTCCAATTGCGGACGCCGTCAACGCCGACTTATGATCGCTCGGCAAAGTAGCCAGAAGCAGTACCTAACCCTTGACAGCAACTTCTCAACCCTTAGCTCAGGTAATGCAGAGGAAGCAGGAACGCACTCATGGCGCAAGTTTTTGACCGCAGTTCGAACGCGCTGGCTCGATTCAGCCTTGTATTGACGGGCGTAATCGTCATCGCGCTCGGCGTAACCCTGGACCAGCTACAGCGATCACCGTGGGTGACGCGGCAGGGCCAGCGGCCAGACCAGCCGATCCCGTTCAGCCACAAACACCACGTCGAGGGACTTGGCCTGCAGTGCCAGTACTGCCACACGCAGGTGGAGAAGGCGGCATACGCTGGTATTCCTCCGACAAAGACCTGTATTAACTGCCATGCGCAGATCTGGACCAACGCGGAGCTGCTGGAGCCGGTACGGCAGAGTTGGGCGACGGGCGCTTCAATTCAGTGGATCCGGGTGCATGACCTTCCGGACTACGTTTATTTCAATCATGAGATTCACGTGAATAAGGGCATTGGCTGCGCGAGTTGTCATGGACGCGTGGATGAGATGCCGCTGATGTATCAGCAGAACACACTGCAGATGGAGTGGTGTTTGAACTGCCATCGCAACCCGGCGGTGAACCTGCGACCGACGAGCGAGATCTACAACATGGCCTGGGCTGGACCTTCGAGCGAGAAGCCAGTGTGGTGTACGAGCACGGGCGGTTCGTCCGGTGCAGGTCCGACGGCGCAGAATGTGAGCTGCACGACAACGAATCCCGCGGGCAAGAGTCCTGAGGTGGCGATGTTGCAGTTGTCGTCTGAAGCAAATGGGCCGACATCGAGCGACGTTCCTCCGCTGGGAATCACGATGCCGGCGAGCTATCAGAAGTTTACGAACCAGATGGATCTAGGGAAGTATCTGACCGCTCAGTACCATATCCGCAATCCGGAGCAGCTGTCGAGTTGCGAGACGTGCCACCGATGATGAAGACGAATGGGAATGGAACTGAAGAGACGATGGCTGAGATGAAAGCACCAGCAGGACAACCCGTAGTGGTCACCCAGATTGCACCGGCGAAGATGACGCTGGCTGAGGTTCATGCGAAGTTGGACGGCAAGACTGGGCGACGCTTCTGGAAGAATCTGGATGAGCTGGCCGATACGCCGGCATTCCACGAGCTGATGAGGGAAGAGTTCCCACGTCAGGCAGGAGCAGGTGAGTGGGTCGACGCTGTGAGTCGGCGCGGTTTTCTAAAGGTGATGGGTGCATCGCTGGCTCTAGCTGGATTGGCTGGTTGTACGAAGCAGCCTGATGAACCAATCTTCCCTTACATTAAACAGCCTGAGGATCTGGTTCTCGGCAAGCCAATGTTCTTCGCTACGGCTTATCCATTCCCAACGGGTGCGATTCCAGTGTTGATCAAGTCGGACTCGTTCCGGCCGATCAAGGTCGATGGGAATCCCGAGCACCCGATGTCGAAGGGCAAGTCGGACGCGTTTACGCAGGCGACTCTGCTTGATCTTTACGATCCCGACCGGTCGCAGCACGTGCTGCATCGCGGCGAGGTTTCGTCTTGGGGTGAGTTTCAGCAGGCGTTTGCGACTGCGGCGAAGAAGACCTCCGGTGGACAAGGTATCTATTTCCTGAGTGAGACGATCACCTCGCCTTCGCTGGCGGCGCAGTGGAAGCAGGTGCAGGCGGCGTACCCGCAGGCAACTATGGTGCAGTGGGAGCCGGTGAATCAAGACTCCTCGCGCGTAGCTTCAAAGGCGGCGTTCGGTAGCTATACGGACGCGCAGTACAAGATCGAAGAGGCAGACGTCATTCTTTCGCTCGATGCGGATTTCCTGGGTGGCATCACTCATCCGGGTTTCCTGCCGCTGGCTTCGGGCTATGCCGAGCGGCATCGGTACGAAGAGGGCAAGACGATGAACCGGCTTTACGTCGTCGAGACGATGCCGACGGTGACCGGGTTCAAGGCAGAGCATCGGCTAGGTTTGAAACCGAGCGAGATTGCGACGTTTGCTCTGGCGCTGGCGAATGGATCGGCTCCGCAGGGTGCGACGGAGGACCAGCAGAAGTTTTTTGCAGCGCTAAGCTCAGACCTCAAGAACAGCGGTGGCAAGTGTGTCGTGATCGCGGGTGAGCAGGCTTCGCCTGCGGTCCATGCTGCTGCTTATGCTCTAAATTCCTCGTTGGGTGCGGTCGGCAAGACGGTGATCTATACCGAGACCGTGAACCCAATGCCGAGCGAACAGGTGGCGGATCTGAAGTCGCTGGTTGCCGATATAAAGGCCGGCAAGGTGCAGTGGCTGGTGATGCTCGGAGTCAATCCGATCTACTCGGCACCCTGGGATCTTGGTTTCCGCGATGCTTTTGAGAATGTTCCGGTGACCGCTCAGCTGGCGTCTCATGTGGATGAGACTGGTGTGATCTCGACCTGGCATATCAATAAGACCCACTATCTTGAGAGCTGGTCGGATGCGCGGGCTTATGACGGAACGATCTCGATCATCCAGCCGATGATTGACCCAATGTATGGCGGGAAGTCAGCTCATGATGTGCTGCAGGCACTTCTCGCCGATCCGCAGCAGTCGGCTTACGACGTTGTGGTTGCGAACGCGAAGACTTACATCAAGGGCGACTTTGCAACCAACTGGCGTAAAGCATTGCACGATGGATGGGTAGAAGGAACTGCGTTCACGGCCAAAGCTGGTGGAACAGGAAAGAGTGCAGTCGCGTCGTTCCCGGCTGCGGCTGCTCCTAGCGGCCTCGAAATCTCGTTCCGGCCTGATCCTTCGATCTATGACGGCCGTTTCGCAAACGTTGGCTGGCTGCAGGAGCTGCCCAAGCAGGTGACCAGTCTGAGCTGGGATAATGCGGCGATCATGAGCATGAATACGATGGGCGATCTAAAACTGGATGAGTCGGATCCGGTGAAGATTTCGCTCAATGGTCGCGAGGTGATTGCGCCGGCGCTGATGATCCCGGGTCATCCGGATGGCGTGATCACGGTTCATCTGGGATTTGGTCGCGGCGTTGAGGCCGGCCGTGTCGGCCAGGGCGTCGGATTTGACGCTTATCAGATCCGCACCACGGATGGGCTCTTGTCTGTCTCGGGTGCGACGGCTAAGAAGGTTCCGGGAACGTACGACCTTTGCATTACGAAGGTTCATAACATCGAGCATCGTGGCAGCTTTGCCCAGCATGATCTGGAGAAGCCGCTCTCTGATAAAGAAGGCGTCTACTCTTTGGCTGGGCACGAGGCCGAGGAGCGATCGATTATCCGTTACGCGACTTTGGATGAGGTGAAGAAGAATCCAAACTTCGCCCATGAAGGTGGTGCAAGCGGGACGCTGATCGACAAGGTTGGATATTCGCCGCAGGGAGAGAAGGTTCCGCACGATAACTCCTTCTTCCCGGACAACTGGAACTACGAGAAGCAGGACCCATCGACGCTGAAGATTCAGAATGCGTGGGGGATGGCGATCGACCTGAACAGCTGCATTGGCTGCAATGCCTGCATCGTCAGTTGCTATGCGGAGAATAATATTCCGGTCGTTGGCCGCGAACAGGTGAAGGTCGGCCGCAATATGCAGTGGCTGCGCATCGATACTTACTTCGAAGGCGATCTGCATGCTCCGAAGGCGCACTTCCAGCCGATGGCCTGCCAGCACTGCGAAAACGCGGGCTGCGAACAGGTCTGCCCGGTAGGCGCGACCGTGCATACGCCGGAGGGTCTCAACACAATGGTCTATAACCGTTGTGTGGGGACGCGGTATTGCTCAAATAACTGCCCGTATAAGGTTCGCCGGTTCAACTTCCTGCTGTACTCGGACTACGACACGGAGAGCCTGAAGTTCATGCGGAATCCGGATGTGTCGGTTCGCTCGCGTGGCGTGATGGAGAAGTGCAGCTACTGCGTGCAGCGGATTGAAGCTGCAAAGATCATTGCAGACAAGGAAAACCGCGAGATTCGCGATGGCGAGATCGTGACGGCCTGCCAGCAGGCCTGCCCGACCAGCGCTATCACCTTCGGCAATATCAACGACAAGGCAAGCAAGGTGGCAAAGGCCAAAGCTGAGGAGCGCGATTACCAGGTACTCGCCGATCTCAACTTCCGTCCACGTACCACCTATACGGCCGGAGTCATCAACCCGCATCCGGAGCTGGCATAATGGCGACTAAAGGACCCATGCAAGACCCGATCGTCGATCCCATGATCGACCCGCGTACTGGCGAGTATGCGGTTATCGCGCCGGGCCATAACTTCAAGTCGGTGACGCAGAAGATTGCGGGCATCGTGCTGACGTCGAACACTCCACTTGGCTGGTTCTTTGGCCTGATCGTGGGCGCTGGCGTCGCGATGGGCGTGGTGATTGGCTGTACCTGGCTATTCCTGAAGGGTGTCGGAATCTGGGGCGTGACGATTCCTGGAGCCTGGGGATTCGCCATCATCAATTTTGTATGGTGGATCGGTATCGGCCACGCGGGCACGCTGATCTCAGCGATTCTGCTTTTGTTTAAACAGACCTGGCGAAACTCGATCAACCGCTTCGCGGAAGCGATGACGATCTTTGCTGTAGTCTGCGCTGGAACGTTCCCGCTGATTCACGTTGGCCGGCCGTGGTTGGCGTACTGGCTCTTCCCTTACCCGAACACGATGAATGTCTGGCCGCAGTTCCGCAGTCCACTGGCTTGGGACGTGTTTGCGGTTTCGACGTACGCTTCGATTTCGATCGTGTTCTGGTATATCGGCATGATCCCCGACTTTGGGACGCTGCGTGACCGGGCAACAATGCCGGCTGCGAAGTACTTCTATGGGATGCTGTCGCTTGGCTGGCGCGGATCGACGCGGCACTGGATTCGGTATGAGTCGGCTTCCCTGCTGCTGGCAGGTCTTTCGACTCCTCTGGTGCTCTCGGTACACACGGTCATCAGCTTCGACTTCGCGGTGGCGGCGCTGGCGGGTTGGCATACAACGATCTTCCCGCCGTATTTCGTGGCTGGCGCTGTGTATTCGGGTTTCGCGATGGTGCTGACACTGGCAATTCCGATCCGCAAGTTCTACCACATGGAAGATCTGGTGACGCTGCGGCACCTGGACAACATGGCCAAGGTGATGCTGGCCACCGGCTCGATCGTGGCTTACGGCTATGGCATGGAGGTTTTCATGGCATGGTACTCGGCGAGTCATTGGGAGTTCTTCATGATGTGGAATCGTATGTTCGGGCCGATGGGCTGGGCGTACTGGATCCTGATTCTGACCAACATCGCGATTCCGCTGACCACGCTCTGGTCCCGCAAGTTGCGAGTGAACGTGACGTTCCTGTTCATCTTGTCGCTGATCGTCAACACGGGCATGTGGTTTGAGCGCTTCGTTATTGTCGTGACCAGTCTTTACCGCGAGTACCTGCCTTCGAGTTGGGGCACGTATCGGGCAACGAAGTGGGACTACATGATCTATGTGGGAACGATGGGTCTGTTTACGTTCCTGTTCTTCCTGTTTGTTCGCTTCCTTCCAATGATTCCGATGTCCGAGATTCGAATGATGCTGCCGCAGACCAAGGTCACACGCGGCGGACCCGATGCTGA
>Ga0302226_10003205_pt1 | contig 11242 bp, 9 predicted proteins | sample II_Palsa_E3_3_FD_193524 | JGI IMG/M metagenome (GOLD analysis project Ga0302226, IMG submission 193524) | Peat permafrost microbial communities from Stordalen Mire near Abisko, Sweden - II_Palsa_E3_3 | ecosystem: Environmental > Terrestrial > Soil > Palsa > Peat permafrost | place: Sweden...
CAACTACTGCCCCACCTGCCAGACCGCCGGCAAAGTCCTCGCCGACCGCAGCCTCTCCCGCCTCCTAGGTTCCGACTGGCCTCGCACCCTCGACGAACTCGAAGCCCTCCGAAAAAAATAGCCGCGCCCAAACCCCTCAAGCGCAACCACCACCGCCTCCACTAAACTTCCACCATGCGCCTCTCCCTCGCACTCTTCCTCGCTCTTGCCGCACCCCTCGCCCACTCCCAGCACCTCAACCCCCGAGCCTCTTTCCTCGACGCCCCCGCCCGCCAACAAACTCTCGCCCCCACCACCAACCCTCTCCTCCTCGCCGCCATCCACAGCCTACCCTCCTGCGTCTCAACGCCCGCAATCCCCGCGCCGCCCGTCCCCATGGACATCCCACACCACTACCTCTCCGGCTCCAGCGGCCCCATCAATCCCGCAGAGGCAGTCGCCACGCGCCCCTACACCGCCTTCGAGCACCGCATCACCGCCGGCATGAACCAATACATCGCCACCAGCAATCACGCCGAAGCGCAATGTGCCCTAGCGCAGCTAGACACCTGGGCACAATCCAACGCCCTCCTCGACTACCCGCCCCGCTCCCAATCCTGGTATCAAGTCGAGTGGACCCTAGGCTCCGCCGCCATCACCACCTCCGTCCTCGTCAACGACCCCACCCTCGACCCCGCCCAACTTCACCGCGTCATCACCTGGCTCGACGCCGTCTCCCGCAAAGACCTAACCTTCGAGCGCCCCGAAGACATGAACAACCACCACTACTGGCGCGCCCTCGCAGCCACCGCCACCGGCGTCGTTGCCTCCGACGACACACTCTTCCACTACGGCATCACCGCCTACAAAGATGCCATCGCAGAAGTCGATCCCGCCGGCGCCTTCCCCCGCGAGATGGCCCGCCACGAAAACGCCATCCACTACCAGGGCTTCGCGCTCACCCCCCTCATCCTCATCGCCGAGTTCGCCTCCCGTCAAAACATCGACCTCTACGCCTATCAATCCCACCACCGCACCATCCGCGACGCCATCCTCTTCTACGGCCGCGCCGTCGCCGACCCCACTCTCGTCAAGCCCTACACCTCCGACCCCCAGAACAACGACCCCCACCCCAACGACTTCGCCGCCTTCAACTTCTACGCCGCCCGATTCCCCACTGAAACCCTCCCAACCTCCATCGCGGACGCACTCCAGCACCCCACCACCGAAACCCGCATCGGCGGCAACACCACCATCCTCGCCGCCAACCCCGCACCAACTAAGAACTGACAACTGAGAACTGACAACTAACCCCCGCACCGCTGTATCCTCATAACCAGAGGGTTCCCATGTCCACCACGCAAACCATCTTCGACATCACCGCCCCCTCCTACGACGCCGACCGCGCCAAGCTCATCCCCTGCTTCGACGCCTTCTACCGCCGCTCCACCGACCTCATCGCGCACGACGCGAAAAATATCCTCGACCTCGGCGCCGGCACCGGCCTGCTCTCGCAGTTCGTTCGTCAGTGGTACCCCGACGCCCACATCGTCCTCGCCGACCTCTCAGAACCAATGATCGCGAAGGCCCGCGAACGCTTCGCCAACGATAACAACGTGACCTTCGAAGTCACCGACTACACGACCGCGCCCATCAACGGCACGTACGACTCGATCGTTTCCGCGCTCTCCATCCACCACATCGACCACGAGGCCAAGCGGGCCCTCTTCCACAAGATCTTCCGCGCGCTCCGCCCCGGCGGGACCTTCGTCAACGCCGAGCAAGTAGGCGGCCCTACGCCTGCCCTCGACGCCGTCTATAAATCCCTCTGGCTGCAACAAGTCCGCGAAGGCGGCGCCACCCCGCAACAAATCGCCGACTCCCTCTACCGCCAGCAGGATGACCGCTGCGCCTCCGTCGAAGAGCAGCTCCACTGGATGCGCGAAGCCGGCTTCACCGACGCCGACTGCTGGTTCAAAGACAACCGTTTCGCCGTCTTAGCAGGCACCCGCCCCGCCTAGTTTCCACCTCGGCTGCGCTCTTCCCACCGCGACATCTTCTCAAAAGCGTTCAGCGCCCGCACGGTCACGCTGTCATCCTGAGCGAAGCGCAGAGCGCGCAGCCGAAGGACCCGCCACCAATCCGATCCAGACCCGCGGCCCGCGCCTTCCACCCATAAACCCCGCCGTTGCCCTTGCCTTTCTTTCTGTCATTCCCTCTGGGAATCTGCTATGTCGTCCTCCCCGAATCCACAACCCCAGCCAAGCGTCTAATCTATAACCAGCGCCGAGTCGTCTTTCCCTATCCTCTATCCCCTACCCTCTTCACTCTGCCCTTATGAAACTCACCCGCTACTCCAAGTTCACCGGCGACCTCTCCTCGAGCGTAGACCTCGAAGACCTCCTGCAAGCCCTCTCCGACTTCCTCCTCGACTCCGGCTTCCAGGATCCCTACTCGCCCTTCCAAAACGCAGACGACTCCATGGAGAGCCTCCGCGAAGCCATCCGCCAGGCCCTCGAATCCGGCGAGCTCCTCGACGACGACGCCCAGGAGCAGTTCGAAAAACTCGATGCCGCCCAGGTCGAAGAACTCATCGACAAAATCATCCAGCGCATGAAGGACGAGTCCTACCTCAACGCCGAAGAACCCGCCGAAGGCCAGGGCTCCGCCGCCGAAGGCAACGCCGAAGACGCCAAATTCGAAGTCACCGACAAGGGTATGGACTTCCTCGGCTACAAGGCCCTCCGCGATCTCCTCGGCCCCATCGGCAAATCCTCCCTCGGCCGTCACGACACCCGCCACGAAGCCGCTGGCGTCGAAACCAACGGCTCCTCCAAACTCTACGAGTTCGGCGACTCCCTCAACCTCGACATCCCCGCCACCCTCAACAGCGTCTTTGCCCGCGAAGGCCCGCCCGACGGCTCTGGCATCCTCAATCTCGAGTACTCAGACCTGCAAGTCCAACAAGCCGACTACCAATCCTCCTGCGCCACGGTCGTCCTGCTCGACTGCTCGCACTCCATGATCCTCTACGGCGAAGACCGCTTCACGCCGGCCAAGCGCGTAGCCATGGCGCTAGCCCACCTCATCCGCACCCAGTACCCCGGCGACTCCATCGACCTCGTCCTCTTCCACGACTCCGCCGAGCACATCCCCATCTCGCAACTACCCCGCGTCAAAGTCGGCCCCCACTACACCAACACCCGCGAAGGCCTCCGCGTCGCGCAACGCGTCCTCCGCGGCTCCGGCAAAGACATGAAGCAGATCGTCATGATCACCGACGGCAAACCCTCCGCCCTCACTCTCGACGACGGCCGCATCTACAAAAACGCCTTCGGCCTAGACCCCATCGTCATCTCCGAAACCCTCGAAGAAGTCAGCCGCTGCAAGCGCGCCGGCATCATGATCAACACCTTCATGCTCGCCAACGAATTCCAGCTCATCCAATTTGTTCAGAAAATGTCCGCCATGTGCCGCGGCAAAGCCTACTTCACCACCCCACAAACACTCGGCAACTATCTCCTCATGGACTTCATGTCCCGCCGCTCCAAACAGGTCAACTAGCCGCCAACGCCTTGACATCCTTCACCTCAAGCACCTGCTTTGGATACCCGATCAGCACGCTGTTGATCATCGCCAGCCCAACCTCGCGCATCGTGCACCCCTGGTTCGGCAGCACCCGATACAGCACCGGAATTAACCACGCATAGTACTTGTAGGCGGGCATAACATTCCGCTGCCCCTCGGTCGCCCCAATGTACCCCGGCCGAAAGTTATAAACCCCCCGAAACCCCTGCCGCATCAGCGCATTCTCAGTCCGCCCCTTCACCCGCGCCCACATCACGCGCCCCTTCTCCGAACTATCCGTCCCCGCACCCGACACATAATCAAACACCATCCCCGGATTCAGCCCCGCCAGCACCTCTGCAAAATGCACCGTCACCTCATACGTAACCCGCGTGTACTCGTCCTCTTTCTTTCCCACCGAGCTAACGCCCGCGCAATAAAAGCAGCCATCATACCCAGCCAGCTGAGCCCTCACCCCTTCAAGCTGCATAAAATCGGGAACCAATAATTCCCTCAACTTCGGATGCGCCCGCCCAAAAGTCTTCCGCCCCACCAGCAACACCTCCTCCACCTCGGGATGCGCCAAACACTCCAGCAGAACACCCTCACCCACCATTCCCGTCGCGCCCGTAATCATCACCTTGATCGCCATCGTCGCTTGCCTCCTACTTCCCATCCATAAACGCCGCAATGTGCTCGTTCAAAAATTTCTCATCCGCAGGACAAGCCCCCGCCCCCGCCGGATGCCCCCACAAGCTCGGTATCGGCATCAGCGTCACCTTTGGAATAAACTGCGCCTCATACTGCGCATCCGTCACCGGAAAATACAAATCCGTAGCCGACGGCATAAACAACACCGGCACCTTGATCGACGCCAACGCCTTCTTCTCATCCCCGCCAAACCCCGGCGTCGCGCCCACATCGTTCTTCTCCCAAGTCCGCATCTGCAAAATCAAATTGTTCGCATCCGCCCCCGGAATAAAATCGGTCTTGTATTGCTGCACCACCTGCTCAAACGTCGTACCCTTCGGCGAATCCGTCCGCCACAACTCCTGCCGCCACCATTCCTGCGAGTACAGCCACCCCGTCCACATCAGCGAAAACTCCTCAATCCCCTTCTTCGGCTCGACCGTATAGTCCCCACCTTTAAACGCATCATCCGTCTCGATCGCCCCAATCTCCCCTTCGTTCCGCACGATCCCGTGCCCATACGTCTTCGCCGTCCCACTCGTCGCCACAATCCGATCCATAAAATCCGGATAACTCACCGCCCACTGAAACGCCTGCTGCGCCCCCATCGAAAACCCAATCACAGCCCGCAGATGCTTCACCCCAAGTTGTTCCGTCAGCATCTGGTGCACAGCGTTCACGTTGTCCCGGATCGTCATCACCGGAAACCGCGGTCCATGAAAAGGCTCCGGCGTATTGCTAGGCGAGCTCGATCGCCCATTCCCAAACAGCTCACTCGTCACCAGAAATAACTTCGTCGGATCGAGCGCTTTTCCCTTCGCAATCCCACCCTCCCCAATCAACCAGCCATACCCATGCATCTCCGCCATATAGTGCGACGGCAGCAGCACAGCATTATCTCCCGCGGCATCCAGCTTCCCATACGTGCCATACACAATCTTCGCCTCGGGCAAAACTACACCACTCTCGGTCTTGAAGTTCTTAATCACGAACTCGTGCTGCACCGGCTCAACCTTTTCCTGCGCCCGCACTACACCCACACACCCCACCACCAACCCCAGCCACACCATCCGCTTCAAACCATTGCGCTCCTCATTTCACCCACAATGAGCCCAGCCTACACCAACCGCCCTAATCCTCTATCTCCTATCCCCTGCTCTTCTCCCACACCCGATACACACCCCACGCCGCCGCCGTGCAGTTATCCATCACGCGCCCATCCAGCAGCATCGCCTCAAACTCACTCACCGCCACGCGATGCACGGTCATATCATCCTCTTCCGGATCGCGCGCAGTCTCTCCCGGCGTCAGACCCTCGGCCAGATACACATGATGAATCTGCCGCATCGCCCCATAAGCAATCCACAAATCCGCTAGCGGAGTCATCGTCTCCACACGCAACCCCGTCTCTTCCGCCAGCTCCCCCCGAGCCAACTCCTCCGCATTCACCTCCGCGGTCTCCCACCCACCCTGCGGCAACTCAAAATACGTCCCACCCACCGTGTACCGATACTGTCGCACCAGCCACACAAACTCACCTTCTTCGGTTCTCTCCAACGGAATCACAATGCATGCTGGATCTTTATCCATCACCCCATAAATTCCACGCGTCCCATCACTCCGCTCAATCTCATCCTCGCGCACCCTGCACCACGGATTCCGATACACCTCGCGACTACTGATCGTCTTAATCGACACCTCATCCCCCTGTCGTTGATGTCGCCATTATCGCAGCCCAGCCAAACTCAACTGCCTCAATGCACCTCGCGGTCTTCCGCTTCCTCCGTCGTAGACATCAGCACCGCCAACGTCATCCCCGGCAGCTCAAGCTTCCCATCCGCAACCGCCAACCCATCGCGCGACACCAGCGTCAGCTTCTCCCCCTCCAGCAAATCGAACGCGTAAGCCTCCCCACCCAGGTTCACCACGACCCGCGCCTCATCCCTCACCATCACCAGCGTCCGCCGCGCATCGTCACTCGACACCAGCAGATGCTGCATGCTTCCATCATTCAACGCCACCGTGCATCGCCGCAGTTTGATCAGCGACTTCGTCCATGCCAACATCTCCGCATGCTTGCCCTCGCCAATCTCACTCCAATTCAACTTCGACCGCTGGAATGTCTCGATCTCCTCCGGATTCGGCACGTCATCACCAAATCCAAACACCGCAAAGTCGCGCTTCCGCCCCTCCGCCACCAACTTCCGCATCTCGTCATCTTCATGGTCCGCAAAATATTGAAACGGTGACGAAGCAGCAAACTCCTCCCCCATAAACAACATGGGCATATACGGCGCCATCAACACCAATCCAATCGCCACCTTCGCAGCATCCAAACCGCAAAGCTGTTCCAGCCGTTCCCCCTTTGCCCGATTCCCCACCTGGTCATGGTTCTGGTCGAAGTGCACAAAGTGATGCGCGGACAAACCCTCCGCCAATCTGCCATGCTTGCTCTTCCGGTAACTCGAGTACTGTCCGTCATACACATATGCGTGCTTCAACGCCTTATGCAAATCTGACAACTTCCCGAAATCTCCGTAGTACCCCCGATCCATCTCCTTCGTGTACAGCAGCGAAAACAGCGCATGATGGAAGTCATCGCTCCACTGCGAATCCATCCCATATCCATGTGCCTCGCGTGGCCGGATCACCCGCGGATCATTCAGATCGCTCTCCGCAATCAGATAAAACTCGCGTCCCACGGTCGAACTCAACCGCTCCACCTCGGTCGACAACTGCTCCATAAAATGCACCGCCGAGCGATCGATATATTCATGCACTGCATCGAACCGCAATCCATCGCAGTGATAATCCTTCAGCCACATCAGCGCGTTGTCGACGAAGAACCGCCGCACCTCATCGCTTCCACCCTCGTCCAGATTCACCGCATCGCCCCACGGCGTCTTGTGCCTAGCCGTCAGATACGGCCCAAACTTGTTCGCATAGTTCCCCACCGGCCCAAAGTGGTTGTACACCACATCCAGAATCACACTCAGCCCGCGCGCATGGCACGCATCCACAAATCGCTTCAACCCATCCGGCCCGCCATACGGTTCATGCGTCGCAAACAACGCCACCCCGTCATATCCCCAGCCACGTTCCCCCGCAAACTCCGCCACCGGCATCAGCTCGATATGCGTCACACCCAACTCCGCAAGATAATCCAGGTGCTCAATTGCTCCATCAAACGTTCCAGCCTCGCTGAACGTCCCAATGTGCAGCTCATACAACACCGCGCCCGTCTTCGGCGCACCGCGCCATAGCTGGTCATGCCACTGAAACTCAGAGTGGTCGTAAAGCCGCGAAGGCCCGTGCACGCCATCCCCCTGCCGTAAACTACGCGGGTCCGGATAGCAGGTCGGATCATCATCGATCGTGAACGCATACTCATCGCCGCACTCTGCACCGTCCACCACGAGCGTCCACCAGCCTCGCTTGTTCGGCCCATTCATCGCCAACACTTGGTCGCGCCAGTTCAACGACATCTTCTTCGCCCGCGGAGCCCAAACCCCAAACTTGTGCATCCCAACCCTCTCTCGATTAATTTTCTCTTCGCCCACCGCTCAGCCTTCGCGAGTCAACAACGCCACCGGGAACGCCTTAAGCAGCCCTCCCACCCACACCCGCCCGCCCTCAATCTCCGCGCCCGTCAGTCGACACTTCCATCGCCCTTCCGGAATCTCTACCGCCGTCTCGCCCCACGCCTTCGCCTCATGCGACCACCGCGGCACCACCGTCACCACCCGCTCTCCGCGCCGATACGCAATCACCCGTTCACTCTCCGCACCTTCCGCCGGCAACGACCCATACTCCGCCGCCGGCCCAAACCAATCCGGATGAGCCTTGCGCAGCAGCAGTGTCTTATGCACCACCCAAAGCTTTGGCATCCCTTCGTCGCTACGCTCCATCACCTGCTCTACAACCAACGACTGCATCTCCTTCAGCAACGTCCTCCGCCGCTCATAATCCACCGGCCGCCGATTGTCCGGATCCACCAGTGAAAAATCCCACAGCTCCCCGCCCTGATACATATCAGGAACCCCCGGAGCCGTGTACTTCATCAGCGTCTGCGCTAGCGAGTTCACGCGCCCTGCCGTAGCAATCCCCTCAACAAACGTCTCCAATTCCGTCACGAACTCCGTGTCCTCAAGAATCGCATCGATGTACTCCTGCAACGCGCTCTCATACTCCGCATTATTCGCAACCCAACTCGTTCGCACCTTCGCTTCCCGCATCGCCTTCTGCATATATTCCCGCAGCCGCTCCGTGCTGATCGGCCACGCGCCCACCAGCGTCTGGTACAAAAACCATTCCGTGCCAGTGTCAATCTGATCGCCACTTCTAAACTTTGCGTTATGCGCGCTCCACCGCCGCACCGCCTCTGCAAACGCGTCCGGCATCTCGGTGAGCACAATCATCCGAGCCCGCACATCATCGCTGCGCTTCGTATCGTGCGTACTCAACGCCGTCATCGTCATCGGAAACGTCTGCTGCATCCTCACTTGATAGTCATGGAAATGCTGCAGCGTGAATCCATCGCAATCAGGATCTCCGCCCACCTCGTTCATCGCCGCCAGCCGGTTCCAGCAGTAGTACGCCGTGTCCTCCACACCCTTGGCCATCACCGGCGCGGTGAACTGCTGAAAGCGATTCACGAACTCTGTTTCGATTTTTCCAATCACCTTCAGCGTCAGCACATCGCGCATGAAATCAAACAGCCCGCCATCAATGTCCGCACGATTCGCCTTCGCGCTCTCGATAGCCCGCCGAATCCGCCTGCGGTCCTCTTCCGCAATCTCATTTCGTTCCGGCACCACGTACGTCCGATAGATCGAGAAGCAAGCTGCCACTTCACGTATCGCGCGCCGAACCTCCGCGCGAGTAAAGTCTCGCTGGTCGCGATTGCTCTCGCAAATGTCCACGAACAGCGTCGTTAGTCGATTCACATCGCTGCCCAGCCCCTCCTGCTCCACCGCAATCTTCTTGTCGTGCGCCACGCCCGGAAAATCCGAATCGTCCCCCGTGAACGCCGTGTAGTGCTCGCCCAGCTTCTTCAGCCCATCGCGATTCACCAGCACACCCAGCGCCATGTTCAGGAAGTCGTACCCGCTCGTTCCCTCAATTGGCCAAACTTCGCGCAGCCACTCGCCCGGCTCCAGGATCTTCTCCCCGACAATCCAAGCCTCCGGTGCCCGCTCCCGCAACCTCTCGAAATACTGCTTCGGATCCCGCAACCCATCCGGATGATCCACCCGCACGCCATCCAGTAAACCTTCCTTCAGCCACTTCAAAATCAGCGCATGCGTCTCGTCAAATACAAACTCCCGCTCCACCCTCAACCCAATCAGCGTATTCACATCAAAGAATCGCCGATACCCCAACTGCTGATCGGCTGTCCTCCAATACGCCAGCCGATAAAACTGCTGCGACAGAAACTCGTCCAGTGCATCGATGCTGCCATTCACCTCGCGCACCACGCGGTCAATCGCGTCCGATACCTCCGCCTCCTCGCGGCACAGCCGGTCCAGCAACCCAACCAGCACCCTCTTGTCCCGATGCCGCGCCAGGATCGTCCGCCGATCCCAGAAGTCCGGCGACGGCAATCGCGAAAAGCTCGCACTCACAAAGTTCAGCGCATCACTCTTTGCATACTCCGCGGCCTTTCCCAAAATCATCGACAAACTTGCCGGCGACACCGGAAACGTCTGCCCCGCAGCCTCCACCGTAAAGCGCGCACCCTTGCGCTTCACCACCACTTTCCCTGCACTCAACGCCCGTCCGTACTGCTCCGCCAGCACCGGCACCAGCACCTTGTCGCGCAGCCGCTCTTCACTCGAGTTCCAATCAATATCAAAGAAGCTCGCATAGCGGCTGTTCGTGCCATTCTCCAGCACATCCCACCAGTACTTATTCTCCGCGCCCAGGCTCATGTGATTCGGAACAATGTCCAGCACCTGCCCCAGCCCAAACTTCTCCAGCCGTTTACAGAAGCGCTCATGCGCCGCCCCGCCACCCAATTCTTCATTCACCCTGCGATGGTCCACCACGTCATAGCCGTGCATGCTTCCCGGCGCCGCCTGCAGATACGGCGAGCAGTACACGTGCGTCACTCCAAGCGTTTTCAAATACTCCACAATCGCCGCAGCATCGTCGAACGTAAACTCTCGATGCAATTGCAGACGATAAGTCGAACCCGGTACACGCCTCATACCTTATCTGCTCCTCGCATCATGGATGAAGTTAATTCTGTTAATCAATAGACTCGGAAAGACGAGTGTCAGGTTGCACCCATCGCAGCGCTGCATCACGCCTTCACGCTGTAGGGCTCCGGTGTCCATTGGCCCGAAAGCGTAAACGCTGTATGCGTTAGAGCAATATGCGATAGTGCCTGAGGGAAATTTCCCAGCATGCGCTTATCCTGCACATCGTACTCTTCGCTCAGCAGGCCCACATCATTGCGCAGCGCCAGCAGCCGATCAAACATCTCCGTCGCCTCCTGCTTGCGATCAATCAGCCACAAGCAGGTCACCATCCAGAAGCTGCACGCCAGGAACGTTCCCTCGCCGCCCTTGAGCCCGTCCGAACTCTTTCCCGGATCATACCGCTGAACCAGCCCATCCTTCATCAAACCTTTCTGAATCGCTTCGATCGTCCCCACAATGCGCGGATCGTCCATCGGCAGAAATCCCACCAGCGCCAACCGCAGACACGACGCATCCAGCGCCGTCGATCCATAACTCTGCGTAAACGAGTTCAACTTCTTGTTGAACCCCTTCGCGCAAATCTCCTTGTGCAGCAAATCGCGATTCTTGCGCCAGCGCTTCACATCGCCGACCCCGTCAAAGTGTTCGTGCCGCTTCACCGCCCGGTCCAGCGCCATCCATGCCATCACCTTGCTATGCACAAAATGCTTTGCCCCACCGCGCGTCTCCCAAATCCCATCATCCGGCTGCGGCCACACATGGCAAAGATGATCGATCAACGCCGCCTCCAGCTGCATCGACGA
>Ga0302226_10003213_pt1 | contig 11220 bp, 9 predicted proteins | sample II_Palsa_E3_3_FD_193524 | JGI IMG/M metagenome (GOLD analysis project Ga0302226, IMG submission 193524) | Peat permafrost microbial communities from Stordalen Mire near Abisko, Sweden - II_Palsa_E3_3 | ecosystem: Environmental > Terrestrial > Soil > Palsa > Peat permafrost | place: Sweden...
ACGTTGAGCCTCAGCTTGTTTCGCAAGCGATGCCGTTTCAGCGATCACGCGATCCTGATCGGCAGAAGCTTTGGCGACTGCCGCCTCGCGCAACGCAATAGCACGGCGGATAGCTGTGTCACGCTCTGCCTCTGCTGCAGCTATCTCCGCATCACGCCGGATGCGAGCCACATCCGGACGGCCCATATTCGTGATGTACTCGTTCTTGTCGCGCACCTCGCGAATAGTAAAAGAGATCACTTCGAGGCCCATCTTGCTCATATCGTCCAGGCAGGTAGAACGCATCCGTTCGGCCACCATCTCCGGCTCTTTGACGATCTGCTCAACGGTAAGTTGACCGATGATGCCGCGCAGATGGCCTTCCATCACAAGACGAATGAGGCCTTCACGCTGATCAGGAGACTTCGTCAAAAACTGCTCGGCCGCAGTCAGGATCGATTCCTTGTCAGACCGCACCTTGATCTGGGCTACGGCCTCTACCGTTACAGCAACACCCTGCTTCGTGTAGAGATCCTGCTGGGGCGCAACGTCAAAGCTCATGAGTTCCAGTGAAAGCTGCTTGGAGTTTTCAACGACAGGAAAGATAACGGCACCGCCGCCCTTGATCACACGTGGGCCTCGAAAACCGTAGACGATGATCGCTTCGTTTGGACCTGCCTTGCGAAACATCTTGGCCATCAGAAGGGCCAGAGCGAGAGTGGCGAGTACAACCAGACCAACAATAATAATGACCGAATTCGGCATAGCGTTCCTTTGTCCGAGACGGACGAGAGGGCGTGTGATGTGCTTGCCTCAATGGATGGGTGGCGTGGGTTCCTCGGCAAGTGAGGCCGCCTATATCGAAACCGATCTCAGAGCTTTATGGCAGTCCGCTTGTGAGTTCGTCCCAGCGGCGGACGTAAGCCACTCCGCGGTCGTAACGAATCACAATAACCTCCGCCCCTCGTTCGATCGCGCTGCCGTCTTCGCTCCGCGCAGCAGTGGCACGGCGAGCACCGGCTTGTGAAAAGATGATTTCGCCAATACCGTTGCCGTCACGAATGGAGTCGCTAACCTGAGCGAGTACCCCAGACATCTCCGTCTCCTCCGGCGTGAGAACGCGCTCGCGGGGAAGAAGCAATTTGAAGAGAATCGCCCATATGAGCGCAGCTCCAGCAGCACCGCTCACCAAAGCAAGAAGCAAAACCAATGCTCCCCCAAAGAGGCTCGAGTGATGCAGCAGATAACCCGCGCCTCCGAACCAGCAGAGAAACACCGTAAGCGTGAAGCCATTTACTGCAGAGACCCCTGAACTGTGGTGCGACCCGCCACCATGCGTCACGTGACCGATGTGGAAGCGGCCAATGTGCAGGTGCGCGAACCCTCCAACCACGGAGATCAGGCTGAGGATGAGACCGACGCAGAAGCAGATGAGATAGAAGGAGTCCATATTATTTGGTGCTCCGTTTCGCAGCTCTTTTCGGAGCTGGTTGAGTTGGCGCAGAAATCACAGATGCATCGGGCCGAAGAACCTGGAAGAGACGGTCCAACAGAGTCGGCGTCTCAAGAATGCTTTCGATCAGAAGAAAACACCGTCGTGAATCACTGTGGTTTGCAAGCGACAGCAAAGCCTTAGAAAGCGCTGGATCACGACGGAATCGCTCCGCCCCACTAATCAACCAGAGATCGAGCTTATCCTCGGCGGTGCGTAGGTCGGAGATCAACTCGGAGTGATAGCCCTCCGGATCATCGACGAGATAGCCGGGGTGAACCTTGAAGAACTTCGCTAACAACAGCCGTGTTGTGTTTGTCAGGTGAGGACGATTGCCGCTCTCGATCTGTGACAGGTACGACTGGCTGATCGTCGCCTTCCCTGCTTTTTTGCCGACACCATTTTCCTGTTGAATCGCACGCACCAGCTCCTGCTGAGTCATAGCTCGATTGAAGCCGCGCAGATTGCCCTCAACTTCACGAAGATAGCGAATTTTGTCGCTGAGTTTCATATGAATTACAAATCGCAATATTTATATCGCAATTCGTAATAAAAATCAAGAAGACAAATAGACCAGAGAAGTCATTGAAAATGGGGCGTCATCGTGTCGCTTTCGATATCTCAACGTCGTGGACGCGGCGTATGCTGGCGACATGGTTCCGCCCGTTTGGCATCTATCGCACTCGCGCTGCCTGCCCGCGGTGCTACTTTATGTCTCTCTCTTCCTCGCGTCTTCGCCCGGACTGGAGGCAGCACAAGCGCCTGCCCTCTCAGCCGCTGCCTCTTCAACAGGCGTCTCCGTTGAAGGACTAGGTAAAGCCGTTGAGCCACTTACCGGGCCATGGCAGTTCCATCTCGGAGACGATCCCAGTTGGGCCTCACCTTCTTTTGACGACTCGCAATGGGAGAAACTAACAGCAGCAAAGTCATGGGGCATGCAGGGGCATCCCAGCTATACCGGCTATGCCTGGTACCGCCTGAACCTATCGCTCAATCTCGCCCCTAGCAATCGCTCCGATTTGGACCTGCTCGTACCGCATCTCGACGATGTCTACGAGATCTTCTGGAACGGCAACTCCATCGGCCGCAGTGGAAAATTTCCGCCAGATCCAATCTGGTATCGATCTTCAAACGCACCCGCTATCTATAGCCTCCGTTCTGAAACTCTCCCATCCGAACCGGAACAAGAACATGTGCTGAGTGGGACCATCGCGATCCGCGTGTGGAAAGCACCGCTTCTGTCAGATGCTTCGGGACTATCCGGAGGGTTCGAGGCAGCTCCCGTTATCGGTTATCCCGGCTCCGTCTCCGCTTACAAAACCACTTTGGACTACCAGTGGCTACGCGCCAACCAGGTCTCACTCAGTGAGTACCTGCTTTACGGGATCGCTGGCCTGCTTAGCCTCGTCTCCTGGCTCCGTGACCGTCTGCAGCGAACTCTCTTATGGATGACGGGATTCGCCTTGAGTCCGGTCATCCGTCTCGTTCTTTATGGACTCCGCATCAGCTGGCCGGTGGGCCTGTCAAATGCGCTTGGACCGCCGATCTCGTCCATCAGGGACATTTCCCTCTGGTTTCTCCTGCTCTGGCTTCTTCATCTCGACGACAATCCGTCGTTAGTTCGCCTCACCCGCCGCTGCGCTATCGTCAGTCTTTCTGCCACTGTCCTCGACGGGCTCTTATCTTTGCTGGATGCCAGCGTCAGTTGGTTTTGGCTTATTCAGATAGCGGATGCAATGCTGACTGGAATCTACTTCGTCACTGCGGCAATGCCTCTCTTGCTCGTCGCATTGGCCGTAAAACAGCGGCGTCGACTGGATCTGTCCCGCAGGCTGCTCGTTGTCGCCGCGCTTCTCTCAGGCATGACTCAGGTTGTGCAGGGTCTGGCTCCTCAAGGCAGCCGCTTCACTCATTGGACCCTCGCCGACAAACTCCGCGAACCCATATTCAAAATCTTCGGCAGCACCGTATCCCTACCCACGCTGACCGGAACCTTTCTTCTCGTCGCTGTCGTCTACGCGGTCTATCGCAGCTCCATGGAAGACCGTCGCCGTCGCAGTCTCCTTGAGCAGGAGATGAGAAGTGCCCGCGAACTTCAGCAAGTACTCATTCCCGAAACACTCCCTTCGATACCTGGCTTCGTCATCACCAGCGCTTACCGTCCGGCACTCGAAGTTGGTGGAGACTTCTTTCAAATCATCCCAATCAACGACGACTTCACTCTCGTGATTCTTGGCGATGTCAGCGGCAAAGGTATCAAAGCAGCTTTGGCAGTCTCACTCATCGTTGGACTCATGCGGGTTCTGGTTGAAAACACCTATAGTCCCGGCCGCGTACTGACCGAGCTGAATCGCCGGCTGTGTGGAAGACTGCAAGGCGGTTTTGCCACATGCGTGACTCTCTTTATTGATCGTCACGGCAACTGCGCATTTGCCAGCGCGGGACATCCTCCACCCTACCTCAACGGCCGGGAGTTCACCGTCGCAGGCTCCTTTCCGCTTGGACTATTTCCAGATACCGCTTACGAGGAAAGTCGCCTGCGCCTCCAGGTTAATGACCACCTCGCGCTCTATACCGATGGACTGCTCGAAGCCCGCAGTAAGACTGGCGAACTTTACGGCTTTGAACGTATACGCGATTTGTTTGCGACACGCCCCGACGCCGCCCAAGCCACAGAGGCTGCAGTGCGTTTTGGCCAGGACGACGACATCACGGTCGTCACCCTGGTCCGTGTCCCGCTGGGCGAGGAATCGACCGACATCTCAGCCAGCAACCCGGATATCTAACGTACTTTGCAGCGAAGATCCGTACGGCACGAAGGATCAAAGTCACCGAATCGTATCTTTCAAAACATCCTCTTTTTCCTCGAAGACCTTCTCGGTATCTTCTCGAACCCTCCTAACGATATCTGTCCACACAGGGTTGATCTTCTTGAGATCGATCCGGTCCGTCTCTCGCGCCTCCTCAAACTCCTTCGCCTTTTTCAGTCCATTCAGATAACTCGGCAGCGTCTTCACGATCTCGAAAGCCGAAGCCACCACCACGCCCACATCATCTTTCAGGTCTGGCGGTACACCTTTGTACACATCCTCTTTGTGCTCTTCAATCCACTGAAACACGATTGGAACAAGGACTTCACAAACCCAGCGGTTGTAGGCATCCAAACCTTCAACTCCTGCAATCCAGGATGGGTGCATCGCCCAATCCGGCTGCGCCCCGCATAGTCCGGATCCATTGATTGGTTTAACCAAATGCTGAGTGGTCCACTTAATCATCATGAGTGTCTCCTCGCCTATAAAGGCTGTCTAATTTTGAAATGAGAATACAAGGGGGGCCCACAACCCGAAGAATGATAAAACCCAATCCGCTAATCCCGCGCGGGGCTAGACCCGGCACAGAACCGCACCAAGGACGAAGCTAAGGTGCAGTGTTTATAGCATTGATCAAGCGCCTTTGCATTTTTTGGCGCGCCGCAAGCTCGTTGATCTGCAAAGAGATCAACCATGAGCCGCGCGAAAGCTCAGTACTGGGTTACTTAGCACGTTTATAACGTGCCGCTCCCTGATGCGCCGTCCAAAGAATAGGGGCAAGCCGAATGCCGTAAGGAGCGCTGAATTGGCGCTGCAGTCCCAGCAGCCTTGTAACGATAACCAATATTAGTGATCAACTAGAACGTAAATCGCTTTGCGCCTCGGCGGCATCCACATCTCGTACTCAACTGGCTTGAGTGCGGAAGGTTTGAAGCAGCGGTCGGGGTCGGTTGACAGGTGGTAAATCGGCTTTAGTGATGGAGTAAAACTGGAATACCAATAAATGCAATCATCTGGAACTCCGGGCGGTGGAGTCCAGGGCTGGTATGCTCCTACGGGATATACGATCTTTGGTTCATTAACATACCCGGATTGCTGTAACTGAGTCCATGCGTCGTATTCAAAGCCCGCCTCCAGCGAAGTTCGAGGAACTCCTGTGGCGAGCACGCTTTGAATGGCGACAAGACGGGCTCTATTGAATGAATAATAATCGTGCAGGCTACACACACCGTAGGCAGCGTAGAAAATCCCAATGAAGATTGGGACCCAAGACATTCTATCTGACAGAGTTTGCCGGTACACTCGCACAATACATATGGCAAAAACGAACGCGAGAGGAAGATAATATCTGTCGTAAAAAGCCCCTCTCGTAATCACAAGCAATATGTATGCTAATGAGAACGGAACAAACAGGCTGAACAAAGCAGAGTTAGAGACCTGAGAGTCAGTCGCTGGCTTGGATGATTCTTTGAATATCTTCGTTAGACATACAAAGACATTCGCGATGGACACTAGTGTCAAAATAACAATCGCCGATTGAACCCACAACGGGAGTATCTTTGCACGGCCGCCCAATATGTAATTTGGAAATTTATTTACAAACCAGCCCGAGTTGGTGCCAAAGAATGCATCTGTAACCCGGTGTGGTCCTATCGCGTACAAAAATACAATACCAAAGCACGCAGTCGCGATTTTTACCTGCGTGCTTATACGTTTCTTGCCGCTCGGTGCCCCAAGCAGAAACGCACTGGCAATCGGGAGAATCGAGATCGAAGTACCAAATAATAAGGTAATTGTCGGATCAACATAATGGGGGCGGGTGAAGAATAACTTTTCTATAACCGCATAGGGCTGCTTATGAAACCAATGCATTGCCAACGCAATTCCAGCCGCGCCTACGATCCAAAGCCCAATCCCCGCCGGCAACATATATCGCCTGTGGCGCATGTGCCAAACAGCAGATGGAACCATGACAAGGGCTCCAAGCCACGCTATCTGGCGCACAGTCCCACCAGCAACATTTGAGAGAGCAGCGCACGCAATCCAGCCGAGAGCCGCCTTATCCGAGTTAGCTTGAAAAGCTCGAAGGCAACAGTAGATGCTAACCACTACAACAAGCAAACCAGGAATATCCGTCATAAAACTAAACGACAATGGCACAAATAAAGGCGACAAGACTAAGGTAAGAGTTGCGATAGTCGCCGTTCCATCCGTAGTCCCCGACCGGACAAATACCCGCTGCATGAGTCCCGCACAAAACAGAGACACCATCAATACCGACCACCGGGTAGCCGTGAAGGAAAAGCCAAACAGCTTTATAAATAGGGCGCCAAGGTAGACCTGCCATCCCAGCATTGCCGTAGCCCAACCGTTATACGCGAGATGGCCGGTCTCAGCGAGAACTTTTGCGCTCCAGATATAGGACCAGTCATCACTGACGCCAATCTCTGCAAACGGGCGGGCGATCAGCACCCCGATAAGGAGTGCAAACATGCAAACTCCCATGTGAAAATATTTCGGCTTCAAAGGAAAGTCTACCCCGCTAACTTTTAGCTAAAGACTTCGTTATCTTATATCGCTTACAGCGCAAATATGATCAAACGATTTGCATCCCACTGCATTACAGTCAAAGTGCAACGTGCCTTTTGCGGAGAGATCTTCTCCAGATGATTATCGTTGGAATTAGAGGTGTTTGTTCGCATGCAGTCACAGAGTTCGCCAGACAAGTCCCGCAAAGTCAGTATCGTCGGTTCTCTTTTATTGATGTTCGCAATTTCACTCGCCATCTTTTATATTCTGTACGTTTTTTTCCTGTCGCACATTTGGGGAGACCAAGCATTTCTGCTCTATGCGGCAAAGGAAGTCCTTGCTGGCGTCAAGCTCGATAGTGCCCGCCTGATAGAGACAAATCCTCCGCTGATCGTCTGGTTTTCGGAGATTCCAGTAGTTGTCGCACGGATTCTTCATATCTCGCCCGTCCTTGCATTGCGGATAATCACTCTATCTCTCATATCGGCGAGTACAGTTTGGTGTGCACGGCTGCTCCGAATTGCGCGAATCGGGGATCGCCTTGAGGTGTCGCCCCTACTGCTGGTTGCATTAGTGGGCGTGGCCGAACTGATTATTCAGCCCGCGATGTTCGGTCAAAGGGAGCAGCTTGTGGTGGCTCTTCTAATGCCCTATGTCTTGTCGGTTAGCACAGGGTCTATCCGGTCTTTGCCCATGGCAGAGTGTTGCGTGATTGGTTTTTGCGCTAGTTTGGGCATATGTTTCAAGCCGCAGCAGCTGCTGACTCTAATTTGCCTGGAACTCTTCCTAATCATGTACCAGCGCAGCCTGCGCCACCTCGTCAGCCTTGAATTTATTGTGGCTGTGTTGACCGGGCTCTTATACGTAGCATGCGTGTGGAGATTTACGCCTTACCTCTCGGTGATCGTGCCACTGCTGCGCGATACCTATTGGGCGTTGGGTGAACGCACGTGGTCCGGGATTTTGCTACGCGATGGGCGCCTGCTTATTGCTGCACTCCTATTTGCAGTTATCAGTTGGCTCTCGCTGCGTACGCGCATGCGAGCTCCTTTGCTTTCCGGTGCTCTTTTGGCTTGCAGTATCGGAGCTTCACTCGCCTTTTGTGTCCAACACACAGGCTGGTCTTACCAGTCGTTTCCCGCGAAGGCTTTTCTATTTGTGGCCATCGTCACTATTTTGCTAGACACCCTTTCGACTCGGTATCAATACAACCTTCGCTTTGTTTGGTCAGGTAAGATGGCTTGCGTAAGTACCATCGTCGTTTTGCTCATTGCGTTAGCCGCGGTAACAGCAATTGGCAAGCGGACTCAAACTCAACGTCAGGATCCAATTTATACGGAACTCGAGAGCCTTCCGGAGGGAACCGGTGTCTATTTTTTTTCTATTGAGATGACTCAATTTCCAGTGATACTGGATCGGCAATTGGTGTGGGGAAGCCGGTTTGCACATCTATGGATGCTGCCGGCGATCATTCAAAACGAGACACAGCGAATGGATAAAAAACGCCCATTCAAGGCACTCTCGCCGCAGCGAACCGAGGAGCTTGCCGCGATGCAACGTGAAGCGACTGCGGAAGACTTACAACGTTGGAAGCCACAGTATGTATTCGTAGAGCGTTGCGCGGACAATCCGCCGTGCGAAGTCTACAACCATCCGATTGAATTTATCGCCTGGTTTTCTAAGAACTCCGCGTTCGCTACAGAATGGGCGAACTATCGGTTTGAGAAATCGTTAGATAATTTTGACATCTTCGTGCGCAACTAAGACGCCGCATAGCCCCAGCGAGTGCTCCTAAAGCAACTGCCCCCAAGCGCAAGCCTATATATTTAGTGGTCAACCACAGAAGGGGCTTTATGGAGCCGATGAGCGGAGTTGAACCGCTGACCTACTGATTACGAATCAGTTGCTCTACCAACTGAGCTACATCGGCCTGTCTTTCTATTCTAGCGGCTTAGCGCCTATCCGCCAAGTCTTTGATTTGCTAGCAAATCAAAACCAACATGCCCCCAGTGAGCTATAGATCAATTGGCAAGATGCTCGTTCGCGATCTCTATAAAGTTCTTTGCAATCACACTCTGCGCTCCGGCTTTAACTCCGAGATCAATCGAGGTCCGGCACGCGGCCCTCACCTCCCGATACACTGCTCCGGGCACTATCACCCTCGCAACACACTCCGGAGCCAGCGAAACACCGAGCCCTGCTGCCACCAGCCGAACCAGCGTCAGCCACTGCGGCGCATCCTGCACAATGTTCGGACGAAAGCCGCTCCGTTCACAACACGCAATCGTGCGATCGTAAGCGAGCGGCCCCATCCGTCGCGCAAACATGATGAACGGCTCTCCCTCCAACTTATTCACATTCAAAGTCTTCCGCCGAGCCAAAAGATGCGACTCCGGCACCACAGCCACGTACTTTTCCCTCCGCACCGTCGTAATCTGAATCCCCTCGGTCGGGTCTCCGTCGCGCAGAAACGCAAGATCAATCTGCCCACTCAGCAGAGCAGCGATCTGTGCCGACGTCACCAGTTCACGCAGCCGCAACTCCACCTTCGGATAACGACGCCTGAAACTCTGAATCGCGGCAGGCAACTCTGTAAACATCACTGAACCGCTGAAACCCACGGTCAGCGTCCCTTCTTCGCCACGCCCCAGCCGGCGAACTTGAGCCAGATCTTCGTCGACCTTCTCGATCGTGCTTCTCGCGCGCCTCTCAAGCAGCTGTCCTGCAGCAGTCAGCTTCACCCCGCGAGTCGTCCGCTCAAACAGAGCATGCCCAAGCAGTTGTTCCAACCGTTTGATCTGCTGGCTTAGCGGAGGCTGTGACATCCCAAGACGTCGCGCCGCTTTGCTGAAATGAAGTGTCTCGGCAACTGCCAAAAAGTACCGCAGATGCCGTAGCTCAATCTGTTCACTCATATTCTAATGATATAGATCCTGACTTTCCAGATATTGGACATCCGCCCAGGCACCTCGTAGCGTTGAGTTCAGGAGGCATCGAGTGATCCTTTCCGGCACAAAAGACACAACCTCCTTCGTCTGCGGCCCCGATAACCCGCTCGGCCTGCAGGTTCTTTTCAAGCTCGATGGCCACGCCGGCAGCACTGCCACATACATCGCACGCAAAGAGCACGGTGGCTGGAACGGCATTCTCCACGGCGGCGTAATCTTCTCCCTTATGGACGAAGCCTTCGGCTGGTGTCTCTACTTCCAGAGCATCCCAGCTGTAACTGTCCGTATCGAAACCAGTTTCCACAAGCCCATCCCAATCGGAACCCGCCTACACATCCGGGCCTGGATTACACGTCAGCGCCGCAAACTCTTCGACGCCAAAGCCGAGATTAGGGTCGACAGCGCAGAAGGCACGGTGGGCGGAATCAAATGCCGTGCTCTACACCATCCCTGCGCCGGCAATTCGCAGACAGCAAAAATCAGTGGAGGCCCCATGAACAACACCGCTCTGGACTTTAAAATCCGCGAGTTTGAACCGGGTGACGAACTCGCCTTCCGCCTCCTCAACGAGGAGTGGATCACGCGCGAGTTCGTTCTCGAACCGAAGGATGTCTACTCCCTCTCCAATCCTCAGGCGACCATCCTTGATAAAGGCGGCAGAATCTTCTTCGCCCTTCAGAACGGCGATGCCGTCGGCTGCTGCGCCCTCGTTGTCATCGCACCTGGAGAGTTCGAAGTCGCTAAGATGGCCGTAACCCAAACGTGCCAGGGAGCGGGCATCGGCCGTCGCCTCCTGCAAAAAGTTGTCGATGAAGCAAGAACCTCTGGAGCTACCCGTCTCTACCTCGAGACGAACCACAAGCTCACCCCGGCGATCCATCTCTACGAAGCGGTCGGATTCAGACGGCTCCCACCGGACCGAGTTGTGCCATCCCCATACGCTCGAGCTGACGTCTCGATGGAGCTATCGTTCCTCACTCCCGCACAATAGCCTTCACGTCGTCACTCCAGATTCAGTGATCGTAGAACGCCACTCGCTCAAATCTTCACGGCACATCGACGTGATCCGAGCCCTCTTGTCCGAGATCCGTTCGGTTCACCTCGTCGGCGGGCCACACCAGAATCGCGAGAACAACCAGAGCGATCACAATTTGAAACACGGAAGGTAGACCTTGAGCCATAAACACCTCTTCCTTCGAAGAGCCTTCTGTTCTTAAAATCTGCATCGGCAGCAATGCTCTCCGCATGACACGACGCCTACGCCTGATTCATTCCCCAACCTTCGCTATCCCACTTTGGTAACCATTCTTCTCCACAAAACCCTCCAAAAACTTCTTCCAGAAAAGCGAAGAGGCCACCCGGCAACAGGGCGGCCTCTTCTTTAGGGAGAATAGTTCCAACGGAGGCAAAGCCATCAGAACTTTCTGGCGAAATACTAAGTTTGGCGATATGACGTGTCAAG
>Ga0302226_10003222_pt1 | contig 11210 bp, 10 predicted proteins | sample II_Palsa_E3_3_FD_193524 | JGI IMG/M metagenome (GOLD analysis project Ga0302226, IMG submission 193524) | Peat permafrost microbial communities from Stordalen Mire near Abisko, Sweden - II_Palsa_E3_3 | ecosystem: Environmental > Terrestrial > Soil > Palsa > Peat permafrost | place: Sweden...
GCGCTCACCTACGACCACCGGCTGGTGGACGGTGCCGACGCGGCCCGGTTCCTCACCACGGTGAAGAACCGGCTCGAAGAGGGGGCCTTCGAAGCAGAACTAGGCCTCTAGCCGCTGGTGACGCTGGCAGCAGAGCTCGGGAACGCATGAAGGTCGCGATAACCGGCTCGTCCGGGCTCATCGGCACCGCCCTCGTGGCCAGCCTGCGCGCTAGCGGCCACGAGGTCATCAGGCTCGTCCGCCGTCCCGCGCGGTCAGCCGACGAGGTCCGGTGGGACCCGCGCGCGGCCGACGCGGGCTTCAACCCGTCCAGTCCCGCCGAGCTGAACGGGCTCGGTGCCTGCGTACACCTGGCCGGGGCGGGCGTCGCGGAGCACCGCTGGACGGCGAGGTACAAGGCAGAGATCAGAACCAGTCGGGTGCTCGCCACCCGAGCACTGGCGGGCGCGCTCACCAAGCTCAGCTCGCCGCCGGGCACCCTGGTGTCCGGCTCGGCCATCGGCTGGTACGGAGATACCGGCGGACGCGAGGTCGATGAGTCCGCGCTCGCCGGGAAGGCCTTCCTCTCCCGGGTGGTCGAGGACTGGGAAGCGGCCGCCGAGCCTGCCGCCAACGCAGGTATCCGCGTCGTGTACCCGCGCACCGGGCTGGTTCTGGCCGCGGACGGCGGCATACTAGGCCGGCTGCTCCCCCTGGCCAGGCTCGGGGCGTGCCCGAGGTTCGGTTCGGGTCACCAGGTCATGAGCTGGATTTCACTGACGGACGAGGTCAACGCGATCCGTTTCCTGCTCGACCACCAAGACCTCAGCGGCCCGGTGAACCTGACCTCCCCCGCCCCGGCCACTAACTCCGAGTTCACCGCCGCCCTGTCCGTTGCCGTCGGTCGCCGCGACCTGCCCTGGCTCCGCGTACCCGCCCTGGCGTTGCGTCTAGGCCTCGGCGAGGCCGCCAGCGAGCTGCTGAACAGCGCCCGCGTAACGCCCACGCGCTTGCTGGAAGCCGGTTACGAGTTCCGCCACCCCGCCGTCACCGCGGCCCTGTCCGCCCAGCTCGCCCTGCGCTGACCCCTCCCCGCCGCCGGGTCTCCTCCCGCCGCTGAGTCTTCCCCTTTGCTCCGCGGACGGTACCCGGGGGGCCACCGACTCCGCCGGCGAGGGAGCTGGCAGCTGACGGGTTGGCGGAGAGCTAGGAACTAGTCGCTGTGGGGGTCGGGGAAGGGGAGGCGGAGGGGGGCGTGTCGGGGGTGGGAGTGGGGGTCGGGGAGGGAGTGGGGGTCGGGGAGGGAGTGGTGGACGGGGAGGTGGTGGTCGTGCGGGAGGGAGTGACGGGGGCCGACGTGCCTTGGGCGGGGCCGACCAGGTTCGGGGTCTGGACGGGATGGTGGCCGGTGAACAAGAGGGCGAGGGCCGCGATCACGACGCCGAGGACGGCGACGGCTCCCCCGGTTGCCATCCCGGCGGCGAAGGCGCGGCGGTCACGGCGGTACTCGGTGGTCCGCCGGTCGCGCAGCCAGGCCGGCAGCGCGGCCCTGCGGGCGGCCCAGCTGTTGACCGGCGCCGCCGCCATGCCAAGGGTGGGGACGAGCAGCAGCCCCGCGAGCAGCGGCCCGCTCAGCTGGGTGGCCTTGGTCAGCGCGGCCGCGATGCCGAGGAAGCCAAGCAGCGCGAGGGTGGACTCGGCCCAGTTCGAGCGCAGCGCCTCCCACCATCTGGTCTGCTCGCTGGTCTTCGGGGTGCGCAGGAAGGCTGCCTTGCGCGCGAACAGGGCGAGCACGGACGCGCGCGCCACCACCAGCGAGGTGGACTGCCAGATGAAAAACGCACCGAGGGCCTCTCGCCACGACGCGCCGGTGCCACGACGCAGCAGGGCCACCGCACGCACGAGCCCGAGCAGCACCATCACCGGCACGGTGCCGACCAGGAACAGGGTGAGCTTGCGGAACAGCTGGCCTCCCCCGGTAGCCAGGTTGAACGCGCCGGCCAGCAGGAAGATCAGGAACAGCAGGCCGAGCAGGTCCCCGTACCACTGCACGGCGCCGGCCAGGTAGGCCCACCGCTGCCCGTTGCTGAGGTGATTCTCCCGGCCCTGGCGGCCCGGAATCATCGAGCGCCAGTGCATACGCAGGAGCTGGATGCCGCCGAAGCACCACCGGTACCGCTGGCCCTTCAGCGCCTCGAACGTCAGCGGCATGATCCCGTGACCCCACGACTGGTCCACATGCAGGCCCGACCAGCCCGCTCGCAGCAGCCGAAGGGACAGTTCGGCGTCCTCGGTGATACACCATTCGTCCCAGCCGCCGAGCTCATCTAGGGCCACCCGCCGGATCAGGCCCATGGTGCCGGCGAAGATGGCCCCGTCGTGCTCGTTGCGGGAGGGCTGGGAGACGGCGAAGAAGTATTTGTAGGAGTAGTAGAGCCGCCGGTAGTACCGCGCGTACTGCCAGTCTCGGTAGTCCTGCGGCGACTGGACGAAACCGATCCAGGAATCGACGAACGCGGGAACGCAGCGGCGCAGGAACCCGGGCTCGATCTGGTAGTCCGAGTCGACGACGCCGATGACTTCGGCCTCCGCCGAGGTGAGCCTGCGCAGCGCGTAGTTCAGCGCCCCTGACTTGTACCCTGGCCAGTCATCTAGGTGCACGAACGTGACCCCTTGCCGTCCGCACCAGGCCTCCACCGGACGCCACAGCTGCTCATCGTCGGTGTTGTCGTCAATGAGGATGACCTCGTACCGGGGGTAGTCGAGGCGGAGCAGCGAGCGGAGCGTCTGGATGACCATGTCCGGCGGCTCGTTGTGCGCGGGAACGTGCAGGCTGACCATGGGCAGATCGCTATCCGCTACCTTGAGCGGGGTGGTCGGCGTGATCCGCCGCCGCCAGTGCTCGGTGCCGAGCGCCTCGCAGATCTCCCACAGGTAGGCACAGCTCAGCAGGGCAGCGAATACCTCGAGCAGCCAGAGCAGCAGCCCGCCCGCGGTGCTGGCGGCCCCGAGGTGGCTGTCGAAGGTCCACTCGAGCGCGTAGACCAGGTACACCACGAACAGGAACACGCTCGAGGCCCAGCACATGTGGGCGCGGGCGGACCATCCCCTCGTCACGGGCATCCAGACCAGGCTGGCGAACACCACGCCTGCGACGCCGGCCGACAGGTTGTGTGAGGAGGCCCCGAGCACCCGCAGGATGACCGCCACCGCCATGGCCAGCATGACCGTGCCGATCACGGCCAGCGTGAACCGTCGCATCGCGGGCCAGGTACCGCCGGTCTGCGCGTACTGCCGCGCGGGCAGGAACAGGGCCGCCGACCCCAGCGGCGCGGCCACGATCCCGGCCAGCAACATTGCCTGAAGCATGGAGCTTCACCACCGCGTCCTGCGCCCAGTCCATGCCGCTGCCGCGGCTATCCGCACGATAGTGCGTCAATCATGACAGGGCGGACACTAGGGAGCGGGTGAATGGTCAGGTTGCGGCCGGCTCCAGGACGATGTCGAAATCCGTCAGGGAGAACGATCCGGTCAGGCCGTACCTGGCGGCCTGCTCCGGATCATCGACGGAGGTGAACTCCTTGATCAGGCTCTTCTTAACCGCGAATACCGCGTCCGAGGAGATGTACGGGCTGCCCGCGACGAAAATGTGCGTGGTCAGCGCGCGATGCCCGGGAGCGGTGACGATGAAATGAATATGCGCCGGACGGAACGGATGTCGCTCCGTCGCGTTCAGCAGCGCCCCGACAGGGCCGTCGGTGGGTATCGGGTAATGGCTCGGCACGATAGTGCGGAACCAGAAGGACCCGTCCGCATCCGCGGTGAACAGGCCGCGGCCATTGGCCCGCGGCTGCACATCCGGTTGCTGGACGTCATAGAACCCCTGGTCGTTGGCCTGCCAGACGTCGAGCTCGGCACCGGGCAACGGCGAGCCGTCGGCGGATAGCACCCGGCCACGGACGACGCACGGCGTTCCGGTCTCAACAAAATCGATGGTGTCGCCGAGCTCCCGGCGGGGCGACTTCACCACGTGGAAAGGGCCGAGCACGGTGGACTCAGTAGCCCCGCCGGTCCGGTTGTTGATCGTCTCCACCAGCATGGATATGCCGAGCACATCGGAAAGCAGGATGAATTCCTGCCGCTCGTCATCACATTTCTGGCCGGTCGCGGTGAGGAACTCGATCGCCTGCTCCCACTCCGCGATCGTGGGCTCAGTGTCCCTGACGAAGGCGTGCAGGTGCCTGACCAAGCTGTTCAGCAGCTCACGCAGGCGCGGGTCCGGGGTTTTCGCGAAGCTCTCGATGACCGCGTCAGCGGCTGTCTCCTCGGTGAAGTCGGTGGCCATGGCCGACAGGGTAAGTCCCAGGCCGCCCGCGGCGCTAGCCACCGGGCGGCGGCGGCGTTCCCCGCCGGGCCACATCGGAGACCGGCCCGAGGTGGTGAAGCTTGTCCGGGTTGATCACCGACCTGATCGCCTGCACCAGGCCGTCGGCGATGTCGAGGGCGAAGACGTTGATGATCCGGCCTTCCCCGTCGTAGGTGACCGCCCCGGGCTGGCCGTTGACCCACGCCAGCTCCAGACGTGCGCCCATCTTCGGCCCCCACCGGGCCAGTCCGAGCATGAACCGGGCCACCCGCTGCGCGCCGTGGGAGGGCTTGGCCGCCGCCCAGGCCTTCCCGCCGCCGTCGCCGACCAGGATTACGTCCGGAGCGAGCAGCTCGAGCAGGGCGGCCAGGTCGCCGCCCCCCGCGGCGGCGAAGAACCGCCGGGCTACCTCGTCGCGCTGCTGACGTGAGGCCTCGAAGCGGGGCCCCTTGACGCCGGCCCGGCCCTCGTCGACGTGGTGCCGGGCGCGGGTGAGGATCTGGCGGCAGTTCGGCTGGGACTTGCCGGTGATCTCCGCGATCTCCCTGTAGTCGTAGCCGAACACCTCATGGAGCAGGAACACGGCGCGTTCGGTCGGTGACAGGCTTTCCAGCAGAACCAGGAAGGCCATGGACAGGGAGTCGGACATCTCCGCGTGCTCCGCTGGATCCGGCTCGTGCCCCGCGATGAGCGGCTCGGGCAGCCAGGCCCCGACGTAGGACTCGCGCCGGACCCGCGCCGACCGCAGGTAGCTGATCGCCAGCCGGGTGGTGGCCGTAGCCAGGTACGCCTTGGGTGAGGTGATGCTCGCCCCATCACGCAGGACCCGGGTCAGCCGCAAGAAGGCCTCCTGGACGATGTCCTCGGCGTCGCCGACGCTGCCGGTCATCCGGTAGGCGATCGAGAACATCAGCGGGCGGTATCCGGTGTAGTCGCTCGTGTCCACGCTTCTCCCCTCGGGCTCTTCCCGATCCCTAAGACGAGAGAGGATCGCCGGCTGTGACATCTTCGATGCGCTGCCTGAGCCCGGCAGGCAGACACTCCTCAAGCCCGTCCGCGAACAGCGGAATGCGCCACAGCGCCGGCGCCTGCCCGGCCACTCCGCTCAGCTGCATCAAGGCCTGGACGGTCACCCGAACCAGTCGTCGCGCGCTGGCGAACATCAGGAAGGCAAGCGGAAGCTCGACCAGCACGGCCGAGACGATACTCGCCACGAAACCGCGTGAGCCGTAATCCAGCGCGACGTCGAACCACGCGTCACATACCAGCAGCGTCCCCGTGATGACCATCAAGAAGATGACGATCTGACGCTGATGCCATGCCGCCCAGCCCGTCGCGGCGAACCCGGCCAGCTCGGCGATGTCCAGCCCGACCCATACGGTACGCCAGTCGTCTGAGGTGTAGTGCCCGGGCAGGGTCAGGATGAGGATCGCGATCCAAGCGACCAGGACCGCACAGCACGCCATCATGAACAGCAGGGCGAAGCGCCTGCGGCGCCGCAGGCGCGGATCGAGCAGCGGGTGCGGCAAGTCGATGGCGGCTAGAGCGTGGGCCAGCTCACGCCGCTCCTCCTGGGTCATCCGGCGTAGTTCTGCCTCATCGATCACATAATCATTTTGCGCCAGATCCTCGTGAGGTCATCTGGCGGGCACGGTCGGCTCGCTCAAGCACGCGGCTGCCGGGAAACGCCTCTTCGAGCCCGGCGCCGACCAGCGGGGTGCGACGCAGCGAAGGGGCGTCCCCGCGCCCCTGCTCCTCCGCTGCCTCCCGGCCGTCCGGGGACTGGTCCTGGGCCGGGACGGGCATGGCCGCCTCGACCGTGGCCCTGAGCAGGCGGCGCGCCCCGGTGAAAGCCAGGAAGGCGAGCGGCAGCTCGGCGAAGACCGCGTCCGCGATGCTGAGCCACATGCTGCTTGTCGCCAGCGATGTGCCGACGTCGAACCAGGCGTCGCAGCACAGCATGGTGCCGGTGAGCATGAGCAGCAAGATCAGGATCTGCCGTTTGCGCCAGGTCGCCCAGGCCGTCAACGCGAACGCCGCGAGCAGCAGCACGTCGAAGTTCACCCACAGGGCCCGCCAGTGATGCGCGTTGAAGTGGTGCGGCAGCGTGGCGGCCAGCACGACGATCCAGCCGGCCAGGATCACGCAGCAGCCTGCTGAGATAAACAGGACCAGGCGTCGCTGGCGGCCCAGCGCGGGGTCGTTCAGGTACGGGTCAGCGGTGACCGGCTCGTCCAGGTGCGGTCCGTCGACCTCGATGAGCATGGTCGCCAGCTGGCGTCGCTCGGCTGGGCTCATCTGCCGCAGCTCGGCCTCATCTATCACGAGTTCATTGTTACCCCGCGATCCGCCACTTATCTGGGCGCTACCTGCGCACTTCCTGCGCACTTCCGGCGCCTTAGGTGCACGCCGGCGGGACCGGCTGCGGTGCGGGCCAGCGTAAGCTGGGAAAAGTGAGCGAGCTTGTCTATCTTGACTTCGGCGCTTCCCCGGTCGGCTATCTCGAGGGCTGGGATCTGCAGCGGCGCGTTCATTCCAGGCGGGTAGCCGACGAGATTCCCGACAGCTGCCTGCTGCTCGAGCATGCGCCCGTATACACAGCGGGCAAGCGGACGGCCGCCTCCGACCGGCCGTTCGGCGATCCGGGCGCACCGGTGATCGACGTGGACCGCGGCGGCAAGATCACCTGGCACGGGCCCGGCCAGCTGACCGGGTACCCGATCGTCAAGCTCCGCGAGCCGATCGACGTGGTCGCCTACGTGCGCGCGCTCGAGGAGGCCATGATCCTTAGCTGCGCGGAGTTCGGGGTTATCGCGGGGCGGGTGGCGGGGCGCAGCGGCGCGTGGCTGCTCGGTGACGACCGCGCTCCTGATCGCAAGGTGGGGGCGATCGGCGCGCGGGTGGCCCGGGGTGTCACCATGCACGGGTTCGCGCTGAACGTCGACTGCGACCTGTCGTGGTTCGACCGCATCGTCCCGTGCGGCATCCGTGACGCCGGCGTGAGCACGCTGTCCGCCGAGACGGGGCGCCACGTCACGGTCGCCGAGGTGACGCCGGTGATGGAGCGCCACCTAGCCGAGGTTCTCGGCTACCGCGGCTGGCGTCACGTATCGGACCCCGACGTCCTAGCAGGCCCTCGCGCCGAGCCAGCAGCCGCTTCTGTCCCGGCTTAGTGACATACCCTGGAGGAGTGGTACTCGCACCCGAAGGACGGCGCATGCTCCGCCTCGAGGCCCGCAACAGCGAGGTCCCGATCGAGCGCAAGCCGCCGTGGATCAAGACCCGGCTACGGACCGGGCCGGCCTACACCGAGCTGAAGGCCCTGGTCCGCGGCGAGGGCCTGCACACGGTCTGCGAGGAAGCCGGCTGCCCGAATATCTTCGAATGCTGGGAAGACCGCGAGGCCACCTTCCTCATCGGCGGTGACCAGTGCACCCGCAGGTGCGACTTCTGCCAGATCGACACCGGCAAGCCGCAGCCGCTTGACGAGGGCGAGCCCCGGCGGGTCGCGACCTCGGTCGCCGCGATGGGCCTGAAGTACGCGACCGTGACCGGTGTCGCGCGCGATGACCTGGCCGACGGCGGTGCCTGGCTGTACGCGCAAACCTGCCGCGAGATCCACGCCGCCATTGAAGGCTGTGGCGTGGAGTTGCTCATTCCCGACTTCAACGCCGAGCCTGGCCGGCTGGCGCAGGTCTTCGACGCTGCGCCGGAGGTCCTGGCCCACAACCTCGAGACCGTGCCGCGGATCTTCCGGCGGATCAGGCCGGGGTTCAGGTACCCGCGGTCGCTTGACGTGCTGCGCGCCGCCCGCGAAGCCGGGCTGGTCACGAAGTCCAACCTGATCCTGGGGCTGGGCGAGGAGCGCGCCGAGATCGCCGAGGCCCTGGGCGACCTGCGGTCGGCCGGCTGTGAGCTGCTGACCATCACCCAGTACCTAAGGCCCACGCCGCGGCACCATCCAGTGGAACGCTGGGTCAAGCCCGAGGAGTTCACCGAGCTGCGCGACGAGGCGATGGAACTCGGATTCGCGGGCGTGATGTCCGGGCCCCTCGTGCGCTCCTCCTACCGGGCGGGCCGACTGTACACGCAGGCCATCGAGCAACGAGCTGCTGGGACGGCGCTGGCTCCCGGGTAACGACGGCGCTGGCTTCGGGGAAACGACGGCGCTGGCTTCCGGGTAACGGGGCATTCGGGTAGGCCCGGCAGTTTCTGTCCGGGGCGCGGGAACCGTATGCTGCGGAGCATGGCACGCATGTCGAGAAAATCTGAGGCCGCTGATCCGGCCACCAATACGGGTACCGCGGTGGACCTGGCCAGCGCCGGGCGGCTGAAGCAGATGCGCATGGTGGTCGGCATGGTGCGCAAGGCCAATCCGAAGGCGCTGCCCATCGCCATCGGTGCCGGCCTCGGCACGCTGGTGATCTTGGTGATCGTCGGCCTGGTCACCGGCCTGGCCGCGCTCCTTATCCCCTTCGGCGTGCTGCTTGGCGTGCTGGTTACGGTCATCTTGTTCGGCCGGTTCGCGAGCTCGGCGCAGTACTCGGCCATTGAGGGACAGCCCGGCGCCGCGGCCGCCGTGCTTGAGAACATGCGCGGCAGCTGGACCGTGACTCCCGCGATCGCCGCCAACAGGAACATGGACGTGGTCCACCGGGCGGTAGGCAAACCCGGCGTCATCCTGGTGGGCGAAGGCTCCCCCACCCGGCTGGCGAGCCTGCTCGCCGCGGAGAAAAAGCGGGTCGCCCGGGTGGCTTACGAGGTGCCGATCATCGAGTTCCAGGTGGGGAACGACGAGGGCCAGGTCCCGATCAGCAAGCTGCAGCGGAAGATCATGCGGCTTCCGCGTAAGCTCAAGCCGGATGCGATCAGCGACATCAACCACCGGCTGAAGGCTCTGCAGCCGTCTTTGCAGGCGCCCAAGGGACCGATCCCGAGGAACGCCAGGCAGCCCAAGATGCCCCGGCCTAAGGCCCGCTAGCTCCGTCAGGGGCGGGCGAGGTGGGTCGGTTCCGGCGGCGGGGGCCCCGGCAACTTCGGGGCCTGCTAGAGACGGACGACGATGGTGTCGGCGGCGCGGTCATGCAGGCCGCGCAGGTCACGGTCGGTCAGCAGCGGCGGAACCACGGTGAGCAAGATCGCGGTCCGGACCAGGGACCAGCGGAAACCGACCGGCCCGCCGTTGGTCCGGATCACCCGGATACCGAGCAGCCGCTTGCCCACGGTGCACCCGGTCAGCGCGGTGAGCATGTAGACCTCCACCGCGAAGACGACGATGGTCCAGAACTGCGAATGGGTCAGCCAGTACGCGATGAGCATGCTGAGCAGCCAGTCAATGAGCAGGGCGAGCACGCGTCGGCCCATGCTGGCGACGGACCCGGGGCCTCGTTCGGGCAGCCCGAACCGCTGGCCTGGGTAGGCCCGGGTTTCATCGGTGACCGGCGGGGCCGTCAACGGGGATTTCTTGGCCACGACACAACGGTATCCGTTCCGTGCTACAGGCCGCGCGGGGGGCCATAATAGTGTCCTGATCTTGGACGTCGAGCCGTAACATTCGTGAAACACACCAGACACGGCGCGGAAATTGCCGACGTCTAACGTCCGAATCGCGTGCCTTGAGACCGAAAATGCGTGCCCTGTACCGGGAGGGTTGATGTTCAGCAGTGCCGAGGAAGTACTCAGCTTCATCGCTGAGGAAAATGTAGAGTTCATCGACGTCAGGTTCTGTGACCTGCCGGGGACGATGCAGCATTTCACCGTGCCCGCGTCGGCGTTCAGCGAGGATGTCTTCACCGACGGCCTCATGTTCGACGGCTCATCGATCCGCGGGTTCCAGGCCATCCACGAGTCCGACATGCAGCTGCTGCCCGACCCGACCACCGCCGGGCTCGACCCGTTCCGCACGCACAAGACGCTGAACATGACGTTCTTCGTGCACGACCCGCTGACCGGCGCGCCATACAGCAGGGACCCGCGCAACGTCGCCAGGAAGGCACAGGACTACCTGCGCGGCACCGGGATCGGCGACACCGCGTTCTTCGGCCCGGAGGCGGAGTTTTACATCTTCGACTCGGCCCGGTTCTCGACCTCCGCGAACGAGGGCTACTACCACATCGACTCGATCGAAGGCGCGTGGAACTCCGGCCTCGAGGAAGACGGCGGCAACCTGGCCTACAAGCCCAGGTACAAGGGCGGCTATTTCCCCGTCCCGCCGATGGACCACTTCGCGGACCTGCGCGCGGAAATGACGACCAACCTGCTCGCGGCCGGCATCCAGGTCGAGATGCAGCACCACGAGGTCGGCACCGCCGGCCAGTCCGAGATCAACATGAGGTTCGGCCCTCTGCTTGCGGAAGCCGACAAGCTCATGCTCTTCAAGTACATCATCAAGTCCACCGCCATGGGGGCGGGCAAGACGGTGACCTTCATGCCCAAGCCGCTGTTCGGTGACAACGGCAACGGGATGCACTGCCACCAGTCGATCTGGAAGGACGGCTCGCCGCTGTTCTACGACGAGGTCGGCTACGCGGGCCTGTCCGACATCGGCCGGTACTACATCGGCGGCCTGCTCAAGCACGCGCCCTCGCTGCTGGCCTTCACCAACCCGACCGCCAACTCCTACCACCGGCTCGTGCCCGGATTCGAGGCCCCGGTCAACCTGGTCTACTCGCAGCGCAACCGCTCGGCCTGCATCCGGATCCCGATTACCGGCACGAACCCGAAGGCCAAGCGCGTCGAGTTCCGGGTCCCCGACCCGTCCTGCAACCCCTACCTCGCGTTCTCCGCGATGCTGATGGCGGGCCTGGACGGGATCAAGAACAAGATCGAGCCGGCCGAGCCGGTGGACAAGGACCTGTACGAGCTG
>Ga0302226_10003227_pt1 | contig 11201 bp, 6 predicted proteins | sample II_Palsa_E3_3_FD_193524 | JGI IMG/M metagenome (GOLD analysis project Ga0302226, IMG submission 193524) | Peat permafrost microbial communities from Stordalen Mire near Abisko, Sweden - II_Palsa_E3_3 | ecosystem: Environmental > Terrestrial > Soil > Palsa > Peat permafrost | place: Sweden...
CAAAAAGCCATGGAAACCGCCATCTGCCGCCACATCAAAACCAACGGACGCCGCTGCAAATCTCCCTCTTTGGGCCTCTCCGCCTTCTGTTACTTCCACTCCCGCCTCCTCAGGCGCCATAGAAATCTGCTAGAAACCGCATCGGTCCTGCCCGCAAACCGCCCGGGAGCTATGGATTCTGCAACCGAAACACCCCAATCTCTGCCCGAAGCCGCACCTCTCGAACTCGACCTCCCGCCCCTTGAAGACGTTGAATCCATCCAGGTCTCCATCTCCCTCCTCGTCACAGCCCTGGCGCGCAACCGCATTGACTCCAAACGCGCGGCAGTCCTCCTCTACGGTCTCCAACTTGCCTCCACTAACGCCCGCTCCGTCACCATAGAGCCCGCTCCTGCCTCCATCGTCCGCACCCTCTCCAGAACCAAATCTGGTTTAGACCTAGCGGTTAAGCAGTAGCTCCGTCTAAGAAGATAAGGGAACCTTGCCATTCGGGTAAGGTTCCCTCGAAGTGAACAGCACCGGACGCATTTTTGGGAACAACGGCTCATCAGAAGACGTAAAACTAATAACCGACGTCCATGGAAGTAGCTCTCAATCTCGATCCCTGCTCCCCGATAGCTCTCTATCGCCAAATCTACGATGGCCTGCGCCACGGCATCGTCGGAGGTAGGTTCGAGAGCGGCACCAGACTGCCTGCCTCGAGGGCTCTCGCCAACTCGCTCGGCGTCTCGCGGATTACCGTCACCGAGTGTTACGAGAGGCTGATCTCAGAGGGGTACCTAGAAACCCGACGCGGTTCGGGAACCTTCGTCTGTTCCTCACTGCCGGAAACGGACATGTACGTCTCCGGGGCACCAGTAGAGAAGATCGAGCAGCTGCCCCCAACGCAGAGTGACGTACCCATCCGGTTCTCTCGCTATGGCGAAATCGTCAACAGCCCGATCAGGAAGCCCAATCCTCCGGAGATGCTTCGCCTGGACTCCCACGGGCCAGAGGTGGAGTTCTTTCCTCGAAAACTTTGGACTCGGCTGTTAGTCCGACGCATGCAGGAGGATGGCCCAACCCTCTTGCAATATACCCAGGAGTTCAACGGCACCACCGACCTTCGGGTAGCCGTGGCCCACTATCTAAAAATGTCGCGCGCCGTCGTCTGCAATCCGGATCAGATCATCATCACCAGCGGATCGCAGCAGGCTCTTTACTTAGCTGCAAGAATCTTCCTTGACCCGTCCGATTCCGTAGCGATGGAAGCTCCGGGATATCGCTTCGCAGGACGGATCTTCGCCTCCCAGGGTGCCACTCTGTTGCCGATTCCGGTCGACCGGCAGGGCATGCAAATCTCGCAACTCAAAAAACACGGCGGCAAACCTCCGAAGCTCGTCTATGTAACGCCTTCGCATCAGTACCCCCGAGGCGTTTCGCTCTCGGTCCCACGTCGCATGGATCTATTGGCTTGGGCAAGACAAGTGGGCGCACTGATCCTGGAGGATGACTACGACAGCGAGTATCGCTATAACGAACGCCCCCTCCCTTCGATACAGGGGATGGTGCCGGATGCCCCGGTACTCTACGTCGGAACCTTTTCCAAACTCTTATTTCCAACTTTGAGACTCGGCTATCTCGTCGTGCCACCCGCGTTTCAGGACGTATTTACGGGAGCTAAACTGCTTTGCGATATTCAGAGCTCTTCGATAGATCAGCGAATACTCACTGACTTTCTCGCAGAAGGTCATCTTGAGCCCTACGTCCGAAAGATGCGTATCATCTACGGAAACCGCCGTGCCCTGTTGGTCGAATCGCTACAAAGACACTTCGGCAAGAGAGTCACGATCTATGGAGATCAGGCAGGAATGCACTTCCTCGCCGATTTCCAGATCGACCTTTCCGAGGAAGACGCATTCGAGCGCGCGCTTGCGGCAGGGGTCCGGTTAGAACGAGTCTATTGGCCGGCATCCCCTCCGGTCGAGCGACCCGGCCACGTCCAATTCGTCTTCGCATTTGCAGCGCTCAACGAGACTGAGTTGGTTATAGCTGCGGAACGCCTCGCTCAGGTCTTTCTTGCCTCATAAAGTGCTGTGGCAAGTGTCAGGTGTACAAGAAAAACAGATATTGATGTACTGTGGTCGTGCTGACAGAAGCGCAGAGCTAGCATACCGTAGTGTCTCGTCATCGACGCAAGTAGCCCGACCTAACCATAGTTCATTGAGGAGACAAGGATCCAAATGGCCCGTCATACACGTAGAAACTTCATTCAGTCTGCAACCGCCGCGGTCGTTTGTACTACACCATTACTTCGCAGTAACCGGTTGATGGCATCGCCCTTCGGCTTGCCAATTGGTCTTCAGCTCTACTCTGTTCGTGAAATGCTGGCGAAGGACTATGAAGGCACGCTCAAACAGATAGCGTCTCTTGGTTATCAGGAAGTCGAGACGGCGGGCTACTTTGACCACACCCCAGAACAAGTCAAGAGCGCGATGTCGGCCGCTGGGCTTAAATGCGTTAGCGCCCATTATCCCTACACAAGCCTGAGCAAAGATTTCGATAAGATTGTCGCTTTCAATAAAGAAATAGGTGTGCAGTACATCATCTGTGCTTTCCCTGGGATCAAAGATCCCTCCCGATTAAAGGACACGTCATATCAAACGCAGATTCGCGCCTTTACCCTTGAGGACTATCGATGGAACGCGGATCAGTTCAATAAATTAGGCGAAAAGTTGAAGGCTGCCGGGATGAAGTTCGGATATCACAACCACACAATGGAGTTTGCAAAACAGGATGGTGTTGTCCCTCTTGATGAAATGATTCGCCTGACTGATCCTAATCTTGTAACTTTCGAGATGGACTGCGGGTGGGTCATCGTTGGCGGTGCCAAGCCGGTCGATTATCTGAAACGATACCCTTCTCGGATCTCAATGCTGCACGTCAAAGACTTCAAACATAGCGATACGCCTGTATCTGTCATGGAACCTCCTCCCGCTGCCGAATTGGGTCAAGGAACCCTCGATTACCGTTCGGTATTTGAAGCTGCGAAAAAAGCAAACATCAGGCATTATTTTATTGAGCAGGAAGGATTCGATATCCCGCCCATGGATGCTCTTAAGATCGATGCCGACTACATGAAGAAACTGACGGTCTAATCTGTGTAGGGGAAACAAGCCTCCGCGATCAAATGATTTCGTTCCAGGCAGATAGAGCGGCTTTGTCTCTATGGCGATACTCAATCGTGGTGTGGATTTGCCTCGAAGACCCGTCGTGGCTGATGATAGTCGCCGCTATTCCTGACTGTAACCGAACGATTCGTGCATCAATTTTTTTCGGTAAGACATCTATAGCTGTACTTAACGCTTGTGATCATCGTGTAAGTCAAGATTGTAATACTGGACGTATAGTTTACTATTACCTTGGAACACTAATTTTATATGCGGCAACGGCAACACCTGGAACACATAGAGGAGCCAAGGAGACGCGGTCGGCACCGTAGTCTCGAGGCGAAAACGGCCATATTGAAGGCGACACTTCAATTGTTGGAGCGCGAGTCGCTGCGCAAAGTGACGGCGGACGCAATTGCAAGACGGGCCGGTGTAAGCAAGGCCACGATCTATAAATGGTGGCCCAACAAAAGCATGGTGGCTCTTGATGCGTACCTGGCCGGGATGACGGAACGGGTCGCTATGCCAGACACGGGGTCTGCTGAAGAAGATTTTACGGAGCAATTGAAGTCATTGACTGCTTTCTATACTTCTACTCTCGGGCGTCTTTTCTGCCAGTTTATTGCGGAAGGCCAAAGTGATCCTGGCTTTCTGGCGTCTTTTCGAGAGCGTTTTCTCTATGCCCGGAGAGATGCGGCCCGTGTCATGTGGCGCCGCGGCGTGGATCGCGGGGAAATACGCAGCGCTGTTGATGGGGAGATCGTTCTCGACCTCATCTATGGCCCCACAATCTTTCGTTTGCTTGCCGGTCATGGTTCGCTGAATGATTCAGAGTCCGAGGCGATGGTTGAGGCGGTATTTGGCGGCATAAGACGACTTGACTATCAGCCGGCGAAAAAGAAGACAGGACGTGCAGTAAAGCGCCATAAAAGGCATATTTGAGTCCCGCTCCCGCCTTGCGGCATCTGATTTCTAAACGTCCGGTTCTGCTCACTTGAAACGAAATTGCCTAGTCCAACGTCTCTCGTAGAGTTCCGGATGCGGTTCACAACATAAGAACGTATCGTCTCAAGGAGTTTAGATGTGGATCGTTCGTCTCGCGCTTAGGAGACCTTACACCTTTGTCGTCTTGTCGCTTCTACTGTTCGTCATCGGACCAGTAGTCATGCTGCGGACGCCGGTCGATATCTTCCCTAACATCGATATTCCGGTGGTATCCGTGGTGTGGGCCTACGCGGGACTTTCGCCAGAGCAGCTGAGCGATCGTATCGTGTTGCCGTTCGAGCGAAGCCTGACGACTGTGGTCAACGATATTGATCACACCGAATCACAAACGCTTAGCGGTGTCTCAGTAGTAAAGATATTCTTCCGACCGTCGGTCAATATCTCTCAGGCCGTAGCGCAGGTTACAGCCATCTCTCAGACGGCTCTTCGTCAATATCCACAAGGTACAACGCCGCCTCTCGTCATTCAATACAGCGCTTCAAGCGTCCCGGTTTTGCAGCTTGGACTGTCGGGCCAAGGTCTGAGCGAACAGCAGTTGAATGATTTTGGTACCAACTTCATCCGCACTCAGTTGGCCACAGTTCAGGGCGCCTCCATGCCGTTTCCTTACGGAGGCAAACAACGTCAGATACAGGTGGATATAGATACGCAGAAATTGCAGGCGTATGGTCTATCTGCTTCGGACATCGTGAATACGATATCCACCCAAAACATCATTCTGCCCGCCGGCGACATGAAGATGGGCCATATCGACTATCAGGTAGAAACCAACAGTGCGCCAAGCTCGATTGCCGCGCTGAATAATCTTCCGATAAAGACAGTGAACGGTGCCACTACTTATATTCGCGATATCGGAAACGTTCGTGATGGATTTCCGCCGCAGACGAACATCGTCCGTGTAGACGGCCAGCGCGCCTCGTTGATGACGATACAAAAGACAGGAAACGCATCGACGTTGCAAATCATTTCGGACGTGCGAGCTCAACTTCCGCTCGTAGCAGCACAGTTGCCGCCGGCGCTAAAAATGCAGCCGATTGCCGACCAGTCAGTCTTTGTCCGAGGAGCAATTAGTGGTGTAGTTCGAGAAGCTCTTATTGCCGCATGCCTGACAGCTGCGATGATCCTGATATTTCTCGGGAGCTGGCGTTCAACCATTATCATCGCAGTCTCCATCCCGCTGTCGGTGATCTGTTCGTTGCTTATGCTCGCCGCGCTTGGTGAGACGATCAATATTATGACGCTTGGCGGCCTCGCGCTGGCGGTTGGCATTCTCGTGGATGACGCGACCGTAGAAATCGAGAACATTAATCGCAATCTGGAAGAGGGTAAGGAAGTCGAACAGGCAATTCTCGACGGCGCCGCCCAGATCGCGGTCCCAGCTTTTGTTTCGACGATCTCGATATGCATCGTCTTCGTTCCAATGTTTTTCTTGGGAGGTGTGGCGCGATACCTATTCGTTCCGCTTGCCGAGGCAGTCGTCTTCGCAATGCTCGCGTCCTACTTTCTCTCCAGGACCATCGTTCCGACGATGGCGAAGTACCTTCTAAAGCCGCATGAAGAGTCGCATTCAACCCATGTTAGCCGCAATCCCCTGGTTCGCTTTCAGCTTACCTTTGAGCACTACTTCGAAAAGCTGCGCAACTGGTACCACGGCCTGTTGAGCTTCTGTCTGGAGTATCGGGTTACATTCCTGCTATCGATTGCGGCCTTCTGGATTGCTTCTCTAGTGCTTCTCTATCCATGGCTGGGCCAGGACTTCTTCCCCTCCGTTGATGGAGGACAGTTCAAGCTGCATGTTCGCGCACAAACTGGAACTCGCATCGAAGATACTGCAAGGCTATGCGATCAGATCGAAGATGTTATCCGCAAGGAGATTCCGGCCGCAGAGCTAACCTCTGTGATCGACAACATCGGCATCCCTTACTCCGGCCTCAATCTCTCCTACTCAAACTCTGCTCCAGTCGGTACCGCGGATGCAGACATCCTGGTTTCGCTTGAAGAGAAGCATCACCCAACAGCCGGATACACCCACGAACTAAGGGACAAGCTCACCCAGCAATTTCCGGGTACAGAGTTCTACTATCTACCAACCGATATGGTCAGCCAAATTCTAAACTTTGGTTTGCCGGCACAGATTGATATTCAGGTAGTCGGGCAGCAGCTTGCACAAAATCGCGTAGTCGCCGAGCAGATGATGCAGGAGATAAGTCACATCCCCGGAACGACCGACCTTCGCATCCAACAACCGTTCAATCTTCCGATATGGACCATCGATGTCGACCGCACTCGCGCTCAGCAGGTAGGTTACAGTCAGCTACAGATAACCAATAGCGTGCTCACCAGCCTTAGCGGAAGCTTTCAGACCAACCCGACGTTCTATCTCAATCCGCAAAATCACGTCAGTTACAACATCGCAGTACAAACGCCACAATATAACGTGCAAGATCTGCAGCAGCTCCAGAACTTCCCGATTGCGACCAATGGCTCGACGCAGCAGCCACAAATTCTCGGGAATCTCGCTTCCATTACAAGAGGAGCCGAACAAGCTACGGTAAGCCATTACAACGCACGCCCTGTAATCGACGTCTATGGGGCGGTTGAAGGTACTGATCTTGCAAGCGTCTCTACCAGAATTGAAAAGATGGTCAAAGACAGCAAAGGTAAGTTACCTCGTGGAACCGAGGTCTATGTTCGCGGACAGATCCAGACGATGCACACTTCTTTCACTGGATTGGTCTATGGCCTCCTGTTCTCGATCGTCTTGGTCTATGCGCTCATCGTGGTTAATTTTCAAAGCTGGCTGGACCCATTCATCATCATTGCTGCGCTGCCTGGCGCGTTGGCCGGAATCGTATGGCTGCTCTTTCTGACTGGCACTCACATCAGCGTCCCTGCCCTCACGGGCGCCATCATGTGTGTGGGAGTGGCCACCGCCAACTCTATTCTCGTCGTTAGCTTCGCGAAGGAGCAGATGGATTTGGGAATGAACGCTCTAGATGCCGCTCTCTCAGCCGGTTTCACGAGGTTTCGGCCCGTCATTATGACGGCTCTAGCGATGATAATCGGCATGGTCCCTATGGCACTGGGACTCGGCGACGGCGGTGAGCAAAATGCTCCCTTGGGCCGTGCAGTCATCGGAGGACTTCTGTTGGCCACTTTTGGAACGCTAACTTTCGTGCCCGTCTTCTTTTCGTTCATGCACCGAAACGATCCTCCGCCTGTGGCGAAAGAGACGGAAGATACGCTTGAGTAATTCAGAATCGTTCCACTTACTAAAAATCACGACAGTAGCGCATTTGGAGAGATGGCAATGAATCCCGACGAGCAAAAAAAACCAGAAGTAAATCAAGGCCCAGGCGCAGGGGAAGAGCAGCCAGCCGGGCAAGCTTCTCGGCAAGCAGGGCATGAGCCGCCGAAGGTTTCGCGAGGATCATTGCTGTCCATCGTCGTGATCGGGCTCGTGGTGGCAGTGATCGTTGCAGCGGTCGGCATCGTCTCACGCAAACATGCGAGTGCAGAACTAGCGAAGTACACCGACAAAACCTCCGCACCTCCAGTAACGGTGGTGCAGCCGGTCCTGCAAAAAAACGCGCGTGAGGTGGTTCTCCCTGGCAACATCCAGGCTTTCACCCTGGCGCCGATCTATGCGCGTACAACCGGTTATGTAAAGGCGTGGTATCACGACATCGGAACGCCAGTGCGCAAGGGCGAACTGCTTGCCGTGATTGAAACACCTGAACTGGATCAGGAACTCGCCACTGCAAAGGCAGACCTCGCCACTGCAAAGAGCAACTCTGGTATCGCCAAGGTGACGGCGGATCGTTACAGCGATCTGATCGGACGTAACGCCGTCTCGCAACAGGATACCGACAACGCTGTACAGGCATTGGAGGCGAGGAACACACAGGTAGCTTCGGCTCAGGCAAATGTGCAGCGATTAGAAGAGCTGGTCTCGTTCGAACGCGTCGTCGCTCCCTTCGATGGTGTCATTACCGCACGCAATCTCGACATCGGACAACTCATTACGGCGACAGGTAGCACTTCGACAGCCGGGGGTGCGATCTCAGGGAACAAGGAGATATTCGATATCTCTGCTGTGCGCACACTTCGCGTATTTATTAACGTGCCGCAGATTTACTCCCCGGACGCCAAAAACGGTCTGATTGCGAAGCTGACTCTTCCGCAGTATCCAGGTCGAACATTTGAAGGCAAACTGGTCCGGTCGTCAGACTCGGTTGATCCCACAACGCGAACACTCTTAGCTGAAGTCGATGTGGACAATCGCTCAGGCGAACTGCTCCCTGGCAGTTATACGGAAGTTCACCTCAATGTCTCCAGTGACGCACCCGCCTTGCTCGTGCCAGTCAGTGCCCTGATCTTGGAGCCGGACGGCTTGCGCGTAGCTACAGTCGACGAAAGTCATCATGTTCACATGGCTCGCGTAACGCCAGGTCGCGATTACGGTACGACCGTCGAAATTCTGGCTGGCCTTAAGCCAGGCCAATCGATCATCGGAAACCCGCCTGATTCTCTCACGGATGGAGAAGAAGTTCGGGTAGTCAACGCCAACGATAAGAGTCAAGCTACAGAGGGGAAGCGATGAAGTCCCTTAGCTTCTCTGCTACTGGAGCACTGTTAGGCGCCTTAGCGCTAAGCGGATGCAAAGTTGGGCCGAATTATAAAGTTCCGGTTATGCCAGCTCCTCCTGCATACACTGACGACGGACACAACGGCGATTGGTCCTCTGCTAAGCCCGCAGATGGTGTCGACCGTGGCGCGTGGTGGTCAATCTATCAGGACAAAGAGCTTGATGATCTCGAACAGCAATGCGCTAAGGCAAATCAGAGCATCGCAGCAGCTCTCCATGCATACGAGCAGACTCATGATCTTGTTAGGGAGAATCGCTCATCGCTTTACCCGACAGTGTCGTTAGGTGCAGGGGCATCGCGCAATGGCGCCTCACGCAACGCGCCTCTGCGACCTGCAAATACCGCGCTATCCTACTGGGACTTCCTCATTCCGCTAAGCATCTCTTGGGAGCCGGATCTGTGGGGCGGCGTTCGTCGACAGATTGAGTCAAGCTCCGCAACCGCACAGGCTACTTCTGCGGACTTGGCGAACACAAGGCTAAGCCTGCAGGGAATGCTGGCTGTGACCTACTTTCAGATACGTGGAATTGATCTCCAGGCCCAACTTCTTCGCTCAACCCTCGACGCATATACCGAGACGCTTCAGCTAACAGAGGACCGGCTAAAAGGCGGCTTGAGCTCGGACAGTGATGTTCAACAGGCAAAGGCGCAATTAGAAGAGACGCGGGCCCAGCTCATCGACCTTGCGGTGCAGCGCGAACAATTCGAACATGCGATTGCTGTCCTCGTCGGAGCCCCCGCGACCGGCTTTCACATTGCCGAGAGTCCAATCGCAGGGGATCCTCCCAGTGTTCCTACAGGCGTACCTTCGGAACTATTGCAGCGTCGTCCCGACATCGCGGCAGCAGAACGCCGTGTAGCTTCTGCAAATGCATTGATCGGGGTCGCAAAGTCTGCCTACTATCCGGCGGTTTTTCTTGGAGCGGGAGGCGGCATTCAAAGCTCAACCATCAGCAACCTCTTCAATTCAACAAGCACGCAGTGGAACGCGGGTCCGTCTGCGAACGAAGTTCTCTTCGATGCAGGTCGCAGAAGGGCTCAAATGGACTTCGCTGTAGCGCAGCGCGAGCAAGCCACCGCGCTCTATCGCGAGCAGGTGCTCTCGGCATTTCGCGATGTAGAGGACCAGCTCTCTGCACTGCGAGTGCTGGAGCAGGAGGCATCCGTACAAGCTAAAGCAGTTGATGCAGCGAAGAAGAGCACAGAGCTTTCAACGCTCCGTTACAAGCGAGGCTTGGCTCCTTATCTCGAGGTACTGACAAACCAGACGATCGAGTTGACCGACGAACGAGCTGCCGCGTCGCTGATTGCCCGACGAATCGTTGCGAGTACACAGCTGCAGATGGCGCTCGGAGGAGGGTGGAACTCTACCCAGCTACCTCCAAACTAGCGCACTCATTACAGGTCTGATTTAAAAGATTTGATAGCCGCTATTACCGTTCCGGTAAAACGCTCCATATCGCATTATCTTCCTGGCCTAGAACCCAGGCGCAGATGCCCTGCAGATGCTGCTCTTTGGCCAGATTGTAACGATCGGAAAATCCTCGCTTCTCCGTATAGAAGATCCACTCGCGCATCTGATCGCGATAGAAAAAGAAATAAGCAGTGTGGTCTTGCGGATCCCACTGTTCATGACCGTCGTAGGTGTCCCGGAGAGTTTGGGAATCGGCGGCGCTGATGTAATCGGCAGTGATGTTTGGCTTTTGTTCTTTCTCGTTCGCGCCCGGATCGCCTGCGTACCAGTGATATCCATAAAGCGCGATACCGAGTGACAGCTTCTCCTTCGGCACGACCTTCAACGCATAGTCAAGGTTCTCATTCATCCACACCCATCCACCGACGGGCCCAGGCGTCGTCCATCGCGTGTGCTGATCGTAAGTCATCAGGCAGATCAGATCGACCGATTCACTAAGAGCCTTCAGATCAAACACGCCCCGCCAGTCAGAGAAGATCCACTTGCTGAAGTCACTATGACCAGGATGTCCCGGAGCGTTAGGGACAACTGCGATCTGTAGTTGCAGGTGCTCACGATGCATGGCATCTGCAATGCGTTTCACGGCAGCGGAGAGCGCATCGCGATCTGTCCATGAGATATCTTCGAAATCAAGCTGAAAGCCGTCGTACCCATTCTGCTTGGACTCGGAGACAAGAGAGCTGATCAACGCCGTCTGTGCCTTATCGCTGGTAAGCAGCGAATGAACGCCCGTCTTGTCGAAGATAGCGACGATCGGTACCAGCGAGATATGTCGTTGCTTCACAATACGCATCACACTTGGGTCCGGTTCGCCATACACCAGTCCATTGGCATCCACACCATACCATGTTGGAACAATGATATCGATCTTCGTCTGATGCTCCATGAAGTCGCGAACCGAATCCGGATGATCGGTCATGTAGA
>Ga0302226_10003240_pt1 | contig 11176 bp, 10 predicted proteins | sample II_Palsa_E3_3_FD_193524 | JGI IMG/M metagenome (GOLD analysis project Ga0302226, IMG submission 193524) | Peat permafrost microbial communities from Stordalen Mire near Abisko, Sweden - II_Palsa_E3_3 | ecosystem: Environmental > Terrestrial > Soil > Palsa > Peat permafrost | place: Sweden...
TCGGGTGATGCCTATGAAACGCGTGCGCTGGTTTTTCTTGAGCGCCAAGGACTCAGTTTGATCGAGCGTAACGTGCGGTTTCGTTGCGGGGAAATCGACTTATTGATGCGCGACGCGGACCAGGTTCTGGTTTTTGTCGAAGTGCGGGCTCGGGCAAGCCGGCGTTTTGGTGGCGCCGCAGCCAGCATCGGGGCGCTCAAGCGGGCGCGTTTGCGCTGTGCCGCCCGTCATGTGCTGGCGCGTTGGCGAGGTCCATGGCCGGTATGCCGTTTCGATGTCGTGGCTTTTGAACACGACACCTGCGACTGGTTGCGCAACGTCTTCGACGGCTCCGACTAAATCGGGGCCGGCAAACACCGGGCGGACAGTTTATCTGGGCGCCCGCTGCAAATTCGGCGCAGAGGATTGCAGTGCGGGCGCGAATATAAGGCGGCGAGTGCGGTACACTCGTAGCCGCTTTATGTGAGCTAATGGAAAACTCTATGTCTATCGAGCGCATTCAACAACATTTCCGCGACAGCGCGGCACTCAAACTCGACGCTGCGGACAAACTCGCGGCGCCCATCGCCGCGGCCATCGACACTTTGTTCGGAGCCCTGGCTAATAACGGTAAGGTGCTGGCCTGCGGCAATGGCGGTTCGGCGGCCGACGCGCAGCATTTCGCCGCGGAGCTGATCGGGCGCTTTGAACGCGAGAGGCCAGGCCTGCCTGCCATAGCGCTGACTACCGACTCATCCATTTTGACCGCGATCGGCAACGATTACGACTTCAACCAGATTTTCTCCAAGCAGGTGCGCGCCTTGGGGCAGCCTGGCGACGTATTGCTGGCGATCACCACCTCCGGCAACTCGAATAACGTATTGGCCGCGATTCAAGAAGCGCATGAACGTGAAATGACCGTGATTGCGTTGACGGGCAAGGGTGGCGGCAGGATGAACGACGCCCTGTTCGACACCGATTTGCATATTTGCGTGCCCAGTGAGCGTACTGCGCGCATTCAGGAAGTCCATTTGCTGACGATCCATTGCCTGTGCGACGGGATTGATGCGATGCTGCTGGGCGATGAAGATTGACCGAATTTCAAGGAAAACGCACTCGATGAAAACAAGCATGAAGAGCCCGCTGATCAATTTCAACATCCTGACAAAAATTATGCTGGTCGCGGGTATGCTTTCCGCGTTGCAAGGTTGTCCTTTGCTGGTGGTGGGCGCAGCCGGCGGCGGCGCATTGGTGGCGACGGATCGGCGCACGGTAGGTACGCACCGTGGATCGCGAAATCCAGATCAAAGCCAAGTTGCAGCTCAGCAATGGCTTGCCGGATGAGGCTCATCTCAACGTTGCGGTGGTGCATGGCAACGTGCTCCTGACGGGTGAAGTGCCGAGCGATGTCGCGAAGAAGCGTGCCGAAGATATCGTGCGTGGTATTGAAAACGTTAAAAACGTAATTAATGAAACCGCGGTGCTGCCGGCCAGCTCGTTCGGTTCGCGTTCGAACGATACTTATCTTGAGGGACGCGTTAAAACCGCATTGATTGCCGAGAAAGCGGTTTCCGCCAATGATTTCAAGGTGGTGTCGGAGCGCGCGACGATCTACTTGATGGGTCTCGTGACCGATCAAGAAGGCGCCCAAGGAGCGTTGGTAGCCAGTCAAGTACCGGGCGTGAAGCAGGTGGTCAAGGTGTTCCGCTATATCACCCCGGAGGAAGCTCGCCAGCTATCGCTCGATACGCGTGACTCAGGCTCGGCTGCCGCGCCCGTGAGCGACCTCAGCGGTGCCGGCACGGCGCCTGCCGGATCGGTTGCCCCGGCGGGCGGCGCTGTGGTCACGCCGGTTCCTGGCTTGGCGGGTGGCGCTCAGTCGAGCGATGTTCAGACCGGAGCGCCGATCACCGATTCGGGCGGGACTCATTCGTCGGTATTGAAGTAAGCTAGGGCCGTTCCCCTAACTTTAAAATTTTCCACGGGTTGCCACCCATTATTAGCGTGAACAGGCCCTCGTGCAGTGCGAGGCCTCGCGCTGCTGCTTGGCCAAGGGCGGACAGCTGGTCTGCGCTTGGCTTAGATACTCAGGTTTAATTAAATGAAAACGTTATTTACTCTGGCGGTGCTGGCTGCCGGCTTGAATGCGTCGTTGGCCATGGCTGCCGGCACGCCCACATTCGACGCGGCAGCCGCCGCACAGATCGCCAATAAAAATGCCTGCTTCGGTTGCCATCAGGTGGCGCGCCAAGTCGTCGGCCCGTCGTTTCAGCAAATTGCCGCCAAATATCAAGGCGACCCGAGTGCCGAGAGCAAGATGGCGTTGAAGATCAAGCTCGGTGGTTCGGGTGTCTGGGGTGTTATCCCCATGCCGGCGCATCCCACGATGAGCGATGCGGATCTGAAAACAGTGAGTCAGTGGATCTTGGCCGGCGCACCGAAATAACATCTTCTGCGGATATTATCGGCAGTACTGAGGATTGAGATGTGGCGCGCAAGGTTCAGGACCGCCTGGTCATGGCGAGCTCAATGCAAGCCGTGGACCGGACTTAGGTTTGGGGCCTTAATCCTGCTTCAGTTCCAGGGCGCGTGCATAGAGGATTTTGCGTGACGCGCCGGTTAGCGCTACCGCCAATTTGACGGCGGTGCTGGCCGGAACTTCCTCAAGTAAAATCGACAGCAAGCGGTCATGCTCATGTTCCCCGTCGGGTTCCGGGGGCGCTGCGCCTTCGACCACCAGCACGAACTCGCCGCGCTGACGATTCGCATCGGCCGCCAACCAGGCCGGCGCTTCGGACAACAGGCAGACGTGCAAGGATTCATGCAGCTTGGTGAGTTCGCGCGCGATCAAGATGCGGCGTGCCCCGCCGAACACCTCTGCCAAAGCATCCAAGGTTTCGACGATGCGATGCGGCGCTTCATAAAAAATCAATGCCGGGGTTTGCGCGACGAGCGTTTGCAAGTGTTCGGTGCGCTGCCGCGTCTTGGTCGGCAAAAAACCCGCAAAGGTGAAGGTGCCGACCCAATCGCCGGCCGCACTTAAGGCTGTCGCCAGTGCGCTGCAACCGGGCAAAGGTACGACACTCAAGCCGGCGGCGCGTACTGCGTCGACGATCTTCGCGCCCGGATCTGAAATGCCTGGCGTACCTGCATCCGAGATATAGGCAATCCGCTCGCCGGCACGCAAGTGTTCGACGATGCGCGCGGCTGCCTCATGCTCGTTATGCTGATGCGCGGCAATCAGTGGCTTGCTGACCCCATAGCGCGACAGCAATTGCGAACTGGTGCGGGTATCTTCGGCCGCGATCCGGTCGACCAGATTCAACACGTGCAGCGCACGCAGGGTGATATCGGCCAGATTACCGATAGGCGTCGCCACGACATACAGTGTGCCGGTCGGATATTGCTGAGTCTGTGCAAGCGAAAAGAGGTCGGCCAACGGAAAACCTTTGTGAGCAACGTGTCTTTGGAGGCACGTTTAATAACGGAGGGGCGCTGGGGCGTATTGTGCCATGCGGCGGCGGGCGCGATGCGAATCGCGCCGAATCGGACGCCGCCACGCACTGAATGGGCATTCGTCCGGCGTGGCGCATACGCGCCGAATGCGAGATCCTATGCGTTTCCAAAGCGGGGCTGTATGCTAATATTTCATGCAGAAATTGCGTAGGTCGACAGGCTTGCAGCAGCACGCCCCCCGACCCATGCAAGGCCCTGGGGGGTGTAGCTCAGTTGGGAGAGCGCAACGTTCGCAACGTTGAGGTCGTCGGTTCGATCCCGATCACCTCCACCAGAAACGCCGCAACAAACGGCGCTGAGCGTCAATGAGCAAGGGCCGGCTGCGAGCGCCGATCCGCGTCGCCGCCGTGCCGATTACGCCTGCATCGCGGCACGCGCCGTCGCACGCACAGCTTGCACCGCTTTAAGAATGGCTTCGCCCGTGGCCGGCGCATTGAGCGGTGGGTTCACGGTGTGGTTGCCGACCGCCGACACCGCATCGCGAATCGCAAAAAATACCGAGAACGGCAATAACAGTGGTGGTTCGCCGACGGCTTTCGAGCGGTGGATGCTGTCCGCTGCATTGCGATTGTTGAAGAGCTTGACCCGGAAATCGGGCGGGCAATCGTTGACGGTCGGAATCTTGTAGGTGGACGGTGCATGCGTCATCAACTTGCCGGCATCGTTCCACCACAATTCCTCGGTGGTCAGCCAACCCATACCCTGGATAAACGCGCCTTCCACCTGCCCGATATCGAGCGCGGGATTGAGCGATGCGCCTACGTCGTGCAGCGCGTCGGCGCGCAGCACCCGCATCTCGCCCGTCAGGGTATCGATAACCACTTCCGCTACGGCCGCGCCATAGGAAAAATAATGGAACGGCTCGCCATGCAGTGTCTTGGGGTCCCAGAACAGATTGGGCGTGGCATAGAAGCCGTCCGACCACAATTGCACGCGCGCGAGATACGCTTTGGCGACCACTTCCTCAAACGGAATGGCATTTTCGCCGACGTACACGCGCTTGTGTGCAAAGCGTACTGTAGCGGCTGCCGCTGCATCGCCGCCGAATTTCTCGGCGGCAAAAGCCGCCAGCCGTGCACGGATTTTGCGGGCGGCGTCTTGTGCCGCCTTGCCGTTTAGATCTGTGCCGGTTGAGGCGGCGGTGGCCGAGGTGTTGGCCACCTTGCTGGTATCCGTGGCCGTGACGCGAACCTGTTCGAAGTCGATTCCGAGTTCGTGCGCGACCACCTGGGCCACCTTGGTGTTGAGGCCTTGGCCCATCTCCGTGCCGCCATGATTCACCAGCACCGAGCCGTCGGTGTAAATATGGACGAGCGCGCCCGCCTGATTGAAGTGGGTTACGTTAAAGGCGATGCCGAATTTCACCGGCGTTAAGGCCAGGCCCTTTTTCAATATTTCATTGTCGGCATTGAACTGCTCGATGCTGGTGCGCCGCCGCCGATAGTCGCTACTGGCTTCGAGTTCGCCGATCAGCTCGACGAGCACGTTATCGCTGACAGGTTGACCGTAGGGCGTGAGATTCTTCTCGGTCTTGCCGTAAAGATTTTTCAGGCGCACGTCGAGCGCATCCATGCCGACCGAGCGGGCGACGTTATCGAGGATATATTCGATGGCAAATGCGCCTTGCGGGCCGCCGAAGCCGCGAAAAGCCGTATTGGATTGGGTATTGGTCTTGCCGCAACGACCGTCTATGCTCACATCGGACAGCCAGTACGCATTGTCGAAATGGCATACGGCGCGAGTCATCACGGGTGCCGACAAGTCGGCGGAGAAGCCGCAGCGCGAGGTCATGTCGACCGATACGCCTTCGATGATCCCCGCGTCGTCATAACCGACTTCGAAGTTATAGTGGAAATCGTGTCGCTTGCCGGTGATCATCATGTCATCGTCCCGGTCCGGGCGCAGTTTGACCGGGCACAGCAGTTTCCAGGCCGCCAGCGCGGCGCAGCAGGCGAAGATGCCCGATTGCGATTCCTTGCCGCCGAAGCCGCCGCCCATGCGCCGGCATTCCACCAGGACTTGGTGCGAATGGATGCCGAGCAGGTGCGCTACCAAGTGCTGCATTTCGCTCGGATGCTGGGTCGAACACCAGATATGCATGCCGTCGTCGTCCTTCGGCACGGCATAGGAAATCTGACCTTCCAGATAGAATTGCTCCTGGCCGCCGAGTAGCATTTCGCCGCTTTCATGATGACGTGCATGCGATATTTTGCCGGCTGCATCGCCGCGTGCCAGGTGCATTGGCGGAACCACATACGCTTCGGCCTGGCGGGCCTGCTGCGCGGTCAGGATCGCCGGCAACTCCTCGAATTCGATGGTTGCACGGCGCGCGGCAAGCCGGGCTGCATCATGCGAAGTCGCCACCACAATAAACATCGGTTGACCGACGTAGGACACAATGCCGGGCGCGAGCACCGGGTCGTCATGGATGATCGGGCCGCAATCGTTCACGCCGGGGATATCGTCGGCGGTGAAGACGGCGACCACGCCGGGCGTGGCGCGCACTGCATCGAGCGACATCGAAAGAATTTTGGCGTGCGCCTTCGGGCTCATGCCCAGTGCTGCATGCAAGGTGCCGGCCAGTACCGGGATATCGTCAGTGTAGGTCGCGCGCCCGCTGACATGCAGATGCGCGGATTCGTGCGCACGCGACACATGGACTTGCGTGAATTCAAGTGCTTCATCGGCGCGTGACTGCGCGTCGCTAAGAAAGGCATCTGCTTGCTGGTTCATAGGTGTGGTCTCCGCCTGTTATCGAGCTCTACCGGATTGATCGCCGAGGCGCTTTAGGCGCGCCACGCGGTCGCGGCGGCTGCGTCGTCGATCAGTTCGACGGCGCGAATGTCGATGGCCTGCTTCGGTAGCGGATTATTCGGCCGGGTTTCCAGCCAGAAGCGGTACAGGAAATTTTTCGCGGTTTCCAGGCGATAGTCGCTGCTCGCACGCATGTCGGTGAGCGGCGCGTAGTCTTGCGCCAGCGCCAGCATCGCGGCTTGTGCGCTGGCCTCATGCCATTGCGCGCCGGCGAGCACGGCTTCTGCATGAGCGGCGCGCTTCGAGGTGGCGGCCATACCGCCGAATGCGATACGCGGTTCGGTGAGCGTGTCGCCGCCCGGGATAAAGGCGAAGGCGGCGCATACCGCGGAGATGTCGGAATCAAAGCGCTTCGACAGCTTATAGGTGCGAAATTGCAGCGCGGCCCGCGCGCCCGTGCGCGTCGGCACTCTCAAGCCCAGCACGAATTCATGCTCTGCCATATCCTTCTTTTGATACGCCAGATAGAGGTCTTCCAGCGGCAGTTCGCGGCTTCCTTGCTGGCTGCCCAGCACGACTCGCGCACCCAGGGCGATCAGCGCGGGCGGCCCATCGCCGATTGGCGAACCGTTGGCGATATTCCCGCCCAGCGTGCCGGCATTGCGAATCGGCGCGGAGGCAAAGCGCTGCCACATTTCGGTCAACTCCGGATACTGGACCACCAGCATTGCGTACGCGCGCTCGACCGTTACGCCCGCGCCAATTTCGATCCAGTCGGGGGTGATTTCGCAGCGTTGCAGAGCTTCGATCTGGCCGATATAAACAATATCGCCGAGATCGCGCATCAGTTTTGTCACCCACAAACCGACGTCGGTACTACCGGCAAGAATGCGCGTTGCCGGCCGCTCCGCTTTGATGCGAGCCAGTTCGGCCACGGTGCGCGGTGCGGCGAAACGGCGCTCGGCGTATTCGTAGTGGAAAGTGTCGTGGCGTTGCAGTGTCGCCAGCGCGCGCGACAGGGCCGCGACGTCCAGCGGTGCCTGCGGTGCGGGAAGCTGGAACATCTGCTCGGCCGCGTCGACGATCGGCCGATAGCCGGTGCAGCGGCATAAGTTGCCGGTGAGGGCATTGCTGATTTCGCTGCGCGACGGAATGGTTTTCTGCGCGCAAGCACCATGCTGGGCGTAATCGGCGGTGGCGTGGCCGTGCTTTTCATACAGCGACCACATCGACATCACAAAGCCGGGCGTGCAGAAACCGCACTGCGAGCCATGGCAATCCACCAAGGCCTGTTGTACCGGATGCAGCGAGCCATCCGGCTGGCGCAGATCCTCGACCGTGAACAGCGCCCGGCCATCCAGTGTCGGCATAAATTGAATGCATGCGTTGACGGCTTTGAAGGCCACGCCGCCGGCGGCGTCGCGCTCGCCGATGACGACCGTGCACGCGCCGCAATCGCCTTCCGCGCAGCCTTCCTTGGTGCCGGTGCAGCGGACATCTTCACGTAGGTATTGCAACACGGTGCGGGTGGTCGGCACATCGCTGACTTCGCGGATGGCATTGCGATGATAAAAACGGATCGGCTGATTCATATCTCGAGTCTCGCGGGATGGTTCGCTGGTTGCGCGGCAGTGCACAGCCCGTGGCGACAGCATTCAGGCATGCGCTGGCGGCATATCCCGAATGGCTTCGATTGACCGATTGCAAGGTATCACCAAAAAAATGGCGAATCCATAGCTGGGCGTACATGATCGGCATATCAGCCATCCCATATACCTCCAACCCTACATCCATTGGGCTGTTTCGTCATCCTTTTGAATCAGAAAGGAAAATTCCCCTATTTGGGCGTGTAGCTGGATGATTTTGTCTTGTTTGGAGATGTGCCAAGCGCCCGCTTATGAGGGGCGCAAACGGCCTGCACGATCGCGCGTTTCAGCATTTTCAGTGTCGGGGCAGGCGACGGTCGTCGACTCGGACGGCCGTCGCCATGCATTTTGAAACTTAACCCAGAAGCGGCGTCACAATCCGTTCCAGGCTCTCGGCGGTCCAGGCGGGTTGTGCCTCGTCCCAGCCGTTATTCACCAAGCGGCCGGCGCGGTCGATGGTGAAACTCACGGGGATGCGCCACATACGCCCGTAGCCGCCGGCCCAGGCGCTACCCAGGAGTCCGACCGGAAAGCTCAAGGTGGCCGCAACCTGCTGCACGGCCGCCAGGTTTTCCGGCCCGTCCAGACTGAAACCGAGAACCTGCAGCCCTTGGCTCGCATGGCTTGCGGCGTAGGCCGACAACAGCGGCAGTTCCTCCCTGCACGGGTCGCACCACGTAGCCCAGAATGTCAGGATAACAACTTTACCCAACAAATTCCGGGTCTCGATGCTGTGCCCGTCCAGCGTATGCAGGACCAGCGGCGGCGCGGGCTTACCCAGCTCCAGGCTGTTTGCCTGCGCCAGCATCGGCCAGCCGGCGGTGCTCGCGACGCCGGCTGCCGCGAGCAGGCGGCGCAAGCAAGTCCGGCGGTCGATTAATGCCGGGCTGGTGCTCGCGACATCGACTGACGGCGGTATCGGCCAATCAGAATGCATAGCTCGCACCGACGCTGCCGCTCCAGCGCGGAAAGAGCTGATATCCGGACAGGCTGCTATAGAGCGATTTTTGTACGAAGGCGTAGACATTCAGATTTTTCACCACATTGACGGTGACACCCGGGCTCAAGTAGACCACGGTTCCCGCTGTATCCGTGGTATCGGCCAGGGCCCCTTGATCGGCGCTTTTACGCGTCACGTTGATTTGAATCTGCGGCACGATCTTGGGATTGGCTTCATAGCGCAGCCCAAAGCTCACGTTGGCCGAATTGCCGGGCCGAAAATCGGCGCCCGCCTGATTCAGGTTTTCAATCACGGCAGACTGGAATTGACCGTTGACGAAGGCATCGAAATTCTGGCTGACCGGTTGATAGTAGTACGCACCGACGATCAAGTCGGTACTGCCCGTACCGGTATTCAAGCTGGTATCGAGTGCTTGATTACCCGCCGCATTCGGCCCGCTGGAGAAAAACGTCGGATTACGGCCGACGGTCGCGCCGGTATTCACATTCTGGCCGCCATAATTTCCCGTGGGCAATTTCACGCCGAATTGCACGCCCAAATTATGGGTCGGTAGAAAACCCTGGTAGGCGGCAAGCAGTTTGATATCGCCGACGCCTTTGCTGGTTGCGCCACTCAGATTGGCCGAGTTGAGCTGGTCGCTGGTTGCGTTGCTGTAGGTCGTGTGGCTACGATCGATATAGGGCACCAGTGCCGTGAAATTCCAATTCACGCTGGGGCTATAGCTGATACCGAAATTGATATAGCGGTTGATGGTTTGATGCTCGACCTCTTGATTGCCGCCTGCATCGTTGATCCCCGCGACCTGCGGCGCGCCGATCGAGCCGGTACCGCTGCGCAATTGATCTTGGGGGATGAAATCGTAGTCCAGGCTGATGCGCCAGCCAGGCATAGCCGAATAACCGGTCGCGGCATCGGTGCTCAGTGAGCAGCCGCAGGTGGCGCAGGCTTGGGCTGCGGCCGGCAAGAGCATGGCTAAAGCGAAGGGCAAAGTACGGCGCAGCAGGGTGAAATGGTGGGACGACATGGTTTCCTCTCCGAGTGTTGCTGATACCCGTTCCGCCTTCTCCAGGCGAGGGTATGCATCTGTTTTGGCTAAAACAAAAATGACCGATTAGCCCGCATGGGGCCCTATAACAGGATGGTCAGGCAGCGCAGAACTCAGGCGGCGAGAGGAGGGTCCCGCGGCCGGCCGGAGGGAAATTCGGTGTAGGGGACAAACGTCGGCGGCGCCGCAAACACTGCTGCCGCCAGGACCAGACGGATGGGCTGCGGCGCGAATACGCCGGCGGGCGCCGGCACATGGTGGGCCAGCAGATTGCAGTAGCCGCATGCGCTCAGCGGGTCGTGCGAGACTTGATGCCGGTTGGTGGCGGGTTCGCCCGCGGCGGCAGAACAGATAACCCCGAGCGGGGCATCTGCGTGAGCGGATACCAATAATTGACTGAGCAGCGGTGCGAATACCACCAGCCACATGGCGATCAAGCCAAGCCATGCGACAGTGTGAATTCGAGTGCGGAGCTTCATTGCGGTCAAAAAAGAGGGATGCCGGATTTTATCTGCTTGAATTGTCAGCATAGCATTTTGATACGCGGGCGTTGTTTTTGCGCTGCAGGGTCTTCCTCTGCCCCAGGCGCTAAGGACAACCTTACTTTGGTCTGGTTTTTCCCGGTCGGGGCAAGCTTGTGAAATTTTTGGTAAAATAGAAGCCGCAACGGGTATATATCGGTGCATTCCCCCTCGCTACATCCCGATAAAGCCCCTCGGCGACAATCTTCGCGAAATTGGTCCTTATCTCCTCGCAGCATTCTCTGCTTTATTTTTGACCCGGCCGCCTGGCGACCCGAGTCCCTGACTATTTGGCAGGCTCAAGCCCGAGTCGGTTCCAATGTCATGTTTCCCCAAGCTCTCAGCTCTCGTGAGAGCTGTTACTTATGCGTTGCCTGACTAGGCGCATCGCCCTTTTTTGTTGTGCGTCTCGTGTCCGAGATGGCGCGCACTTGATGTTTTGTTTGGACTTTCCTCGTTATGAAATTCTGGTTCCCGGCTTTTCTCGTCCTATTCGAGTTTTCCACCTACGTATCGAATGACATGATCATGCCCGGCATGCCGCATGTGGTTCATGATTTCCATGTCGAAATCGGCGCGGCTTCGTTTGCGCTGTCCGCGGCCTTGCTCGGCAATATGTTGCTCCAGTGGCTGCTCGGCCCTCTATCCGATTACAAGGGGCGTCGTCCTGTGCTGTTGGGCGGCGTGGTGTTTTTTATCGTCAGTTGCCTGGCGATGTATTTCGCCCAGTCGATGACCGAGTTTGTCATCCTGC
>Ga0302226_10003242_pt1 | contig 11172 bp, 6 predicted proteins | sample II_Palsa_E3_3_FD_193524 | JGI IMG/M metagenome (GOLD analysis project Ga0302226, IMG submission 193524) | Peat permafrost microbial communities from Stordalen Mire near Abisko, Sweden - II_Palsa_E3_3 | ecosystem: Environmental > Terrestrial > Soil > Palsa > Peat permafrost | place: Sweden...
CTGGTATTGGTACCGATAACGAGTGGGGCGTAGTCCTTCGCCTTCATGATCTGATCGTTGGCGTTGATATCGGCCGTAATGAAGTCGTCGCTGATCTGACCCTTCGGACGATTCGAGTTCTGCAGTGATAGCTTCTGCGCCACATCGGTGGTGCCGATGCCATAGCTGTTGAGCTGTTGCGGGTTGAGATCGATCCGGACCGCGGGCAGCGAGCCTCCGACGACCTGGACCTGACCGACGCCGGAGAGCTGCGAGAGTTTCTGCTGGACGATAGAGGCTGCGGTGTCGAACAGTTCGGCCTTGGTGTGGATGGGGGAGGTCATGTAGAGGACAGCAGCGGGGAAGGCGGAGGAATTCACCTTTCTGTAGGTGGGATTCGAGGGCAGGTTCGAAGGCAGGTAGGTTCGAGCCGCGTTGATAGCAGCCTGCACATCGCGTGCTGCGCCATCTACATCACGGCTGTAGTCAAACTGCAGCGTGATGCCCGTGGTACCAAGGGTGCTTGAAGAGGTCATCTGGGTGACGCCGGCAATGTGTCCGAACTGCCGTTCAAGAGGCGTGGCGACAGACGACGCCATCACTTCGGGGCTGGCGCCAGGGAGAGTAGCTGCCACCGTAATGGTTGCGAAGTCGACTTGCGGGAGTGATGCCACCGGAAGCGCCTGGAAGGCGATAGCCCCGGCGATCGTAATCGCGATGACCATCAGGATGGTGGCGACGGGCCGCTTGATGAAGATGGCTGAGAAATTCATAACTGCTCCGCCGGGTGGGAACTATTGAATGTGTTTTTGGGTGCATGAGCGAAGCGTTGCGCTAGCCGGTCGAAGAACACATAAATGACCGGTGTGGTGTAGAGAGTCAAGACCTGGCTTACGAGCAGGCCGCCTACCATGGCTATACCGAGAGGACGTCGCAGTTCGGAACCTATTCCTGACCCGAACGCCAGGGGAATACCGGCAAAGAGGGCGCAGAGAGTCGTCATGAGAATAGGCCGGAAGCGCAATAGCGAGGCCTCGAAGATTGCCTCATTAGGGCTCATACCTCGGTTGCGTTCGGCGTCGAGCGCAAAGTCGACGATCATGATGCCGTTCTTCTTGACGATGCCGATGAGCAGGATGATGCCGATGATGGCGATCACATCGAGGTCCTGGTGGAAGAGCCGAAGTGCGAGCAGCGCGCCGACACCTGCAGACGGCAGGGTCGAAAGAATCGTGATGGGATGGATAAAGCTCTCGTAGAGAACCCCCAACACGATGTATACGGCGACCAGGGCGGCGAGAATAAGCCATGCTTCATTGCCGCCGATGGTCTTGTAGGCAGCGGCAGTCCCTTGCAGGCTCCCGTCGACGCTGGCCGGCATCTTCAACCCGTCTTTGGTTTTCTCGACTGCGTCGACTGCCTGGCTGAGCGAGTATCCCGGGGCGACGTTGAACGAGATGGTGACAACTGGGAACTGTCCCTGGTGGCTGATCGTCAGCGGTGAAGGCGTTGTCGTGAAGCTACTGATTGCTGAGAGTGGCACAGGCGCGGCGAGGGCCACAGACGAGTTCGACGAAGAACCGGATCCTGAGGAGCCAGAACTGGTTTGATTGTTCGACGAGCTCTGACTCGACGAGGAGAGCGCAGTCGTCGGAGTCGTCGAAGAGAGCGAGGTAGAGCTTGAATTGGCAGTCCCCAGACTCGTGCTGCTTGAGGAGACGGTGGTCGTGTTTCCCGTCGTGCCGGACGTGCTGCTTGTTAGGGTGGTGACCGGCGAGGAGGAACTCAGACCTGTGTTCGATGAGGGACTGAGCGTGCTCACAGATCCGTTCGAAGCAGAAGATGTGCGACCGGAGGTACTCTGCGCGGTCGAACCGGAGTTGCTGGAACCCTGGATGTAGATATCCTTGAGCTTCTCCGGGCTCCTCTGGAAATCTGGAAGCGTCTCGAGGATGACGTGGTATTGATTCGACTGCGTGTAAAGAGTGCTGATCTGCCGCTGTCCGAACGCGTCATAGAGAGTGGAGTCGATCTCATCAGGCGAAATGTTGAGCCGAGAAGCTGTCGGTCGGTCGTAGTTCAGCTGCACACTGAGACCGTTGTTCTGTTGATCCGTAGCAACTTCAGTAATCTGCGGCAGCTTGCGTAGTTCCGTCAGCATCTTCGCGGTCATGACATCGAGCTCCGCTGCGTCCGCATCTTCGAGAGCATATTGGTACTGCGTTCGGCTCACGCGATCATCCACGGTAAGGTCCTGTACAGGCTGCAGATAAAGATGGATACCAGGAACCTGATCGAGATGTTTCTGCAGACGGTCGATTACCTGCGTCGCCGTGAGATGACGGTCGGCAACGGGCTTGAGATTGATCTGAATGCGTCCACTGTTCAAGGTAGTATTTACACCATCGGCCCCGATGAACGAAGAGAGGCTTGAGACTGCCGGGTCTTTGAGGATGACCTCGGCGAGCTGCTGTTGCTTGTGCGACATGGCCGGGAACGAAATGGACTCAGGGGCCTGAGTGATGCCCTGAATAATGCCGGTATCCTGGTCCGGGAAGAATCCCTTAGGGATCTCCACGTATTGGAAGATCGTCAACGCCAGCAACGCGACCGCGACGACCAGCGTCACGGCTTCGTATTGCAGCACCCATTTGAGGGTGCGACCGTAGGCAGCAATAATGCGTTTGAAAAGATCTTCAGTCCAGTGATAGAAGCGGCTTTGCTGGTTTTCGGGAGTATGCTTCAACAGACGCGCACTCATCATTGGCGTAAGCGTGAGCGAGACGACGGCCGAGATCAGAATCGTTATGCTCAGAGTAACGGCAAATTCGCGAAACAGGCGCCCTACCACGTCTCCCATAAAGAGGAGCGGGATGAGTACGGCGATGAGCGAGACGGTCAACGAGATAATGGTGAAGCCGATCTGCTCCGCGCCCTTGAGCGCCGCTTCCAGCGGTCCCATACCTTCTTCAAGGTAGCGTGAGATGTTTTCGATCATGACGATTGCATCGTCTACGACGAAGCCGGTCGAGATCGTAAATGCCATCAAGGTAAGGTTGTTCAGGCTGTAGCCGAGCAGGTGCATCACGGAGAAGCTTCCGACCAGCGATAGAGGTACCGCGACGGCCGGAATAAGCGTTGCCTTCAGGCTGCGGAGAAAGACAAAGATGACCAGCACGACTAATCCGACGGTGAGAATTAGTTCGAATTCCACGTCCGATACTGAGGCGCGAATCGTATTGCTGCGGTCGGTGAGAATTGTCAGCTTGATCGAGGGCGGCAGCCCTGCCTGAAGTTTTGGAAGGAGCTTCTGGACCGAATCAACAACAGCAATTGTGTTTGCGCCAGGTTGACGCTGAATGTTGAGGATGACTGCCGGAGTCTGATTCATCCAACCGGCGAGCTTCGAGTTTTCGATCCCGTCCTGGATCTTCGCGACGTCAGTTAGCATAACCGGCGCGCCGTTCTTGTAGGCTACGACGACGTCACGATAGCCGTCGCCCGAGAGCAGCTGATCGTTCGCGTTGATCTGGTAGTTTTGTGCCGGCCCATCGAAGCTGCCTTTCGCGGTGTTGGCGGTGGTGCTGGTGAGAGCAGTCCGTAGATCTTCAAGATTGATACCGTACGATGATAGCGCGACGGGGTTGGCCTGGATGCGCACGGCCGGTTTTTGACCTCCGCTGATCGTGACCAGACCGACACCGCTCAACTGCGATATCTTGGGCGCGAGTCGAGAATCGACCAGATCCTCTACCTTTGAGAGCGGCAGGGTATTAGAAGTCAGCGCGAGGGTAAGGATCGGAGCATCTGCGGGGTTGGATTTGCTGTAGACCGGCGGCACAGGCAGATCGGTAGGCAGATACCCTTGTGCGGCGTTGATCGCGGCCTGCACTTCCTGCTCTGCTACGTCGATGTTGAGATCGAGTGAAAATTGCAGCACAATGACTGAACTACCGTCGGAGCTGGTCGAGGTCATCTGCGTGAGGCCGGCAACCTGCCCGAACTGACGTTCGAGTGGAGCCGTGACGGCGGAGCTCATCACCTGCGGGCTTGCCCCTGGATAGAACGTCAGCACCTGGATCGTCGGGTAGTCAGCCTCGGGAAGAGCTGATATCGGGAGAGTCGTGTACGCAACAAACCCAATGATGAGGATCGCCGCCATGAGGAGAATCGTGGCGATCGGTCGAAGAATGAAGATCCGTGAAGGATTCACCGGCTGCTCCCGGACTGACCGCCCTCAGCTTTGGGATTAGCTGCTTGTTCCTGCGCAGGAGCGCCCTCGATCTTAACGGTGGACCCATCCTGCAACTTGTCGAAGCCAGTGGTAGGCACGACGTCGCCGGGGTTTATGCCGGTCACGGCTGCGACCTGATTCTCGTTTGTCAGCTCCTCAATGTTCCGAATCTTGACTGTGTTGCCGGAGACGATGTAGACGAAGGCCTGTGTGCCGTTGCGCTGTACTGCGGCGGTCGGAACAAGAACGGCATTCTGCAATGTCTTGACCAGTAGCCGAGCATTCACAAACTGATTCGGATAGAGCCGCAAATCGGTATTGGCGAACTGTCCCCTGAAACGGACGGTGCCGGTCGTCGTGTCGATCTGATTGTCGAGTGTGAGCAGCCTGCCAGCTGCGATCTTCGTCTGCTGCGAGCGATCAAAGACATCGACCGCGAGCGCACTCCGGTGCAGGATCTGGTTTCGTACCTGGTCTAAATCATCTTCTGCCACATTGAAGACGACCGTGATCGGCTCCAGTTGGGTTACGACGACGAGAGGGTTTGAACCGCCGGAGAAGATGACATTGCCGGGATCCACCAGACGAAGTCCCACTCGTCCGTCGATGGGAGAGGACAGATGGCAGTAGCTCAATTGAACCTGTGCGTACTCTACCTGTCCGATGTCGTTCTGAACCGTGCCGCGGCTTTGTTCGACCAGTTGTACCTGGTCCTCGTAGGTCTGGCGCGAGATCGCCTGCTGATCCGAGGCATCTTTGTATCGCGCGAGGTCCATCTCTGCTTGCGCGAGCACTCCGCGGTCGCGCTGCAGGGTTCCCTGTGCCTGTTTCAACTGCGCTTCATAAGGGCGACGGTCGACTTCGATGAGCGAATCGCCGCGACGCACCATCTGCCCTTCGACGTAGTTGACTGCCATCACGCGGCCAGTGACCTGGCTATAGAGATTGACGGTAGCCAGCGGAGTTACGGTGCCAAGAGCCTGGACGTAATAGCCGATCGGACCGAGGCGTGCCGTAGCGGTTTTGATTGTGGCAATCTGCGGAGGTTGGACTTGGTTTGCAGCGTCGGCTCTCCCTTTCTTAACCCCGCTCACCACAGCGACAATCACGACGGCGATCACGATGAGCGCCAATAGCCACCTTAAGATGCGGCGCCTCGCAGTGGCTGCTGTCCGAGTGGTTGTTGGTGGCTGGCTGAGGTCGGATGGTTGCTGCCGTGAGGGATCAGACTCGTTCATCGTGGTATCGCTGTGTTCCATAGTTCGTCCTCTTGGTGATTTCGGATAGGCCTTCGCTGTTCGGTTCAGTCAGTTCAGACTGCCGACTTCGGTTCGCGCTTTTGCATCTCTTTGTCCACTCTCTTTGCGATTGACTTGGCGACGCCATCTGCGAGTCCAAGGCTGTCGGAGTCGCTCCGATCACTCTTCTTCATCTGCGCGTCGAAGATGGTATTGTCTTTTACATCCTGGAGGTTGATATCGAAGGAGAGAGACGTTGTGCCGAGGAAGATCCCCAGGGGGCCGGTCGACGCGCGCAGAGCACGGTTGCCTTTCTTGAAATCCTTGACGGTCACGCGCAATGTCAGAGCTGTGCAGCCAGGACCGGAGGAGAGATCTCCTGTCCGCAGAAAGCTGTCGCTCGGGTTGTGTACCTTCAGCTGTTTATAAAGCTGCTCATAGAGAAGAATGCGGTACTCATCCGGCAGGTCTATCCCGTTTATTGCAATCGGGGCGAGGAGAACCGATTTGGGTGTTGACTCCCCCTCAGAACAAGGGGGTGTCGCGCGTTTTACAGGCGGAACAAGATTTACGGTCAGTTGTTCCCGGATTGCGGCTGCCTTTTGGAAGGGCACCGCAAAGACGACTCCGTGATAACCATCATGCTCATCAAGAGATTCAACCGTGAGCAAATCGACCTGGCCGTTGGTGATGGCACCAAGCGCGGCGCCACCACCGTAAGGAATAACCTTGCGAACAACCTTGCCGGTTGTGCCCCAGGGTTCGGTTCGTTGGTCGCCTACGAAGACGTTTAGAATCCGGTCCCTTGGAATGGAGGCTCGGATCGTCCCATTCGAGAAGACGATCGTCTCCGGGGTGACCAGAAGACTTCCCTTGACATCGGGTTTGACCTCCATCAAACCGGCCACATGAACGACGTCCGTAGCATGATCAGACACATGCGCCGAATTCTGAGCGAGGGTTTGCTGAGAATCCTGCGCCTGAACGCACATTGAGCACCCGGCGAACACAGCAATCTTGAAGACCTTCGAGAAATAGGACATCAGACCCTCCTTATGGACCGGACTAGGCATTAGAATATGTTGATACGCGCACGGATGCATTATTGTTCCAAGAGACCTGAAGCTAAATGGTCGAGGCGATATACCCCCGCAGTCACGTCTGGGACATATAAGTACGCCGTTCACGATTCGCGGTCCTCATTTCTGAATGCCAAATTGATCGCTGTAAAGTAGGTAGTGATGAAAATCGCAACATCGTCGATCGTTCTAAACAAACATCAAATCAAGACGGAAGCCACGCTCCGCGGTGTGTTGGACGCAGCAGAGAAAGTGTTCGTTCGTGACGGATATGAGCGTGCCCAGATAGAGGCGATTGCCGCTGAAGCTGGCCGCACCAAGGGCGCCGTTTACGCTCACTTCCGAAGCAAGGAAGATATCTTCTTTGCGCTGCTCGAAAGGAAAGCTAAAAGCAGGCGCGATGAGTTTCTGCGTTCTGCCGAGGGGAAAAATATCGAGCAGCGACTGGCTATCTTTAAGAAGCTCTTCCTTGGAGCATTACGAGATGAAAACTGGCCCATTCTCATGCTGGAGTTCAAACTGCTTGCCTTGCGCAACAAAGCTTCTCTGCAGCGGATGCGGGATCTATACCAGCTTATCTATGAGGACATGGGCCGGGCCATCCTGTCCGACAGAGGTTTCTCGACGGAGAAAACCAAAGAGCGAGATCTCATTGCTTTATCGATCCTGCGAGGTATTCCCGGCGTCGTCATCCTGGAAAAGCAATTCAATCCCGGTTTGATTTCGTCGGCAGTTGCCGAGCAGGTATTCGAAAGTATCTTTGATGCCTTACTGGGTCATAGAAATAATCCTCCAGTGCTAAAAGCCCCCGGCAAAACCCAGAAGGTTAAGCGCGCACACATGCCGTAGCGTATTTCGTTGGCTTGTATTGCTTCCTAGCGCCGGTCCTACCCACGAGCGTCCCCTCAGCTCCTGAACTTTGTAGCCAAGATGAATAGCAGGCCAGCATACTAAGACCTGCGTTGACCGAGAGTTTTTGATTTCAACTGGCGTTAACAAGCCGAGCCAGTCTTTAAGCAAGTTTGGGAATGTTTGTCCTGTGAAACGCGCATCCCGTCAGTTAGCTTCTTCAGCACCCGTCGGCACCTTCGCGTTTCGAAAGAATCTCGGCATCCGTCGCCGTTTCTGCCACTTGCACTTTTGAAGGTTGCAGACCTCTGCCGAACCTCAGTAGAGGTCCGTCGCTCGGGGATTGCTTCCCATAAGCCGACTTTCCATTACTGATCTCCTCGATGAGCGCATTGGCGATTTGGCGCTAATTGCCATAGGTTGAGCAGGGTCAATACTCTTCGCTGTTGCGCAAACGCTACCTCCATTCTGTTTTCCGCGATTCTGTGTTGCGCACAGAGTGATAAGCCTGTGATTCTTAAAGGCGCAGACCTTCAAGCGGATGCGTCTTGCCGAAGTCGGAAGTATTCCGGCTCCTGTTCTCCTGATCATCCTGGCTTTTTCAACGTAGGCGATTGCTTCGGTTTTGGTCCCGATGGATTTGCGTACCAACTTCCCATTCACACGCAGTCGCGCATACCAAATCCCACTTCCAGGATCATTTTCATAGACGCCCGAAGATGGTCTAGATCCAGATGGCATTACCCTCTCCAAGAATGAGGATGACGCAGAATTCTGCGTCACTTTGCGTTATAGCAGAGAATCTGAATCGCTAAACCAAATAAATTGAATAGTTTACTCGGATGTAGTCAATAGGCCAGTTAACTCGTCGCCCTCTCAAGGCGAAGAGTCCGGGTTCAGCCGTATCTGATATTTATGTTCAATGAGCGGGAGTCTTTGCGGTTATTCTGACCGTCTCTGACCTCATTTTGATGAATCGCAAGTCAGCCAATTGCCGCCACGGGGCGTGACCTAACAATAAACAAACCAAGGAGCGGTTTGCTCCAGAAGAGAATGTACGAATTGATGCTTTTTAAAGATTGCTGCCATAGGCTTGATAGAAGCAAGAGACCACTTAATCTTCACGCAGGAGAAGTAGGGGAGATTAATGAGGTCTGACTCAGTTTCGAAACAAGCTCAGCAAACAAATAGGCAATCGACAGATAGGTTATTGGTGAGTCGACGTGAAGCGGCATGGCGCCTTTCGATCAGTCTCAGGGCTTTGGATTATCTGATCGCCAATGGCTCCATTCCAAGGCAAAAAATTGGTTCAAGAATGTTAATTCCTGCTCAAGCGCTTGTAAAATTCGCATCGTCAACTCATCCAGGGCACTTAGCTAGGTGAAGAATGAATATGAGTGTAATTTCGGGACGCTTCTTATTTATTGAAAGCTTAGAGAGCACGTCCGGTGGGAATCAAGGATTCAATTCTTTTGGCATCACCTAACAGTATCCGATAGGACAAGTTGGGTAGGAGTCGAACCTCCTCTAGTGTGTGCAAACTCAAACTGCGGGACCTGGCTTTAAGTTGCAAGATGATTTCCATCTGAGGCCAACAGATCCAATCGATCGCGCCGCGAAATGATCTACCCGCAGCTTGAGCTACACGCCCAACAAGGCCGTTGAATGGAAGCTATTGCGGGATGCTCCGAAGATCAGGCTATCGAAGGCTCCTGGGCGGGATCGGATGATAGATGAGCGGGCAGAGGATGAACTCGAGCAGGCTTATTTAGAACCGGTCGAACACCGCAGGATCAAACGGCTCAGGCAGCAGGCTTGGCTGGTCGTGGTCATCCTGCAGGACAGTGGCATGCGACCGAACGAGGTTTTTCCCATGCGAATCGAAAACATCGACTGGGATCAGAACCGCATTTGGGTTCCGGAGGGCAAGACGGATAACGCCACCCGCTTCGTACCGATGAGCGACCGCATGAAGACCATGTTGCGAGGGTGGTGCGGATCGAGAAAAGAGGGTTGGGTTTTTCCTTCCTCTCGTTCGAAGTCCGGTCATCTCACAACGATTGCCAAGGGCTTTCAGGCTGCCCGAGGAAGGGCGGGGCTGGATAAGAAACTGGTCCCGTATTCAGCAAGGCACACCTACGGCACCTACACGATGGAAAAGAGCGGCAATGCCTTTGCGGTAAGCAAGTCCATGGGGCACCCCGACCTGAAGTCGATGGAGCCGTATCAGCACCAGGAACTGGAACCACTGCGGATTGCGATCAATCAACGCAATCAGCGAAAAAGTTTGGTCAAGGTTTTGGTCAAGGTTTGGAAAACGCATCGTAGGGAGCAAACGGCTCGTACTTGTAAGTGCTTGATAGATTGGGAGAAAAGTGGTGGACGCGGTAGGGATCGAACCTACGACCAGTCGATTAAGAGTCGAATGCTCTACCAACTGAGCTACGCGTCCTTTTGGTTTTTGCTTTTCTCCCGGAGAGGAGATCGGTGAGTGTCTTTGCATAATATTGCAGGCAGGGACTCAATCACTCGACTTATTAAAGATAACACAGCTTGCAGCCAAAAAAAGGGTGCTGCAAGCTGTGAGTTGTTTGAAAGTTTTCGCTGTGCGCACTTGCTTGAGCGGATAGAACTTTGACGGTTAGCCGACGAAGTCTACTTTGGCGCGGTGGGGGATGATGCCACGGTCATAGCCCATTTCGAGCAGCTTGCGAATGGCGTCCTTGCCGTCTTCGCCGTAGTTGAGGGTGCGTTCGTTGACGTACATGCCTACGAAGCGGTTGGCGAGGGTGGGGTCGAGGTCACGCGCGAACTGCATGGCGTAGGCCAGGGCCTCTTCGCGGTTGTCGAGAGCGTGTTGAATGCTGTCGCGCAGGGCGTTGGTGGTGGTGAGGAGGGTTTCAGCACCGAGGGAGCGGCGGATGGCGTTGCCGCCGAGGGGAAGGGGAAGACCGGTCTGTTCGCGCCACCACTGGCCGAGGTCGAGGAGCTTGATGAGGCCATCGTTGGCGTAGGTGAGTTGGCCTTCGTGGATGATGAGGCCGGCGTCGAACTCGCCTGCGACGACCGAGGGGATGATCTTGTCGAAGGGGACGGTGACAGTCTCGATCTCCGGAGCGAAGAGCTTGAGGGTGAGGTAGGCGGTGGTGAGGGTGCCGGGAACTGCGATGCGGGTCTTCTTCACGTCGTCGAGCGAGAGCTTGCGTTGGGCGACGATCATGGGGCCGTAGCCTTCACCCACGCTGCCGCCGCAGGACATGAGCGTGTAGTTGTCCTGAAGGTAGGGATAGGCGTGGAAGGAGATGGCGGTGACATCGTAGAAGGCCTCGTTAATGGCGCGGTGATTGAGGGTCTCGATGTCGGTGAGGGTGTGGGTGAACTTGAAGCCGGGGACCCGGACCTTGTTGGTGGCGAGGCCGTAGAACATGAAGGCGTCGTCGGAGTCGGGGCTGTGAGCGATGCTGATCTCTTGGATTGCGGTGCTTGCGGTGGTCATGATGCTTCCTTCGGTGTTCGTGGTGCTGTGTGATGCGCGGGGGGAGGCGCTGAAGTTGAATGCTTGTGGTCAGCGGTTACGACTGGCGCCAGCGTTGGATTGAACTGAAGATGCCTGCGGCAGCGGTGATCTTGACGACCTCGCCGGGAAGGAACGGGGCGACTGCCATCGTCCAGGTTGCGGCAGCGCTGGTGTGGAGGAGATGAGCGAGCCAGCCTGCTCCGAGGAGGAAGATGGGCGCGCTGGCGACGGTGGCGGCTACGAGACCGGCGCGGAAGCCTGTGGTGATGCGTTGCA
>Ga0302226_10003246_pt1 | contig 11166 bp, 8 predicted proteins | sample II_Palsa_E3_3_FD_193524 | JGI IMG/M metagenome (GOLD analysis project Ga0302226, IMG submission 193524) | Peat permafrost microbial communities from Stordalen Mire near Abisko, Sweden - II_Palsa_E3_3 | ecosystem: Environmental > Terrestrial > Soil > Palsa > Peat permafrost | place: Sweden...
GCAATCACAGCGGCGGGCCTTCGCATCGAAGCGATCGACGAGCCCGCCGCTACGGATGATCTGCGAAAAATTGCTCCAGACAAGGCCCTGTGGATGGATCGATACGTCGGCATCCTCATCTTTCGGACACATCTCGACGCAGAGTTGTCGAGATGAAATAAGCACAGCCCCTCCCGTTAGCCGGGATCATTTACTTGCCGACCAACGGGAGGCCCCTAAAACATCATCCCCGCAAGACAAGGTACACGCGTCACGAAGTGACCGCCCTCCGCGAAGGAGGCCCGTCCGGCAGGACATCGGCCTTTAAGGCTTAGCCGCTTCCTCCGGCATCACCGCTCCCGCCTTCACCCACTGCGTCACAATCGTGATATCGTCATCCGAGATCTTTGGCTTCTTCGGCGGCATCGGCATCGGATCGTTCGGCGGTCCTTCATGCCGAATCAGCTTCACCAGCAGACTATTCGCCGGGTCTCCCGGAACCAGTACGACCCCATCGTGTCCACCCTTCAGCAGCGACGCCCTCGTCGCGATACTCAGTCCACCGCGATGATTCTCCCCACCATGGCACGCGTAGCAGTTTTCCTTCAGGATCGGCAGCACCTTCGTCGTGTAAAACTCAGGCGTCGCCGCTTCATCCTGTCCCGCAGCCTGCACCGTTCCAGCTCCCAGCCCCCAGCTCAGCAGGGCAACCGACGCCATACCCAGTCCCGCAGCAATCCCCTTCATGAACCCTCCCTGTTTATAGTGAAGTACACAGAACCCATTTGATTACTTCCACTCTACCGCATACTTCTTTAGGCTAGGAGGTGCTCTGGCGTTCCGCGCCTCTTAAATTCATGATGCGTTCGAACGCCCTTATACCGGCCCTTCTGGCATTTGCTGTTCTATGTCTCCTGCCTGCCCGCACCCTCGCCAAAACGACGCACCGCCTCGCCCGCAGGACAGCAGCCGCTGCGTCCTCGCCAAATCACGCGGCCCGCAAAAAGTCCGTCGCTGCAGCCGTCCACGAAGCCCGCTCCACTCGCCGTCACAGCGCCGCAGCGCCTGAGCTCACCCACGCCCACACGCAGAGACCCAACCGCCAGCATCTCCGCCGCGCTGTAAAATCCTCCGCCCTGGAGCCCGCGCAACAGCCCGAAGAAACAGCCGGCGCCGCAGCCCGACAAAAAGCTACCTCTGCTGACTTCCTCCGCGCTGCCTCCGAACCCACGCCAGTCCCGGCCCCCGTCGCCATCCACGGCACAGCGCGCCCCGAAGAGCCCAGCGAAGCTCAGCATCCAGCCTCGCTACGCAGACATAGCTCCGTCGCTCGTCCCGTGCCCGTCATCAGTGTCGTCCGCCCATCCGCCCGCAAGCCGCAGCTTGAAAGCGTCCAGGACGAGGCCTCCACCCCCGTCATCCTGCCCGCGCTCTACAACAAGCGTGGCCGCCTCATCATGCCTCCCGCTCTCAAAGGCTCCCACGAGATTCTCATCCACCAGAATCAAATGGCCGACCGCGACGGCCTGCACCGCATCCAGAACGACGACGACCTCCTCGACATGCGCAATCAGAAGCTGCTCGTAGGTCTCCCTGTCAGCAACGCCCTCGACGTCGACGACCGCCTCCCCGTCGACCGCCGCTACTGCCGCCCCTGGACCGCGCAGTTCCTCGCCAATCTTGCCCGCGCCCACTACGAGCACTTCCACTCTTCCCTGCAGGTCAACTCCGCTGTCCGCACCGTCGAGTTCCAGCAGCACCTCATGCACATCAACGGCAACGCCGCCCCTGCCGAAGGCGATACCGCCTCACCTCACCTCACCGGCCAGGCCATCGACATCGCCAAGCACGGCCTCTCCCTCACCGAGATTGCCTGGATGCGTGGCTACCTTCTGCCCCTCGTGCAGGAGGGCCGAATCGATGTCGAAGAGGAGTTCCAGCAGTCCTGCTTCCACATCAGCGTCTACAAAAACTACGCTCCTTTCGACGCAACTCCGAAGCGCTACCTTGCCTCATCGCACCAGAACGAAACCAGCACTCTGGCCACCGCAATACGCTAAAGAATATGTCCTGACGGACGGGCCCACTACGCGTGGGGCGGGCGTTCACACACCTTTTTAACTTGTCGAGGTAAATAGAAAGCATCGGCCCTCCCGCTGGTCGGGATCATGCATCCGCCGAGCAACGCGAGGCCCCTAAAAGATGATCCCCGCAAGACCGGCACACCCACCACGAAGTGGTCGCCCTCCGCGCAGGAGGCCCGTCCGGCAGGACAATATCTCTTACAACGCCTCGCGAAGCCCGGTCTGCCAGCTCTTATAAGCCGCATCCAGCCCCTGCATATTCAGCACGCCGTCATCGCCAGTCGCCGCAAAACTTCCCTTGCCGCGCAAAGCCAGCGCAAAGCTATCCAGCATCCGCGTATACCCGTCGTTATTCTCGACGCTCGCAGTCTCCACCAGCTCGCCCCCACGACGCAGCACCAGCTGCACCGGCCGGTCGACCGTCAAACCATTCTCCGCGATCAGCACACCATCGCTCCCGTTCACTTCGACCAGCGTGCGATACGGCGCCCGCGCACTCGCCGTCACATTCGCATACACCCCGCCGGTCATCTCCAGCTGCAGCGAAGCAATCGCCTCCACCCGGCCTGAAGCTTCATCCTTACTCGCCACCGTGCTGATGCTGATCACATCCTGCCCCAGCACAAACCGAAGCGCGTCGATGCAGTGCACCCCCACATCGGCGATCGGCCCTCCACACGCCAGCGTCGGATCGGTAATCCACTTTCGCGGAGCTGTCTTCGCCGGATAGCTGTACTGCGCATGAGCCAGCTGCGGCTGCCCAATCTTCCCCGCAGCAATCTGCTCCCGCATCCACTCCAGGCTACGGTTGAAGCGAAAGTTCTGCGCCACGCCAAACAGCACGCCCGCAGCCTTCGCGGCAGCATTCATCTCAGCAGCCTCAGCCGCATTCATCGCCAGCGGCTTCTCGCACAACACGGCCTTGCCATGCTGCAGCGCCAGCAGCATATCGTCCTTATGCATCGCATCCGGCGAAGTAATAAAGACGACATCCACCTCCGGCGAAGAACAAAGCTCCTCCCGCGTCGCAAAGCAATGCGAAATCTTAAACTCCGCGTAGTTCTGCTGTGCCGCCGCGTGGTCCCGACGCCACATGCCCGTCAGCCTCGCATGTTCGCAGCGTCCAAACGCCGGCAGCAGCCGCCGAACCGCATGATGGCCAAAGCCAAGAATCGCAAAACGCACCGGTAACTCTGTCATGCTGTCTCCGCAAAGCTGCAAAGGAAGTTTAGTGAGCGTCGTTCTTGAAGATCTGTTCGGCGAAGAAGTTCTCCACCTTCGCCTGATCGTGCAGCATCTCCAGATACGCGCTCTTCAGCAGTTGCGAACGGCCATCCCGCAGTTGCTGCCGAATCGCCTGCTGCACACTCGGATCGTTGATATCGCGCTGTCCTGCGGGCTCGCGTGAGATCAGCTTATAAATCGCATACGCCACCGGCTTCTTCGTATTCGGATCGACGATCGGAATAATATCGGTGACCTGCCCGGCCTTCAGCTTGCCGATCTCGGCAAAGATCGTGGGATTGGTCCGCAGCTCCGACTCCTGATGAAAGCCCATATCCCCGCCGTTGGTCGTCGTCCCCGGATCTTCCGAAAAATTCATCGCCAGCACAGCGAAGTCCTCGCCACTATCCAGCCTGTTTTTCAGCGCCTGAATCTTCTTCTTCGCCTCGACGTCGTTGGTCGCCTTGCTTCCCTGCAGATTGCCCGGTTGCGCCGACGGCTGATCGGTCACCGTAATCTGCGCCAGGTGGTACTGCGTCTGAATCAGATTGAACTCCGACTTATGCTGGTTGTAGTAGTTCGTCACGTCCGCGTCGGTCACCGTGATCTTCGAGTTGATCTCTTTATTCAGCAGCTTGTTGATCGTCAGATTATGGCGCAGGTCATGCTTCAAACCATCCAGCGTTTGATTATTCGCCTTCAGCTTTTGCGCGAAGATCTCCTCAGTATAAGGAGCCTTCATCTCGGCAAGCTTTGCATCCACCTCTTCGTTGGTCGCCGTCAGGTTCATCTTCGCGGCGCGCTGCTCCACAATCTCTTCATCGATCAGCTCACGCAGCAGATTCAGCCGCAGCGTATCCGCCTGATCCTGCGAAGGCTTCTGCTGCGACTCCCCAAGTTGTCCCGTATAAGCCCTGTCCAGCTCCGACCGCATAATGGCGTGGCCATTCACCGTAGCCACCACATCGGCATTATGGCCGTGATTGCAGCCCGCCAGACCAACAGCCAGAAGCAGCGCAACCGGAACGGAGACCTGACGAACGAAACGTAGGGGGAAAGAGAGAGTGGTATCAGTCAACAATATCGGCACGTCCTGGGTCTCCTGCATCACAGCTGCTAATTACCGGGCTTCGCCGCCGGCGCGGGTTGAGGAGGTGTCTGGACCGGTGCAACCGGCGGTGGCGGCGTCTGACCTGCCGCCGTCAGCGCGTTATCGATCATACGATATACATCCGTCAGTGGTTGAGCGCCCTCGATCTTTTCACCATTGATAAACAGAGCCGGCGTCGCCTCCACACCCAAAGCCTCGCCCTCCTTCACCGATGCCTTGATCGCCGTATCGTCCTGTTTGGCGATGCACGCATTCAACCCATCGGCGTTCACATTCTGCCGTTTGCCCTCATCGCGCGCCAGCGTGTCCAGCATTTCGTTCGCCTTCACCAGACTCTTCTCTTCGCCGCCCAGCTCACTCGCGTGCGCGTGGATATAGTCCACCAGATTCCAGTAGCCGGTCGCGCTCTGTGCCCCCACGCAGTTCACATCGATCGCCGCCCGCACCGCCCACGGATGCTGGTCCAGTGGAAAATCGCGATAGACAATATGGATCTGGTTCTTATACCGCTCCATCAGCGCCGGAAACAGCTGCGCATGCATCTTCGCGCAGAACGGGCACTCCAGATCGTCGAAGCCGACAATCAGAACCGGTGCGTTCGCCGGTCCACCCCGCGCCGGCCTGCCCACGGCGCTCACCAGCTCCTTCGGGTCCTTACTGATGTCGAACTTACTGAACTGCGCCAGCGTCTTTCCATCGGTCGACAGCAGAAACGTCACCGGCTTGCTCGTCTTCCCGTCCGCCGTAAACGACACGCTGATCTCGTCGAACCCAGGCAGGTCGCTCTTCGTTCGTGGACCGACCTCAATCTCGTATTCCGGCGGTATATTGGACCGCGAGCGGATCAACACCTCCACGCGTCGCGTCAGATCAAGAGAGAGCTTCCCCGCACCCTGCGCCGAGCTTTGAGCCGGACTCTGGGCATGACATCCCAAAGCAGCCAGCGTGAGGGCAAACGTAAGGGCAAGGGCGGACGCACGGAGTGGCTTAACTACAATCAGCACAATACCCTGATTATCTCACGCAGAAGCCCTGCCCCTGCCCTCCAAAACCCCCGGATTCCCTGTAATCCGCAGGCTAAAACAAACTGATCGCCCGCTTCAGATCGCCCGCCGTCCCGATATTCGCCAGCGTAAGGCTGAACTTCTCCACCGTCTCATTTCGCACCGCGCCCAGCTCGTACTTCAGAACCTCCACGCTCAGCCCGCAGCAGTCCCAGTTATACGTGGTCTCCAGCGCACCAAACTGCAACAGGCCGTCCCCGGCGCTTGCATTGTGATTCAGGTCCAGCGCCATACTGGCCGCAACCCCCAGCCCTGCCTTCGTCGGCGACCCATACCCCACCGAAAACCGTATCTGATTGAAGTCCGAGACCGACGAACTCACGCCCTCCGTATAAAAGCGTCCCGGCGCATTCAGCCGCGCATAGCCGATCTGGCCGAAGATATTCCCCTGATGTGCATCCACCATCACATTGTTCGAGGTAAACTTCTTCGCTCCTGTATCCAGGTCGAAGTCCCACTCCAGGTCCAGGTTCGCCGACGCGCGCATACGCATCCGCGAGACCAGCGGCGAGATCGCCCGCGCCTCCGTCAAAAACGCAATCCCCGAAAAATTCAGCGTCGTATCGAAGATATTCCGCCGCCCATCGATCACCGCCCCGCCAAAGTTCTGGTCGAAGAAGTACTTCTGCGTCAGCCGCCAGCTGATCCACTCCCGGCTCCCGCACCCGCTCGGCTTCTTTACCGAGAGGCGGTTCGGGTCCCGTTCCTTCTCCTGCTGCTGCTCGACCTCTTCCTCCGTCACCGGGCACGACCGCTTCTTCAGAGGACGCAAAAACAGCCGCTGCGTCATCCCATACTCCAGCTCATTCGTATCGCTCACGATGTCCACATCGTCAAAGCGCAGCACCTTCAAAAAATCATCCACGCCCGTGACATAGCGATACGTCACCTCCGGCTCGATCGTATGCTTCAGATCGTACCCAAACAGCTTCTCCACTTTGCTCGAATCGAACGTCCGCTCCAGCACCGGCGGCCGTATCTCCACCTGCATTTCCACGTCGGCGCGGTTGATCCCGTTCGGCTCCTCCACCGGCACTCCCGGCGGATACGGCGTCTCCCTGCTTCGGCTGTACAGCGTATCCCGCACTCCCAGCGACGGCCTCAGATGCCACCCCCCGAAGCTCAGCGGATACGAGATCTCCGGATGCACATCGAACCGCTGCATCAGTCCGCCCGTCGAAAACCCCGGCTGAACCCGCGACAACCCGGCCGCCGAGGCATCCAGCTTCCACAACATTCCGCTGTCGCCGATCTCATGCTCCGTCGTGTTGAAGTCCAGAGACGGCACATGAAAAATCTTCACCTGCTCCTCCGGAATCGCCGGTGTCGTCGCCGTCGCCGCCACGGCAACCATCTTCAGCCCCTGGTATTTGTCCGCCCGCACCGACTCCAGATAACCATCCGCCTCATGCACTCCATACACGACCGAAAAGATATCGCTCGAAACCGCATCGTTGAAGTTCTCCGCGAACGCCTCCCGATACGTATACGAGCTCAGGTACTCCGCATCGCCGACAACTCTGGTCTGCGCGGAATAATCATGGCGTCCCAGAAACGTAACGTCCTCGCCCCCCTGGTTCACGTAGATCCCGTTGGTCACATACCCCCGGTCCTGCAGCCCGCTGTAGTGCGCCATCACAAGGTTCTGGCCCACCCCCTTATAGCGGAACGTCGCGCGCTCCTGCCATCCTCGCAGCGAGAAATAATCCAGCCCCAGCGTCAGATCGGCGCTCCGCCCCATCACCCAGTAAAACTCCTCACCGACCGTAAAACCCTTGGTCGACGAGTCCCCCACCACCGGGATCATAATCCCGCTCTGCCTCTCCTCCCCATTCGTCGGGTGCGTCACATACGGCAGATACAGCAGCGGAATATTCATCAGATGAAACACGCTGTTCTGCGCCTTCGCCTTCTGGCTGTCCACGCTGAAGTGCCCCGCCGCAAACAGCCAGTCCGGATTCGGCAGCTGGCACGACGTCACCGTCCCCTCGTAGATCTCATACTCCTCCGGCCCCGTCCTCACCACCATCCGGCCCGTAAACAAAAACGGATTGCTGTTCGCATACGTCGTGTTGCTGTCCTTGCTCTTCAGCCCCACCGAGCCCGTCACATCGTAGAACAGCGCCGTCTGCTTCGCCAGGTTCATCGTCCCGTGGCTCGCCCGGATATCCTCATGGTTCGGCCCGCCCGTCACGTGCACGTGCCCTGTCGCCGTCACATCGCCTGTGTCCGTGTCGTATTCAATGTGATCGGCATTCACGATCCGGTCGCGATACGTCACCACGACGCTGCCATCCAGCACATACAGATTGCCCTGCTTCGACTGCGTATCCGACTCCATCTGCACGTCGGTCATATCGTTCTCTGGCTCCACTTCAGCCTCGGGATATCGCACCGCGCCCGGCCCATCCGGAAGACTCGTCCGGGGTGGTGCCTGACTCGTCACCTGTTGCGCCCCAAGCTGTGGATGACTTGCCATCACCACCGTGATAGTTATCAAGAGGTAAATAGTCTTCAGGGCACCCTGGGTGAACTCCGGACGAAGAACAAAGCCCCTCAGGAAACCCTGCAGAAAGCGGTATTCGCCGGACAGCAGAGGCAGTAAGGGCAGCCCGCGCTGCCGTTCGGTCGTAACACCCTGTTCGTTTGGTTTAAAGCTTCTCAGACGCACCACTCTTTGAGGCTAAACGATTTCACAGAAGCGAGTTTGGATTTGAGCACAATGAGCTCTGCACAGCGTGACCTACACCCTCTGGACGAAGCTGCCGCCGAAACGGAAGCCGCAGCCCCCTTCGCCCTGCGCGAACAGGTAGCCGAGCGCCTCGCCGCCCATCGCGCCCGCCGCACCCAGCGCTCCGGCAGCCAGGTCACCCCCATCGCCGCACCCGCGCCAGCCAACAACCGCTCCGCTCGCATCGCCGCAGCCGTAGCCGAGCGCTACGCCGAATCCCAGAGCTACCGCGCCTTCCTCGCCGCCGAAGCCGAGCGCGCCATCCGCCAGGCCGAAGCAGCCGCCGAGGTCGCCGCCATCAACGCCCAGGCCGTCGCCGACGCGCAGTACCAGCTCCTCGACGAGCTCGACCAGTGGGCCTTAACGCCTCCACCACCGCCCGCATCCCCGGTCCTGGTCGCACCCCCCGCCGAACTCCGCCCGCAGACCCAGCCCACCGCCCAGCCCTCCATCACCAGCCCGGCCAGCCAGCTCCCCAGCCCCGGCCTCACCGTCCGCCTCTATGAAGAGGTAGCTCCCAGAATCTCCGAGCGCGTCGCGACCTCCCACGCCCTCCAGACCCAGACCGTCGCCGACGAAGCCGAAGGTCTCGCCCTCGACGAAGAGATCGCCTTCCGCCAGTCCCCCATCTTCGAAGAGCCGGCAGGCCCACCCACCGACATCCCTGCCAACCTCATCGAGTTCCCCCGCCAGCTCGTCGCCGCCCGCAAAGCCCGTCCCCGCCTCGCCGAGGGCCCTCTCCGCGAAGACGCCGACGAAGCCCCCGCGGCCGCGCAGCTCCGCATCTTCGAGGTCGAAGCCACCCAGATCTCCTCTGCACCCGTCGTCGAATCCGTCGCCCCCGAGTGGTCTTCCATCCTGCTCAGCGCGCTCCCCGCCACGGCCCCGGTCCCCTCCCCCGAGACCGACTACAACCCCGACGCCCGCCCCCAGACCGCTCCGCTCAACCTGCGCCTGATGGCCGCCATGGTCGACGGCTGCGTCATCCTGACCGCCTTCCTCGCCTTCACCGCAGCCTTCGCCCTCACCGTCGGCAAGCTGTCCGCCACTCCCGCCACCAACCCCATCCTCGGCTCCATGAGCCTTCAAACCGCTGCGATCACCTCCGCCGTGGTTCTCGCCTTCCTGATCCTCCTCTACCAGGTACTCTTCTTCACTCTGGGCGAGGCGACCCCCGGCATGAGATACGCCCGCATCGCTCTCTGCACCCTGAGCGACGATAACCCGACCCGTCCCGCCATGCGCCGCCGCATCTTCGCCATGCTCCTCTCTGCCTGCCCCCTCGGCCTGGGCTTCTTATGGGCCTTACTGGACGAGGACGGCCTCGGCTGGCACGACCGCATCTCCCGCATGTACCAGCGCAGCTACTAACCAGCCTCCCGCCGTGTCTTCGATTACGCAGACCTCCATCCCACCCGCCCCATCCACCACCCCGTCATCGCTGCTCCTCCTCCGACCGATCACCCGCCCCCAAAGCATGTCATCCTGAGCGAAGCGGCTCACGGCACTCAGTGAGCCGCGCAGTCGAAGGACCTGCGGTTGCTCTTGCCCTTGTCCCTGTTGTTGTCGTTGCTCTTGCCTTTGCCGTTGTTCTTGCTCTTGCCGTTGCCGTTGTTATTGCCGTTGCCGTTGCCGTTGTTGTTGCCGTTGCTGTTGTTCTTGCCGTTGCTGTTCCTGTTGCCTTCCTGTTGCCGTTGCTCTTGATCTTGCTCTTGCCTGTCCTTTTTGTTTGTCATCCCGCAGGGATCTGCGGTTGCCGTTGTCTGTTCTTCTCTGACCCCACCCAAACACCCGTCATTTCGACCGAAGCTGCTCACGCCTTATGGGAGCAGCGGAGAAATCCGCTTCTCTACCCACGCCTCCGCCCCCACCACGACGTAGCGTTTGTCGTTCCTTCTAAGGCAGAACGGGGGCATCAGCCCCACATCTAAAAGCCGTCGCGCAGCGACCCCCTCTCTACCGAAGACCAGAGTGAAGGCCGGAGCAAAAGCGAAGCGAAAAGAAGCATCACGAGCAAACGATAGCAACAGACGAATTGATCCAGCCGCATGCACCACGCACACAACAAAAAAAGACCTGCCGAAGCAGGTCTTTTTTGCAAATCGTATTACACCAGGCAATTTCCTAGAAGGTCGTACTGACCGTCAGCCGGAACGTCTTACGCGGCTCGCGCAGAATATAATCCGCGCCATAGAACTGCAGCGCCTGCGCATAGCTGAACTGCCCCGCCCCGGAGGTGGGGAAGTAGCTCTTGAACGTATTGACGTTGTCCGGACCGGAGTTCGGCACCGCCAGCTCCTGCGGAATGTCCTTGTAGAGCCGCAGCGGGTTGTACGCGTAGTAGATCCGGAACGGAGCATTCACAATCGGCAGAATCACCTGAAGCTCCGCGCCGTTCGACATACGCGGCACGTAATTGGTCCCTGGCACCGTCTTCAGCAGCAGCGGGAAAGCAACCGACTGTCCGCCAAAGCAGGCGCCGTTCGCGATAGTCGGGCAGCCGTACGACGCGCCATTGATGATCGACGCACCGGCCACGCTCTGCCGCAGCTGTCCTGGCTGCGCATCGAACGTCATATTGAAGTCCGTGAAGAACGCGAACGTCACCTGGCTCACGATCGGAATTCGATACTCAAGATTCCCCGTAAAGCTGGTATCTCCACCGATCGACACCAGACGATAGATGGGAAGCGGAATCTGAATATTGCCCAGCGCCGGGTTGGTTGGATCGCGTGGCACCGTCGTTCCATCCGGATTGGTCAGGTTGAACTCGACCCTGGTCGGAACGAACGTATAAGGAGAAGACGAACGGATATCGAACCCGCGAACGTCCGACTCGCCGCCGCTGTAGACGCGGTGTGTCGGCGGAGCGACGTCGCCGTCGAAGCCCGACACATGCGCAAACTGCAACCGGTAGGCCAGCACATTGTGGCCTTCGCGATTCACCTTCAGACCCTTCATCGGATAGAACTG
>Ga0302226_10003248_pt1 | contig 11165 bp, 23 predicted proteins | sample II_Palsa_E3_3_FD_193524 | JGI IMG/M metagenome (GOLD analysis project Ga0302226, IMG submission 193524) | Peat permafrost microbial communities from Stordalen Mire near Abisko, Sweden - II_Palsa_E3_3 | ecosystem: Environmental > Terrestrial > Soil > Palsa > Peat permafrost | place: Sweden...
CCTGCCCCTTTGAACCGTCCTCAACTTGCAACGCTCTCGATCGCAGCGGCAGTCGCTATTGCACTCAAACACGAGCCCTCCTCCTGCACCATGCAATCAGCACAAAAAATGGCTTGAATAGGGGGGAGGTTTACGATTGCGGCCGATGCACAAACACCCACTGCCACCACACGTCTCGCCGATGCACTCGCAGCCCGCTAGCAGCTCCTCTGTTGTCGCAGCACTTAATCGCTCGCTGGCCACGGACTCGCGCAATCGCTCGAAGGCAGGGAGCATGCGGCACACACTCCTCTAAAATGGCGCCGAAGTGCGTTGCCCAGGTTTTTCCCTCGCTGCGTGAGCACGAACTGAGCTGGTGACTGTCCATTGCACCACCACTGCATCCTCTTCTACCCCCCTTCTGCTGTTCTGCCGTGGATGCTCATTTATTTTTCGTTCTCGCTAGGCGTGTTGCATGTCCTTGTGTTTCCACTCGGAAGGTCCCTGTGTCTGCACGTCTTCACCGTCATTTTCTTCTTCTTCCTCCAAGGACAAGAGCAAAGTCGTCATGGCCAGCGAGAACAAGGAGGCCCCTCAGGTTGCTGACGCTGCTGCTGCTGCCCCTGCTGCCGGCGGCAAGAAGGACAAGAAGAAGGGCGGTGCTGCGTCTGCCGAGGCCGAGCTCAGCCCCCAGCCCGACTTCATTGCCCACCGCATTGCCCTGTTTGACAAGATCAAGGCCAAGCACGTCGAGGAGATTGCTGGTAAGTGTGCACCTCTCTGTGCGGCTCGTGTGGTGCACTGACCGGTATAACAAAAGCCAAGGAGCACAAGGACATTACGATCACGCTGCGCGACGGCAAGGTGCTCTCGGGCAAGGCCTTTGAGACGACCCCGCTCAGCATTGCCGAGGGCATCAGCAAGTCCCTGGCCGGCAAGGTCGTCGTGGCCAAGGTCAACGCACAGCTGTGGGATCTCGTCCGCCCGTTCGAGGAGGACTCGCGACTGGAGCTGCTTGACTTTGACGACCCGGAAGGTATTTTTCGTTTCGTTTTCGTTTTCGTTTTTAATTGATCCTTCTCTGATGTTGCTAGCCCAAATGGTCTACTGGCACTCGTCGGCACACATGCTCGGTGAGGCCTGTGAGCGCTGCTTTGGCGTGCATCTCGAGCACGGCCCCCCGACCGAGGACGGCTTCTTCTACGACATGCGTCTGCCGGCCGACTTCAAGGGCACCGTGAACGAGGAGCTTTACCCGGCCCTCGTCAGCACGGCCAACAAGATCGCTGGCGAGAAGCAGAACTTTGAGCGCCTCTCGATGACCAAGGAGGAGCTCCTGGAGATGTTCAAGTACAACAATCTCAAGACCTACTTTATCAACTCCAAGATCGCCGACGGAGCCTCGTCGACGGTGTACCGCTGCGGTCCTCTGATCGACTTGTGCATGGGTCCCCACATCACCAACACGTCTCGTGTCAAGGCCTTTACGATCTACAAGGTATGCTTACTCAACATGGTTCATTTCTGAGAAAACGAAAACATCTTTTTTTACAGAACTCGCAAGCCTACTGGCTCGGCGATGCCAAGAACGAGCAGCTCACACGCATCTACGGCATTTCCTTCCCCGAGAACAAGCTCCTGACCGAGTGGGAGAAGTTCCGCGAGGAGGCCGCCAAGCGCGATCACCGTCTGCTCGGTCGCGTACGCAGTCACTTTTTTTTTTTATTTTTTTCCGATCAATATCCCTCACCCACCTCTGAAAAGCAACACGAGCTCTTCTTTTTCCACGAGCTCAGCCCTGGCAGCTGCTTCTTCCTGCCCCACGGCACACGCATCTACAACACCCTTATTCAGTTCATGCGCAGCCACTACTGGGAGCGTGGCTTCCAAGAGGTCATCACTCCCAACATGTACAATACCAAGCTCTGGGAGCGCTCGGGCCACTGGCAAAACTACCAGGTAGACATTCTTTCTTTTCTGTATTTCGTTTAACGACATTGCTGCAGGAAAACATGTTTAGCTTTGAGGTCGAAAAGGAAAAGTTTGCCCTCAAGCCCATGAACTGCCCCGGCCACTGCCTCGCCTTTGACCTGCGCCCTCGCTCCCATCGCGAGCTCCCTCTTCGGTATGCCAATTTCCTCCTTTTTTTTTTTTCTTTTTCTTTGCTGAAACCATTGACATGAAAAGCATGGCCGATTTCGGTGTCCTCCACCGCAACGAGTATTCCGGTGCCCTCACTGGCCTGACCCGTGTACGCCGCTTCCAGCAGGACGATGCGCACATCTTTTGCATGAAGGAGCAGGTCGGTGACGAGATCCGCGGCGCACTCGACTTTTTGAAGCACGTCTATGGTGTCCTCGGCTTCAACCTTTCCATGGCCCTCTCGACACGGCCAGACAAGTTTATCGGCGAGGTCGCCACCTGGGACGCCGCAGAAGCCCAGCTCAAGGCTGCTCTTAACGAGTCTGGATTTGACTGGAAGCTCAACCCCGGCGATGGTGCTTTCTACGGTCCCAAGGTAATAAAAATAGAATTGAAAAAAAATTCTCAACATCGACATTGTAGATCGACATCCAGATCCAGGACGCCATGCGCCGTCGCCACCAGTGTGCTACCATCCAGCTTGATTTCCAACTGCCGGAGCGCTTTGATCTCAAGTACCAGGCGCCCGACGGCACCGACGCACGCCCCGTCATGATCCATCGTGCCATCCTCGGCTCGGTCGAGCGCATGATTGCCGTCCTCACAGAAAACTATGCTGCCAAGTGGTAATGCTGCTCTGTGCCTATTTTTGGCTGACGTGGTAAAACCCCTTAGGCCCTTCTGGCTCTCGCCCCGCCAGATCTGCATCGTCCCTGTCGCGGCTCCCTTCAACGAGTACGCCGCCAAGCTCAAGAAGCAGTTCCACGATGCTGGCTTCTTCGTGGACCTCGACGACGGCCCGGACACGCTCAACAAGAAGGTCCGCAACGCCCAGGTCGCCTTCTACAACTTTATTTTCGTCGTCGGCGAGAAGGAGCAGGAGAAGAACGAGGTCAACGTCCGCACCCGCGACAACGTTGTCCACGGCTCGGTGTCCATCGAGCACGCGCTTGAGCAGCTCGCCCTCCTCAAGACGAGCTACGCGCGCACGGACGAGTTCAAGTGAATGGTAGATATGTGAAAAAGAGAATAAAATAAAAATTGTCTACCGGCCCATTTTTCGATTCTGTCTTTCGATTTTCTGTCAATTTTCTGAGAAGCATTCCTTCCGTACGTCAGAGAAAGATAAAGAAAAGGCGAAAGCTGTCTACATAATCGTGCACCCGTCATCAGATGCTGATGCTGTCCCGTTTTGGGGATTTCTTGGTCTTTGTGCCGCACTTCCGTTTGCTTGGGGGGTCTCCTGGGCCTGCTTGGACAGGATCTCTTGACGCAGCATCTTGTCTTTCGTCTTCATCACCGAGTTCCACTCGAGCAGCAAATTGGTCTCTGTCGCCTGCACTTGCTCCTGGTCGGTTGCAGCGGCTGCACAGACAAAACGTGTTAGCGGGAAAAAAAAACAGCATTGCCTTCCCAGTACAAGTGAGCGTCGATTCGAGGGCCTCGAGCGCGCCGCGAAGCTCCGCCTGTCGCACAATGACATCAGTCATGCTCGCTAGCCCGCTGTCCTCGTTTGGGGTAACGGGTTCAATGATGTCGTGGACTGTTGGTGCAAGCGGCGCTTTAACTAAAACGAAAGAGTGAAAAAAAACGGAAGGTGAAAACAATAATAGTACGTGAGAGGTCGCTCTGCGGAGAAAACGGTCGCTGGACGGGTTCGCTGGCAGACGTGGTGATTGGCGGTGGGACCGACGTGGCCTTGACGGGTACGTCAACTGCAGCGACCGGCACTGGAGCGGGCGTCGAGGGCTTTTTTACGGGCTGCGGCTTTGCAACCTTTGGCGACTGGTACGATCCAAAGATGGCGTCCTCGTCCGTCTCCTTTGCAGCCGCCGATCCCTTTTTGCCCTTTGGTTGATCAGCCTTTATTTGAGGCTCGGCAACTTTTGCGGGTTCGCCAGATGGTTGTTGTGCCGGGTCTACGGCCGGTTCGACCGCTTGAACAACGGCAACGTTTGCGACTTCGGCCTCAGAGGCCCCATTGTTTACATGCTCCGTTGCACCGGCATTTGCATTTGCATCGGCAGGCTCGGCGACGATGGTCTCGTTGACGGCAGGCTTGGTGTCTTCATCGGCGACAGGCTTGGCCTCGGCGGCGACATGCTTGGTGTCTTCATCGGCGACAGGCTCGGCCGCGGCGACGGCAGGCTTGGTCTCTTCATCGGCGACAGGCTCGGCCGCGGCGACGGCAGGCTTATCAAGGACCGGCTCGACGGAGGGCTCGGGCTCATCCACGGTCGCCGGTTTGGCGGGCTCGGGCTTTGACTCGGCAGTCTCGTTCGGGCTCTTGATGCCGTCATCGCTCTTCTTCTTGGCTGCTGCGCTGGAGGAGGACCCGCCCGCCTTCTTGGTCTTGTCAAAGGAGCTAAAGATATCGTCGTCGTCGTCGTCGCCGCCGCCGTTCCCGGGCTTGCCGGTCGAGTTGTTTGAGGACGAGGTCTTGGTCAGCGAGCTGGTGCTGGACGTGGCAGACGCCTTTTTCGGCGCGGTAGCGGCGGCACTTGCTACCGGAGCGGCGGCAGTCTTTTTAAGGGGGGTCTGTACGGGCGTCGCGGCGGCGGTGGCAGCAGAGGCAGCGGATGCGGCGGTGGAGGGGGCGATCTTGATGTCGGTATTGGCGTGCTCCGCGTGCAGGATGGCAATGTACACGTTGAAGCCGTCGATGCAGTTTTCGCAGATGTACTTTTTGCCGCGCGCGACATAAAACCTGGGCGTCAAACCCTTACCACAGGATGGACAGTGTGCCTGTTGCTCCTCGCCCGTTGCGGCATCCAGCGTCTTGGCCTTGGTCTTGAGCTTGGCCGCGGTCTTGAGCACGTCCGAAATCACGGCAAGAAGCAAGTCTGCCGGAGGGTGGCTGGACGGGACGAGGCCGCCAGCGTCCACATAGTGCAACGGGCATCCGATCTTGCGCACCGAGTTGACAAAGTACGTCTGCACAGACATGCAAGGACGGTAAGATAACAAAAATGTAAACAGGCCCTACCATGTTGCTCAAGATAAACGACTGCAGGCGCGAGGCATCCCCCTCGGCCGCCTTGAGATCGTCGCTGCTGCGCACTTCGGCCATGTTTACGGCGTCGGGCAGGACGATGCTCAGCAACCGGCTTTGGAAAAGGCGGTCAGCACCTTTTTTTTTTAACAAGCCGGCGACAACGTACTTGAACTGGGTTCCGTTGAGGAACTCGGCCGGCAACTTGGCCGCACCGTCGTCCACGGCGGACGTGGCCAGCCCCGTCCCCAGCAGACTGTCCACCAGCGGGAGCAGCAGCTTGATCTCGTCCGCGTGGAGATCTGGCTGCGACGGCAGGTCGCCTTTGACTGTGGGAAGTTAAACGAAGTCGGTCGTCGTTCTGTTTGTTTGCCATACCAGCGGCCGATTTCTTCAGCAGATCGCTCGTGCTTGCGGCGGGCGTGCTGTTGCTGCTGCTGCTGCCGCTCGTCATGCCGTGCAGGATGGCCTTCTGCTCACGAGAAGACAAGGGCGTTTAGCAACAAGAGGAAGGCGGAAGGGAGGGCAGAACGCACCAAGTCGTCCTCATCATGTGACGCCATTTTAGCAAGTGGGTCCGCCTCCATTTTTGGCAGTCACTCGTCCCAGATGGCGACCGAAAAACTCGCTGCCATGCAGGTCTACCTGCAGGACCACCAGCTGGAGCCGCTGCTCAAGGTAAAAAGCAGCCAGCTACCCGCCAACGGCATGGGTACTAACGGCGAATATTCCCTGCACCCTTGCTGTATGAAAAAACCCCAACGACGCAAAACGACCCAAAAATAAAATCGGCACACAACAACAACCAACCCGGAAAAAAAAAAACTGCACACACACGAAAAAGGACGTCATGACCGCCGTGCTCATCCACAAGCCGTCGCGGCCCATCGAGTTCATTGCCGAGGGCCTGCTCAAGGTGCAGCTCAAGAAGGACTCGCAGCAACCCTACGCCATCTCTGTACGTTTTTTTTACCTCCCTTTTCGCGAGCGCCTATTTTTTTCCTCTCCTCACTCTTTCTTTTGCGGTGGTGGTGTTGCACGCGCACACAGGAAATCTTCCATGAGATCGCCGCCAAGCCCAGCAAGCCCACGGCGCTCGTTGCGAGCGAGGCTGCGGCCTCGGGTGCGTCGTCGCAGCCGGCCTCGTCGGCTCCGCCAAGCAGCAGCTCTGCCGCCAGCACCACCACCACGGGCTCTCCCGCAAGCAAGTCGGCTGCACCTGTATGGAACAGCACGCGCAAGCTTTGCTGGCTTGCTGGCTTTGCTATTCGACTCACCTTCCTCTTGTAAAACAATGAAAAAACAGACGCCACGCCTCGCACCGGTCACTCCGCTCGACCAGGTGCTCAAGTACAACATGAACCGCCGTGGCTCCGTCAGTGCCGAGTCGTTCCGCCCGACGCAACAGCAGGCCGGCCGTGTGTTTATCGCCAAGAGGTGTGTCGCCGGTGTGCTGTCTCTTCAATGTACTGAGTGTTTGTCTGTAGCGACGAGGCCAAGGGTCGTATTGCCAGCGCAATCTCAAACAATCTTCTCTTCCGCAACCTCGACCGTGACCAGAAGCAGGAGGTCGTCGATGCCATGTTTGAGCGCAAGGTGCGTGCCCGATGCATCGTGTAGTATCCTAAAACGTGCTTTCAAAAAAAAAAAAATTTACAGGTCGCAAAGGGTGAGACTGTGATCAAGCAGGGTGACGCGGGTGACAACTTTTACGTCGTGGACGAGGGTCGCTTTGAGGTCTTTGTCAACGACAGGAAGGTCGTCGAGATCGGTGAGGGAGGTAGCTTTGGTGAGCTTGCGCTCATGTACAACACTCCTCGGTACGCATTTTCTCCCCCCAAAAAAGAGGAGTATGATTACTGAATCAGCGAAAAACTAGTGCTGCGTCGGTTAAGGCCATGTTCGACTCGGTTTTGTGGGCAGTAGATCGTGTCACGTTCCAACGTATCATCATGAACAACACCTTCCGGAAACGTAAGATGTACGAGGACTTCCTCAAGACTGTTCCCCTCCTCCAGGCGCTCGACGTACGTCTGTCCACTTACTCAAAACGTGCTTTAACCCTTGCTTTTTTCTAGGCTTCCGAGGTCGTCAAGGTTGCCGACTCGGTTGAGCCCGTCTCCTTTGAAGACGAGGAGATTATTAGTATGCCTTTTTTTTTTTTAGTTCCTTTTCCCCCCATTAATTAATTTCTTTTCTTTTTTTTTTTTTTTTGCAACAGTCGAGCAGGGCGACCCTGGCGATTGCTTCTACATCATCGTCGACGGTGAGGTTGTGATCACAAAGACCGAGCACGCTCCCGAAGGATCGGAGGAGGAGGACAAAGTGATCGAGGTCAACCGGTTACATAAGGGTCAGTACTTTGGTGAGCTTGCCCTTCTTACCGACAAGCCCCGTGCTGCCACCGTTACTGCTGTCGGCCCTGTGCAGGTATGCAAAGTCGGAGACTCTTAGTTCAGTCGTTAATTATTTTCTTTGTCGCCGCTGTAGTGCATCACCCTCGATACCAAGTCGTTCATCCGACTACTAGGCCCCATGACTGAGATCCTCAAGCGCAATGCTGAGACATACAAGCGCTATTCGTCTGTCCTCTAAACCAAGCCCACCAACAAAAATCTTTCCTTTTTTTTTTCTTCGCTCGATCTTTCCTTTCTTTATTTTTTCAACCCTTGCTTTCCCTCAAAACAACAACAACAAAAAAAAATTCATCTTCCTTTCCCCTCATCCACCATTCTTTCCTTAATTTACTGTCACTTGGATCTTTCTTTTGTTCATGGTACAATAATGTTTAGACACTCCGCTTCTTGGAGTTTCCCCTGCATGTTCAAGTAGTCTTGGTCCTCTTTGTACGGATCTCCCAACAAGACCTCAAAGAACTCGCCAATGAAGGCCAAGAGATCCTTGCTGCTTACGCCCCCATCTTGGCGAACAAAAGACGTGTGGACGGCCAGATGGAGATCGCGGCACTTGTCCAGGCCAGGTCCGAGTGCAGGCTGGACGTACTCAAACGGCAACAGTCGGAAGCCGAGCCTTTGCAGGACCTTTCGACGCTCCGCCGGCACCATCACGTCCTTGCTTGCGTCGACCGCGTCAGAGTTGGTCTCTAGAAATACTGCCTTGCACGCGAGATGGCCCTTGGCTTTCGCATCTGCGCTCAAGGATCGCAGCACACTGTCGACGAGCAGCCGTCCGAGTCCTTTCTGTTGCATGGATGTGGCCACGGCGATGTACGTGAGTAGTCCGCAGTTGCTCTTGGGGTAGTATTCACACACGACCATGCCTGCGATCTCGCGCTCGTCGTCGCGTTTACTTGCAGGCTCGTCTTCGTGGACGAGGACGACTATGACGTGCAAAACATACGGCGAAGCGGGCCAGCGGACAGTGAGGGCGTCGATCCACACGTCGACCGGCTCGAGCTCGTCCTTCAGCCCGCCAAAGTTGGGCACCATCAGCTCATTGTAGGCGCGCACGAGGAGGACGAAATCTTGCGAGTGCAAGATGTCGACCGTAAGCAAGGACATTTTAAACAAAAATCTCAATCGCGTAACTGTACAACGGAGTGGACTTTCTTCTCTACTTTGTTTAAGGCTAGGTAAAGTAAAGAAGAAAAAAAAAAGGATGGGGACAACAAAAGGATGAAAAACCTTGACAACAGAAAAAAAAAACATTCTTTTTTTTTTGAGGTGGGACGACTCGCTCTATAGTGCTGTTGTCCCCAATACACCCAAATAATCTTCCCTTATACTGCCCACGACGCTGACTTGGGTCGCCGACATGATCGCCGACAGGATGCGGATGCGGATCTCCTGGTCACGAGTAATAAAAATGCTAGGCTCTGACGACTCGATCCTTGGTGGTACTGCGGTTGGCTTGAACTTGTAGTCTGCCGGCATGACCTAGAGCGCGTGCGCTTTAGTCAAGGGAAAGGTATCGTGGCCAAAAAAAGGCATACCTGCAAGGACACAAAGATCTCGACAGGACCCACTCTTGCCATGCAACCGAGCTGCATTATTGACCCGCTCTTTCAATTAAACCGGCACAACAACACAAACAGCCGCTCTCTTACCGAGTTGACGTCTGTGACTATGGCGTCCACGACCTCGTTCCTGAATAGCCGGCACACGATCGCCTTGAACCGGATGACAAACCGTGCAAAGCCTGTCCCGTCATTAATCTGCCCCACGCACGCACGCACGCACACAACTCAGCACACAGCCCAGCATGCACACCACCAATACCTTGCCGGGTGTAATGCGCACGATCTCGGTCACGCTGATAATGTGCCCAAAGCGCCCGTCAAACTGGCCCTCTTTCTCCTGGTACAGCTTGGCGACGAGCTGCTTGTGCAGCTCGGGCCCAAAGTACTTTGGATGCAGCAGCACCTCGTGCGTAAGCTCCTTCTGCACAGCCCCCAAAGGGAACAAAGCCCGCGTCAGCGTTATATTCAGCGACAACGGAGGGGGGCGTACCAGAAAGAACATTGCGACCCGACGTTGCAGGGTGAGAAAAGAAATAGGGGCGACACTTGAAAATAAGCTGGCCAGTGCATGCCGCCGTGAAGACCGGAAGTTGTCAGCTGCGCCTTTGCGTTGGCCCCAGTGGCTGAGCGCGTGGGAGGAGAGGGCCCTGTGTTCCCATTGGATTTTTTTTGCGCTTCAGGTTTGGGGGTTGTTATTTTGCTGTGCACGTTCGTGGCCGAGCTGACTTTTATTATTTTTTGTTTACGGCTGCGTGCTTAGCCCAAAGGGCAAAACGAACTTTCCCTATCTGACGCAGAGCAGAGGCAGCCCGCCAACGTGACCGAAACCAGGAACGGGAATGCAGCCCCCTCGTGGCTGGGTGCAATTTTTTTTTTCCGCTTTGCAAGACCGGGCCGCAAATCCCTCGGAAGGAAGAGAGAAAAACAGCCACGAGGAGGAGGAGGGGATCTTGCGTGCTCGTGTGTGTGTGTGTGCTGGGGGGCCCACGTGCTGGGGGTGGTGCACAGCACGCCCTCTGACCAGTCTTTTCCTCGGTGGTGGTGGTGTTATTTTTATTGCTCCTGTGAATCGCGTGTCACCTTGATTTCTCCAGTAACGTTCGTTCTTCTCGCCTGACCTTTCCCCATCACAATAGACTATGGCGGACGGAGACGCGAGCGCAGAGGAGCGAAGCTTCGTCCAGGTGGACGGCACGACTCGCAAGGTCAAGCTGGGACACTTTGAGCTCATGGAAACACTCGGTAACGTTACGCTTGCGTGTGTGTGTGTGTGTTTTTCCTGCTCACCACGGCCGTGGACCAACCAACGTAGGCACGGGGACGTTTGGCCGCGTGTTCCTGACCAAGGAGAAGGCGACACAGACGCCGTTCTATGCGATGAAAGTGCTGAAAAAGGTCGAGGTGGTGCGGCTCAAGCAGGTCGAGCACATCAACTCTGAGAAGGAGATTCTCGCTCAGGTCAAGTGTCCGTTCATTGTAAATTTGTACGTATCCTCCTCTCATCTCTCCTCTGCCTGCTGGTTGTCTCTAACCCGTCCCACTCTATCTTTCAGGTTCTGCACGTTCCAGGACGAGCTGAATCTGTACATGCTCCTCGAATACGTCATTGGCGGTGAAGTCTTCTCCCACCTGCGGAAAGCCGGGCGCTTTTCCAATGACACAACGCTTTTCTACGCTGCCGAGATCGTCCTGGCAGTCGAGTACCTTCACAAGTATGCCGACAAAAAAACTGTCTTTTATTTTTATTATCGTTATTTTATCTTGTTGTTTCAAATACAGTCGGGACATCATCTACCGTGACCTCAAACCGGAAAACCTCCTGCTCGACAGGGACGGCCATATCAAGATTACTGATTTTGGGTTTGCCAAAAAGGTCGAGGACCGAACGTGGACCCTCTGTGGAACACCCGAGTACCTTGCTCCCGAGATCATCCAAAGTAAAGGCCACGGAAAAGCAGTAGACTGGTGGGCTCTCGGCATCCTCATCTTTGAGATGCTCGCCGGGTAAATTTGTGATGATTGAAAAAAGTTGTTGTTCTTATTTTTCCAATAACAAACAAAAAAAAAAAATAG
>Ga0302226_10003251_pt1 | contig 11155 bp, 19 predicted proteins | sample II_Palsa_E3_3_FD_193524 | JGI IMG/M metagenome (GOLD analysis project Ga0302226, IMG submission 193524) | Peat permafrost microbial communities from Stordalen Mire near Abisko, Sweden - II_Palsa_E3_3 | ecosystem: Environmental > Terrestrial > Soil > Palsa > Peat permafrost | place: Sweden...
AAAAAAAAAAAGTTAGCTCAACAACGCCCACCTTCTCACACTGGAATACGTGTACGTACCATGTCTTTAGCTTTGGTTCCTTTGCAAAGAAGGGGATAACAACAGATCTGTTGTACTTTGGTGGGTTAGTGGAAAAAGCGGACACCAAAAGCAAAAAAAACTCGAAAATGCCGCCTTTGAAAAACACACTCCTGAAACAAATTTGCATCTCAAACAAAACATGACGCCCAAGAGCTTGAGGAGGAGACGGAGGCCGCGACCAGGGTCGACAGGAGTGCAGGTGCCTTGTCGGCAAGGTAGGCGGCAGAAAGATTCAACCGCCGGACAATGTCGTCGGCGCTACCGATGCGCAGGTCGGCCGTCGAGGTGATTTCTTGCGCTAGGAAGGCGACGATCGCATCGGGTGCGGATGCTGACGTGACCGATGCCGCCAAAATGGCCAGGGCTGTCGTCTTGGCCTGCTGCGCTTGGAAATGGGACGACGTCGCAAAGAGATCGCTGCCGCTGTCGACAGGGCCGTTGGGCCCCGCACGGACGCGATTGACGACTTGGCAGAGCTCGAGCACTTGGTCGGCAGGGAGGGGAGACTCGGGCAGGAGCAGGACAAAGTCGATCGTGGTCTGGACGAGGGCGGCCGCCCAGGGCAACGTCTCGGATTCGCCATTGTAGGTGCTGGCCTGGTTGATCATCGCGCCGGCGATTGCGACAAACTGCTCGGCCGTGAGATTGTACAGCAATTGCCTTTGGCTGGTGGCGAGCTGGAGGGCGCGGAGACACAGCCGGGCAATGGCCAGGCGAAGGGGCCACTGAGCCAGCTGCGCCGACTTTTTCGATTTTATGAGCACGGCATGGCTCGAGTTGCGGACCTGCAGCTGCACCAGAAGCCAGTGGAGCAGGCCGTGCTGTCTCAGGAGCTCGGTCCCCACGGGCACAAGCTGGAGGGACTGTGCGAGAATCTAGAAAATCCAATTTAAAAAGAGAAAGAAAAAAAAAGACTAGTTGCATTTTTACACTCAGGATGTAGCGATTGGCCAGCTCGTCGCTCAGTGGCGAGTCGTAAAAGGTCAGGAGGATGTCCATCGCGTGGCGACGCTTGAAGAGTCCATAATCAGAGGGTACCTTGAGCGACGCCGCCAGCAAACGGAGGATCCACTGGCGCTCCTGCTTGAATGTGTCTGCGCCCGAGTAAAACAGACTGTAAAACATCGGGAGGTCCTGCCATCCAAAAAAAAAAAAAAAATTTTTTTTTTTTTAAAAGTCAGAAAAAAAAAATTACCAAATACCTTGACATCCAGCGCGGGACGCTGCAGCAAAAAGCGGTTGACAAGTGGGTACAGGATGTTGTCTGGATGCAGGATCACATTCAGGGCTTGGATGACGAAGGCAGGGATGGCACTCGGTACTCGTGCTATGAATACGGTCGCTGGTTGGTCCCCGGTGTCGATTCCCTCTGCCGCGTCTTCTCCGGTGTCCATCTTGTCGTCGTCGACATCGTCCGTCTCTGGACGCCGTTGGTGGACGTGGAGGTTGTTGAGGGTGATGCCAGAGCGAAAAGAGTCGAGGAGCAACTTGACCTGCTTTTGTTCGCGCATATCTGAAAACTCGACGTGGCGGTAAAACAGCCCGACGACGATCGCGGCGGCTCGGCGCAGGGCGGGGTCCGTGCCTGACAAGCAGGTGACGACGATCGCGAAAACTTGACTGTCGATTAGCGCGCGGACGTCCCACTTGAGCTTGATCAAAGGGCGCTGGGGCTCGTCCCTGCGATGGCGTTTACTGTAAACAGATGCACCTGCAAAATGTGCGCGCTTCCGTGTTGGTAGGTCGCCGTGCTTGAGGGCCTCATCATAGTCCTCGTCCGTAAGCCCGTTACTTGGCCCTCTGTCGGCGTAGTTGCCGGCGTCGGCGTCCACGTTCAGGGCTGCAACGATATCGGGGTGCAGCCGATCGAAATCCTGCTGCTCGGCCACTTGGGTTTCGAGGTCCAGCGCGCTCTCCTGCAGGAGGCCGCAGAGAAGAGACAGCAAGTAGGTGAGGTCGTAGCAGGGCTTTGAGGTTGAAGTCAGGACCTGGGCAGGTGTCAATGCAAGCATCTCTTGGCACGTTGCCACGGGAGAGGCAGGCTCCAGTTTGGACGTGCTCGAGAATGACGAAATCGTGTCCTGGACGTACTGGGGGTTTAGAGCACCCAGGAGCACACTGATGCTGCTGCTGTTGGCCTCGCCGGCCGCCGCCGACTTGAGAATGGGCTGAAAGAGTGCATCCGTCACCGGTCTGCCGAGATCTGCCTCGACGCGGTAGAGAAGATGGAGGATCGCGCGATCTTCGATGGCCTGTGTCCCGTGGTAAGCAAGGGCGATCTGTGCAAGCGTCCGCTGATCAAGCCACTGACCACGACTGGGAGCGGCGCCGAGAATTAGGCAAAGTACACGCCGCGACGGGATCAGGTGCGTCTCCGAGGCCGAGGATGATGTTGTGCCCGAGAGCTGGAACGGACGATTTGACTGCACGACATACTTGGGCGAGGGGGCAGTCACGATTGTCGACGCTAGTGATACGGCCAGCTGCTCCCATGCCTCTGGGGACGTGCACTATACATACATATATATTTTTTTTAAAAAAAAATTTTTTTTTTCTTCTTTTACGCGATCTTCGAGCAGCCTGAAAACACGGGCAAGACGGTGGAGAAGATGTGCATGGTCGGTGCGCTTGTTGACCAGGGCCAGGGCCATTCCTTCAAAGTGTGTGATATCATTGGTATCGACGGCCGCTGGTATGCGGGTTTCTAAAAAAAAAAATTTTTTTTTTTTCCTGGTTCATTTGGCTATAAAAAACAAAACAAAAATGCGCACCAAGAAGGTCCAGTCCCATGGCTTCGATTCCGGCCGCAGTGGACGAGTCGGAGTTGGTGAATAGCATGCGCAAGTCGCCACATATACGCAGCCACAGGCGGGAACGCAAGGGTGACTTGGGATCGATCTGCTGCACGAGCGCTTGGGCCAACACGATCCACCTAAATTATGTTTTTTCTTTTGAATTAGAAAAAAAAAATTTTTTTTTTCTTTTTAAGGCAGCTTACCCTGTCTGCCAGCGTTTCATCAAGTAGGCGAGCAAACTTGGGGTCGAGTTGCTGGGGAGCCACAACGGCGATGCGTCGAGGACGTTGGTTAGGCTGCCTTCGAGGATCTGGCACAACTTGGGCGATTGGAGCGCAATTTGCAAGGCCATGGCGAGCTCGGCGCCTGTCCATGCCCAGTTTTCAGGGTCGTTATTTAGGGCGAGCTTGTGGGCATCCATCAGTTTGGAAAAGAGGATGTCGCCGTGTGTCACAAGGAATTCCGAGGTGACTGGCACGGTGAGATCGCTGGTCGGAGGAGGGGCAGCGCCAGTGTTGAGGCAAGATAGGTGCTGTCCAAGGTCGGCGACGAGCCGGGTCGCGGAGAGAGCCATAAGAGGGGCGAGCAGGGGGAGTTCCGCTGGGGCTAGAGATGGGACGATTGAACCAAGCGTTTGCAGCAACCAACGCTGGGCCGATCTCAAGCCGTCCGTGCCGAGGTGGAAGGCCGACGCAACGGACGCAACAATACCGATGAGACCGGTCGAGAACGGCCGACGCAGGCACGCCGAGAGAACCATCTCGTTGGCAGCAAGCAGCACGGGCGGCACGACCTTGATGCTGCCATCGTTCGCGATCTCGACCGTAGGCCGGCGTGCAACCAGTGTGACGAGTAGTCGCTCGAGCTCAGCCATGTTGGACGACAGCTGCCCGCTCTCTGTGCAGAGAGAGAAAAGGCGCCGCAATGCACTGACCCGCAGCTGCGGCTGCGCCGCTTTCGAATCACCGCCGACGAGTGTGCGCAAGCCGTCCAGCAATAGGGCGAGATACGGCGAGGCCTGGCCAAGGAGGAGGTTGTCTGGGAGTTCGGCCAAAACAGAAACAATTGTTGCAGCGTCCGATCGGTGCAAGTGGGGCATGGTCAATGCGACGAGGCTGGCCACGTCAGAGAGTGTTGTCGGCGGCGTCGACGTCGGGCGAGACAAATCGGCCGCAAACGCCTCGAGCAGGCGAGACAGGATCGGGTGTCTGTACGGCCGCAGGACCGACAGCCCCTTGGCATCAAGGAGTAGGGGTGGCTGCACTCGCGCTGTTTGCGTTGCCATTCGGACGAGTGCTGCAGGGAAAAACAGAATAGGTTGTACAAATAAATAAATAAATAAAAAGATGGGAAAAAGGAGGTTTTTTACCCAAACGGATGACCGTCGTGGACGGCCGATGATCCCCTTGACGATCCAAAGTTTTCATGAAAATCGGGTGGTGGAGGACAATGTCGACACCGTTTAAAGAATGACGAACGGCGACTGCCTCGACCAGAGTCAAAAGCCGCTGCAGGGCCGGCCGCGACACCTTCTCATGGTACTCGGAAATAACGTGCAGCACCGAAGTAACGAGATTGACTAGGTTGACGACGAGATACAGATGAAGGTCACCGCCGGCGGGCAATAGCTCGAGAGTAGCAAGGACGCGGTCCGCCAGGGCATTGACCGCATCAGCGGACAATAACAATGCACCTGGGCTTGCTAGGAGGGTTTCAAAGACGCTTCCGAGCGTGTCCCCTGCCGCTGTCGCTGGGTCCTTCTTGGGCGCGAGGATGCAATCCAGCCATTGGAGGAGAGGATCTAGTCGCGCAGGGGCCACCGAGAAATGCTGGGCAACGGCCGCGCGCAGGTACACGGGCGTGAGCTGGGTTGAGCGTGCAATGGTCTTGACGAGTTTGGTGAGATAGTGCTCGATCTCGGCCAGGTTGGACGGATCTTTGGCGGCCATTTGCCGGTGGACGTCGAACGCACACAGCAGCAGGGCTGAGAACGGCGCTGGGGGCAGTGCGACCTTTGGCCCGAGGAACAAGAAGGGCGACTGCGCCAGGTACGTATGCAGGGCAGACAGATTCTTGCAGCCTTCTTGTGTGGTCGCAAACAGCTGGCCTGTTTTTTCGAGCCTGCAGAATAATTGAGGTTTTTCCTTCTTTTTTTCCTTTCTTCCTCCTTTACCAGTGGTAGGGCGTGCGTGCTGCTTTGGCAATGACGGCGTCGAGAAACTGGTGGAGTGCGCCCGGGGCGTTGGCTGGGAGGGGGTCGATCCATGCCGTGATTTCGTGTGTGTTTCCGTCAAAGACAAACGTGGCCTGGAAGATGCTGTGGAGCAGTAGGCGCAAGGATCGGCACAAGGCTGGATTGGTGGTCTCGGTGAAGAGTGCCAGGATCTGCACAAGTTGGCCCTGCTTGGTCCAATACGAGGGCGCGACCTGATGCAGCAGCCGCGTGATCTGAAACTGCAGTGCAGGGTCCAGTGAAATGAACGATGTCGGCAACACTTTGGTAAAATCAAAGCGAGCCTCCAGCAGGGCCTAAGTAGGGAAATGTATTTACAAAAACAACAACAAAAAAAAAAAACAAAAAAAAAAAACCGTGATACCTCGGGAAGAAACCTTTGGCAGCTTGCGATGAGCGTGACGACTTGCTGATACAAGAGCGAGCTTTTGACATCCGAGTCGGTCTTGCTGTCTGATACGCGCAACTGAGCATGTAGCGCAAGGACGATCTGAATATCTGGCAGTCGTTTCTTCAACTGTTTTTTTTCTTTTTATTCAAAAAAAAAAATTGAAGGGAAAAAAGAGTGATCTACCTCCAAACGGATACTCTTGCGAAGGTCGCTGTAGTCGTCGGTCCTTTCGTCAGAGTAAGCAGAGGAACCATCGGTAAACGGCTCGAGGGCCTGGAGCACCATCGCAAGCTTGCGCATGACGGCGTCCAGTACTTGCAGCGTCGCGCGCTTCACGAGTCCATTGGTGCTTTGGAGGCCATGGCTGAGGAGGGTCCGTGTCAGCCACGGGTTGCAGATGTTGTCAATGACGGTCGCGGCTGCAGGGGCCTGACGATTTTTTTTTTTTGAATTAATTTAATTTCTTTAATTTTTTTCAAAATAAAGGGTTTTCATATGTTTAAACCTGAGAGGCTCGGAGGCTCGGCACAGGTAGAAGAGTGGTCTTAAACGCCAGCGACATGTGTGCAAGCCACTTGAGTGAAAGACGAGGGTCGCCAGAGGCGGTGAAGCCGTGCCAATAGGGTCGCACGAGCTCTGGGCAAGCAGCTAGGATCGCCAGGATGAGCGATTGCTGCCACAGGTCATCGCCGGGTGCGAGTGTGTGCATGAACCGGAGCAGTTGCTTGTTGACGAGTGATGCTTTTTTCTTCCCATCCGTGCTGTTTGTGGCACTTTCATCCAGGCGCTGGTACCAACCGGCGTCCTGGAAGCACACGCCTTGGCCTGGCTTTGTGCAGACCTGCAACAAGAAATTGTGCACAATTTCCTCGGTAGTGGAATCCAAGCGGTTGTACAGATCTGCAAGTTTTTCCAAAAAGATTGGCGACAACAAGGACAGTTTGGAGGTCCTGGACAGAGCCGGGTCCATCACAATGTAGTCGAGGATCATCTCAAGCACTCGTTGGATCACCTTGTTTCATAAAAAAAATTTAACATTCAGAAAAGACTAAAGACAAAGAGATACCTCTGGTGGATCGTCCTTAAATCCCCTGATCAGGTTGAAAACAAAACCCTTGATCTCAAGCACGGCCTTCTTGACATTGACGTCGCTGGCGACGAAAAAGCTCATGACAAAGCGAATGTACGCGCCTCTGACGGCTACCCAAACCAACGAGTCAGCACGCAACACACACACAAAAAAAAAAAAACACAAAAACTGAAAACGCACTGGACATGAGGGGGTCTGTCGCATCGGATGCCAGGGGGGCAGTCAGGGCAACCTGCGTCTGGTCACTAATGTGCCTAGAGAGCTGCTTGAGGGTGAACGTGAAGCTCTCTTGCAGTTCGCGCGCGGGCTCGACCCCCTGCGTGTTGATGGCAGCAACAAGACGCAAGGCGCCCGCGGTGGCGTCGGCATTGTTTACAAGACCCAAGTAGTGGTTGATGAATCTGAGGTGACTGCGCACGATCGTACGACAGAGTGCTATGCCCTTGGAGCGGAGGAGCGGCGTGTGAGTGAGGAGGATCGTCAGCTCGACTGTGCGCAGCAGCACGACATCGAGCCCGAGTGCAACCTCCTGCATTGCACGTCAGTTTTTGCATGTTTGCGTTTTTTCGCCGCCTTATACCTTGAGGGGCACCGTCCACAAAGCCAGGAGGTCGGCAGCATCGGGCGAGTTGTCGAGGTAGTCCTCCGTAAACAGGCGCTTTGACGAAGCGGCCAGAGAGAGGTGCTGCGCCATCTCCTTGCATGCCCTTTCAAGTCCTGCGATGAAGTTGAATACACTGCGACCAGTCCCAAACGTACCGATCCTGAGGGTCTCTGCATCGTCCGCCCGCAGCACGTTCACAAACTCGCCCACGGTCAATGACCTGCCGCCATGCGGCCGATTTGACATGGGTGGGTACTTTGCAATTGCACCACAAAAAGATGGCCGTACGTAGCGTGGGCGTGGCGGGACTAAGCGGACACGGGGTGGGGGGGAAGACGCCCCGAAGTTGGGAGTTGGGAGTTGGGAGTGTTGGGCGGGCAGGGCGCCCAAAAGGTCGGTGGGTGGGTGCTGAAAAAAAGTATTCATTTGCGGAATAGGACGATTTGTTCGACTTTGGTGCCAAGAAGAAGAAGAAGAGCTCGTCTTCCAAGAAGACCGAGGAGGCTGCCCCGGCTGCTGCTCCGGCTGCTGCTGTTGTATGTGAGCGTCCTCTATAAAGTAAAACTTATGAGTTGAAAAAAAGGACGAAGAAGACCTTGTGGCAAAGGTCGAGGCGCTCAGCGTTGCGGACGCATCGGTTGAGGACGACTCACAGCTCTTTAGCGACCTCAAGAAGAAGAAGAAAAAGTCCAAGAAGACTGATGAGGTGGGCAACGACGCCGTGGCTGCAGAGCCTGCGTCGACCGAGGAGCCCACAAAGGACGATGTGTTGCTTCCTCTTGGCGAGATGAAGGTAACGAACGCTTGATGCCACGTTGAGTAGGGGGGTGGTGGGGTGGGGGGGAGCTATGATTACAAAGGATAATTCTCAAAATTTATTGAGGGATTTTTCTAAAGACCTGTGAAAAGATATCAATTCCAAATCACTTCAGTCTTCAGTATGAGCTCTACTCTATCCTAAAAAAAAAAAATTTTTTTTTTTGGCTCTCTTTTTTCCCTTTTTAAAAAATAATTTTTTTTTCTGTACACAGAAAAAGAAGAAGAAGAAGCTCGACATGGCCCAGTTTGAGGCCGAGCTGGGCGAATCTGCTGTGGAGGCAAGCGAGGCCGCCGAGGGCGACGACGACTTCACCTCGTTGAAAAAGAAGAAGAAGAAGGGCAAGTCGGTGACGATCGTCGAGGATCAGCCAGAGGACGAGCCAGCAGGCGCAGCTGGCGCCGATGAGGAGGAGGATGGCGGCGAGGACGAGGTATGCATCATAGGATAATTGTTTTCGTTTACGCGCTGGCCACTCAGGACGAAGAAGACCTCGACGAGGACGACGACGAGGTCGTGGGCAACGACGAGATTGACTTTGACGAGGACGACTCGGCCGAGCAAGAATGGCAAAAGTCGGATCGTGACTACGCCTATGACGAGTTGCTCGCACGGTAGTTGCAAAAAAAAAAAAAAAAAAAAGGAAAAACAGTGGCTAAGGGGCTCCTATTAAAAACTACAGTGCCTTCCGCCTGATCCGCCGATCCGACCCCGAGTATGGCTCCAAGCGCAAGTATACTATGATCCCTCCCCAGATCCTTCGCGAGGGAACAAAGAAGACGGTCTTTGCCAACCTCGCCGACATTTGCAAAAAAATGCATCGCCAACAGGAGCACGTTATCCAGGTATTCAAAGGAAAATAAAAAGGAACCACCACCTAAAAGAGAAAAAAAAAAAACACTCTTCCAGTTTTTGTTTTCCGAGTTGGGTACGAGCGGTTCCGTCGACGGAAACCAGCGCCTGGTCATCAAGGGTCGTTTCCAGTCCAAGCAAATCGAAAATGTGCTCAGGAAATACATTCTCGAGTACGTCACCTGTAAGATTTGCCGTAGCCCCGATACCATCCTCACCAAGGAGAACCGTATCTTGTTTGTGTTTGTATGCAATCCCCCCCCCCCCTATTTTTTGTTGGTATTTCCTCACTATTTTTCCTTTTTTGCTAGTGCGAGACCTGCAACTCAAAGCGATCGGTCACGACGATCAAGTCTGGTTTCTCTGCGCAAATCGGGCGCCGCAAGCGTTAACAATAGATTGTGGTGGCAAACAAGGATTTGTTTGCAGAAAACACTAAAAAAAAAAAAAGACTGACAATCAATTTTTAAAGAAAAGAAAGAAAAGTACTCAATTCAAGGTCATGGACAATGGCTTGGAATTGTTGTCTAACAAGTACTTGACGTACTCGAATGCGCCAAAGGCGGCTGCGTTGGTGGGGAAGGCACGGACGAGGCAGGGCGTGAGGCCTCGGAAAAAGCCTTTGACACCGAGCTCGCGGTAGGTGACGCGGATGCAGTCGACAAAGCCCTGGTAGCGGCGCCCCTGCCCCAGCTTGTCTGCTTGCATGCGCGACTTGACCACGTCCATCGGGTAGGTGAACAGCCAGTAGCACACGCCCGAGAACCCTCCCGCTAAAAGCACGCGCTGCGTTTCCCCGTGGTCGCTCGGCAGTGCGTCCCGCGCGAGTGTGTACGACCCAAAATAGACAAAGTTTCCCGGGCACTCGCGCCAGAGCTGCGCGACGTAGCCGGCGTATATGCCCCTTATGCCCCCGTGTGCGTAGATTTGCCTGAGGATGGTTGCGACTGGCAAAGCTACGAGCACAGGTGAGCACAAGCGAGATGCAGGCGTTCTACGTTACCAGACTGGCCGTACTGCGTCTGCAGGCGAGTCTTGATGTGCTCAAACGGACTGTAGCACGTGGTCTCGACCCAGCCCGTGGCAAAGCACGCAGCCACGAGGCCCGTCGCGGACAGTTGCTGCCTGCCGTCGGCGGTGGTGTGGCTAAAGAGCTCCTTGAACGCCTCAAAGCTCCCAAACAGCACCGAGCTGAACACGACCGAGGACGCGAGTGGCGAGCTAATGCCCGAGAAGAAGCCGCGCAGGCCCTCTTGCCGGAACGTGTGCCGGGCGCACGCGGTCGGGCTCGTGAAATCTCCTGTTTGCATCCGGACCTATGTCGGGAGTGTGGTGAGCGCTTGGGCTCACGTTGTGGATTCTACCTTGACCGTGTCAAACGGGTGCCCGACCAGGGTCTGTGCGAAGCCCGCAAACAGCCCGGCTATGTAGCTTGACGAGACGACTCGCGTGGTTGCGACCTGCTGCTCCTGCAGTGAAGCCATTTTCCGAAAGTGATGCCTCTCGAGCACAAGCTCACGGGTGTCGCAAACGCGCTCTCGGCGAGCCCCGAGGGCAACGCCGTGATCGTTGCTGGCCGCGATGGTACCGCCTTCTTTCCTCTGTGACCTAATTGACCTCCGCCACCACTACCACCACCACCACCACCACCACCCGAAACAGTCTTGCAGATCCTCCAGGTCAACGCGGACGACATTGTCATGACGCACAACCTGCGCACGGGCAGGGTAAACCTCAACTATAGCAGCAACGATGTCAAGTGGTGCCCGATCGTCGCCAACAAGCAAACGATCGTCACGGCGGCGACCAACGGCGCCATCGGCATTTGGGACGTGTCCTCGAGCAACAAGCAGCTGCGTGTCATTGCCGAGCATCCGCGCGCGGTCAATCGCGTGTGCTTCCACCCGACCAATGCCTTCCAGCTCTTGAGCGCGTCCATCGATGGCACGGTGCGCATGTGGGACACCCGCGAGAGTGCGTCCTCAGCGACGTTCCAGGGCAAGGCCGAGAGCGCTCGCGACGTCCAGTTTTGTCCGAGCGAGCCGTTTGCCTTTGCGGCCGTGTTTGAGACGGGTGTGGTCCAGGTACGTCGTCCCTTGTGTGCGTGCTTGCTTGCTGTTTCTAAAAAAAGAATGCGCGCACAAGAAATGGGACGTTCGCATGCCAGACCGGTTGGAAAAAAGGATAACGGCCCACAGCGGGCCCATCTACACGCTCGACTGGCACCCGGAGGGTCGCTACCTTGTCAGTGGATCCCGCGACAAGACCATCAAGGTAATGCATGCCAGTCGG